>JACCDO010290226.1_pt1 | contig 10822 bp, 13 predicted proteins | sample 7446101 | NCBI WGS metagenome assembly JACCDO01 (sample SAMN15323440, study PRJNA562643) | freshwater metagenome | isolation source: river surface water | place: USA:Blue River Watershed | collected 2017-08-16
GTTATTTGTTTAATCTTATCTAATTTTAATTTTACATAGATTGTATTATTATCATAACTTCCTATTAAATTACATTTATTATTTTTTTGTCTTGGGTCATGAGATATGGTAAGATCGTTATATAACATGATTATTAATAGTATATATATATATATTTATATAATAAATATATTTTCAATTTTTATATAAAAAAGGTTTATAGCATAATCCTTACTCATTTGAAAAACACAATCTAATAATTTGATTCATGCTAAAACCAAATTATCAAGTTAATAAGTTACCTTTATTCTTTTCATATGTATCCATTACAAATTTCTTTTTGTTATATAATTTATTTTTAACTTCATTGTTCATCAGCTCCTTAAAATCTTTTTTTTTCTGTAATTCTTGATGTGAGAGGTAAGCATCTTCAACTTCGTCATATATATAATCGTAATATTTCTTGAAGGTGGTATTAAATTCATTTCTAAAAACCTGATCTTTTTCAAACTTTTGTTCGAATTCTTCATCATCTATTTTACTAAAATATAGCTTTCTAACATGTTCTAATACCTGGAAAATAATAAATTCTTCATTCTGTGACAAATTCCAGTTATTCCCATCATGTACCATAAATTTACATCTGTTGTAATCACCCATATATATATTTTGATTCTCGGGAATGTTTGCATTAAAATGAATCAAGTCTATTAATTTATTAAAACAATGTTTACCATTATTCTTAATATCGGTCATTATTTTAAGAATGTCTTTCTTGTTTAATTTGTCAAATGATTCTTTACCAAATGGATTTATTTTTGTTATATTGTTTATAATTTGAATATTGTTGGTAGTATTGATATTTTGAGTATTTCCTGTATTTTTCTTTACAATCTCTTCTATTTTTTTATTTAATTCTTCATTTTTCTTATTAAGTTCTTCATTACTTTTTTTTAATTCATCATTCTTTTTTTTAATATCATCATTGTCTTTTTTAAGTTCATCATACATACTAAATAAATTATTTATTTTTTCTTTTTCAATTAGATTATTAAATATATTTTCTTTCTTTTCATCTTCTAATTTCTTAACTTTACAACTAGATAAATGTCTTTTTAAATTATCTTTTCTATTAAAAACCGTAAAACAAAAATTACATGAAAAATCATTTTGACAAATTTTATTCTCATTTTGTTCAGGTAATTTTGAGATTTTTTGAGGTAAAATTGAGGATTGATGAGGAATTTTGGAGGATTGATGAGGAAATGATTGACATGGTTTCTTTTTATTTTCAGTATGATCAATAAAATTACATTTTCTATTAAATTCTTTATTACATGTTGGACAAGTATAAATAACCATTTTATATTATATATATACTTTATTAATAAAAAATAATCTTATATTTTTTTATTTTTTTCAGCATTTTCAGCAAAATTTCAGCAAATTCAGCAATTTTTCAGCATTTTCAGCAAATTCAGCATTGTCCTCTTAATTTACTTTTTATTTTTTATTTTCTTCTTTTTATTTGTCTACATTACTTTACATAAAAATATATATAATTTTAAGCTAACTTGAGAGAGAGAGATGAAGTAAAAATATAATTTTTTTTTTTAAAAAAATTATTAAATTCTTTAAAAAAACAATAAATTTTTCAGACGACACAGATGTAATATATATTTTTTATAAATATTTTCTGATGATTAATGGTCTGAAATAACAAATTAAAAAATAAAACTAAATTTAGTAATATTCAAAATATAAATTCTTTACAAAAATTTATTGCTTTAATTTATATATTTAATATATAATATAATGCCACAGTTTATAAATGGGCCAACAAATTATGTAAAATTAACTGGTGATATAAATGGGTTTGAAAAAAATATTTATTTATTTATGGATACGCATTATAATTTAGAAAATCAAACCAGATGTGAATCATTTGATAGTATCGATATTTCATATTATTTATACACAAAAATTAAAAAAGCTAAGGAACCATTAGATTTTTTTATGGAAATACGTTCTTCACAATTAGATAATAAAAATATATCAAATAAAAGAGATATCTATATAAATGAAGTAATAAATTTATTCAAGTCTGAATTTGTAATAGAAAAAATACAAGACAAAGAATTAGTTAAATATTCAAAATCAAATCATAATGTTAGATTACATTTTCTTGATATTCGTGATCATTTTAATTTATTTTATATAATTGATATTATAAAAAAAGACATATCGTATTACATTAATTTATTTAGCATCAGTACTAGTTTAGAAAATAAAAATGAGTGTCTTAAAAGGGTGTTATCAAATTTAGAACAAATAGAAATTTTAATAAATAATTTTTCACAACACAAAAAAGATGTAATCAAATACGATTCCAAAATATATGATAAAATAAATAATAAAGAAAAATATTATATGGACAAAGTGTTAAACAAATATAATGATTCGATATTAAAAAACAATATTAATTTATTTATAAACAATTCTTATAAAACACTTTTATTAAACTTAAGATTTTATTTCGAAACAATAAAAGAAAATATATTGGAAATAACAAATATTAATGAAATCAATATTGAAGAAATTCAAAAAAATATGGATAGTATTTATCAATTAATAATTGATTTGTATAGTTTATTTACAGATGCATATTTATTAAGACGTGTACTTGATAAAAATTATATCAATACGTCAATAATATATACTGGTGGTCAACATTCCGCAAATTATATTTATTTTCTAGTCAAGTATTATAATTTTAAGATTATAAAAGTTTATCACAGTCTTGAAAAAAATATTAATGTTATGAACAAAAAAATTCTTAATGCTCTAAATGTTTATGACATATATGATTTATTTCTACTTAGAGGAAAAAATAAAATACAATGTATTGAATATGTACCAATAAATGATGGTACAGAAAGAATAATATTTTAAATGTTATAATTTTTTTTATAAAAAAGGTTTATAGCATAATCCTTACTCATTTGAAATTGACTTCGCAGTAAAACTAATAATAAAAAAATATTATTACACGAACATAAATACATTAAAGACATGGAAATATACTCTTTATTATAGTATAAATATTAGTGTGTGTATTTGTTGTTAATTGTTTATCCAAATTTTTTTTTAATGGTTGGATTAAATTTTTTTCATATAAAACTAGTTTATCATTAAGTTCATTAACTTTTTGTGATAAATTTTCAATTTTTGTATTATTTTCTATTTTCTCTTTATCATATTTATCAATTGTTTGTTGAAAAAGTTTTAGATTTTGTTGATTATCTTTTTTACAATTATCTTCTAAATTTTTAATTTGGACATCTAATTCTGTTTGCGTGTAGAATTTTTCGTTTTTTTCATAAAAATTTGAAGCTCCTAGTCTATAATATGTTTTTCCATTATGTAGTCTATATGTTATTTTATTTTCAGCATTTGAAGGATTTGGTTTTACTTTTACTATAATAAATTTATTAGATTTTGAATTTATAATGACTTGTGTGTTTATACTTGGATGATTAAGACTTAAAATGTTATTTGATTGATCATTTCCTATAATTTTATTTCCTGATATAATTCCATCAAACTTTAATATTATTTTGTCTATTTGATTAGAATTAAGTTTAATACCTATATTATCTAAATCATCTCTAACACCAAAAATTAAATATCCACCTTGTCCATTTAAAAATGCACAAATAGTCTCTAAATACTTTGAAAAATTATTTTGATCAAATGTTTGCTTAAATTCAAAAATGTTCGACTCTGAATAAGTAAATTTTTCCTTTTCAAAATGATCATTTATATTTTTCTCATAATCTTCATTTATAATTAAATTTTCCATTATATATATTGTTAAGTATATATTTTAATTTATATTTCAATTTTTTGTAGCACTAATGATTATTATTATTATTGTTATCACTGATACAATAAAAAATATTTTGAAATATTTTTTCCAAAACACATTTTCTTGATTTATTGAAAAAAAATATAAAAGATGTAAATAAGTTGTTTTTATGCTAAAACCAAATTATCAAGTCAACAAATTGCCCTTATTCTTTTCATATGTATCCATTACAAATTTCTTTTTGTTATATAATTTATTTTTAACTTCATTGTTCATTAATTCTTTAAAATCCTTTTTCTTTTGTAATTCTTGATGTGATAAATATGCGTCTTCGACTTCATCATATATATAGTCATAATACTTTTTAAATGTAGTGTTAAATTCATTTCTAAAAACCTGATCCTTCTCAAACTTTTGTTCAAACTCTTCATCATCTATTTTACTGAAGTATAATTTTCTTACATGCTCTAATACTTGAAAAATAATAAATTCTTCATTTTGTGATAGATTCCAGTTGTTCCCATCGTGTACCATAAATTTACATCTATTGTAATCACCCATGTAAATATTTTGGTTTTCAGGAATGTTAGCATTGAAATGTATTAGATCAATGAGTTTATTAAAACAATGTTTACCATTATTTTTGATATCAGTCATTATTTTAAGGATATCTTTTTTGTTTAATTTATCAAACGATTCTTTACCAAACGGATTAATTTTATTTATGTTTATTTGAATGTTATTAGTTGTATTATTTATATTTTGTGTGTTACCTGAATTTTTCTTTAAAATTTCCTCAATTTTCTTATTTAATTCATCATTTTTCTTATTTAGTTCTTCAATTATTTTATTTTTTTCTTCATTACTTTTTTTTATTTCTTCATACATATTAAATAAATTATTTATTTTTTCTTTTTCAATCAAACTATTAAATATATTTTCTTTCTTTTCATCTTCTAATTTTTTAACTTTACAATTATTTCTAATATGTTTTTTTAAATTGGCATTATTGTAAAAAGATTTATTACAATAAGAACAATGAGCTTTTTTATCTTCCATATCAATAGATTCGTTATCTGATTCATTCTTATTATTTTGTTCTAAATTTGGATTAATTTGGATTAAACTTGGATTAGGCTGGATTCGTTTTGGATTTATTTGGATTTGTTTTGGATTAATTGGTTTACATGGTTTCTTTTTATTTTCAGTATGATCAATAAAATTACATTTTCTGTTAAATTGTTTTAAACATATTTCACAAGTATAAATAACCATTTTTAATTATATATATACTTTATTAATAAAAAATAATCTTATATTTATTTATTTTTTTCAGCATTTTCAGCAAATTTTCAGCAATTTATCAGCAATTTATCAGCATTTTTCAGCATTTTCAGCAAATTTTCAGCAATTTATCAGCAATTTATCAGCATTTTTCAGCATTTTCAGCAAATTCAGCATTGTTCTTCTTATTCACTTTTTATTTTTTATTTTCTTCTTTTTATTTGTCTACATTACTTTTCCAAAAAGATATATATGTTTTTAAGCTAACTTGAGAGAGAGAGATGAAGTAAAAATATAATTTTTTTTTATTTTTAAAAAAATTATTACATTCTTTAAAAAAACAATAAATTTTTCAGACGATCCAGATGTAATATATATTTTTTATAAATATTTTCTGACCATTATCGTCTTAAATTTGCAAAAAAATTGATATCATATTTGTAAAACATATTAAACCTAAAATCATAATATAAAATATAAACATGGATATAAAAATAATAAATTCAATTGAAGATTTAAATAATATTCCAGAATCAATAACACATCTAATTTTAGATAATGATTTTGATGAACCTATAGATAACTTACCAGAAGGAATTACACATCTGGAACTTGGATATAAATTTAATCAACCAATTGATAACTTACCAGAAGGAATAACACACATTTTAAGTACTTTTGCATTTAATCAACGTATAGATAATTTACCAAGTAGTATAAAAAGTTTATATTTTCATTGGAGATTTAATCAGTCTGTAGATAATTTGCCTTATGGTATTACTCATTTAACATTTGATTCAGGTTCTTCTGATTTTAATAAACCGGTAAGTAATTTACCAAGTAGTATAAAACATTTAGGATTAGGTGCTAATTTTAATCAACCTGTTGAATTTTTACCTAATTCAATTATTGAATTAACTTTTGGTAATGATTTTAATCAATCAGTAAATAATTTACCCAATAGTATTACTCATTTAACTTTTGGTGGTTGTTTTAATCATCCAGTTGATAATTTACCTAATTTTATAACACATCTTGTTTTTGGTAATAATTTTAATCAATCAATCGAAAATTTACCAAACTCTATAACACATTTAACTTTTGGTTGTCAATTTAAAAAACAAATGAGTAATTTACCAAAATCATTAGTTTATTTGGAAACGAATCCACATTATATGAAACCATCAATTATATTTCAGTTTAATAAGTAAACATATATTTTTTATAAGCAAATAAAAATTTATAAAAATAATTAAAAAATTAAATATATAAAAATATATATCACACATGGATATTTTAAATAAATTTTCAGATGATGTAACTGAAATAGATATTTCTCACAAAAATATTATTGGTTCTCCTGATTTTAGCCGGTTTACTAAATTAAAAAAATTAAATTGTAATTTTAATGAAATAACTTCACTAGATAATTTACCTCGTACGCTCTCTGATGAGCGCTAGAGGCTGCTTCGCTGTCCTGAATCTCTAGAAACACTTTATTGTGTTAATAATCCAATAATTTCATTAGACAATTTACCACAGTCTTTAAAAAGGTTATTTTGTGCAAGTACTAAAATAACTTCACTTGATAATTTACCTACCTCCTTAATTGAATTAAATTGTTTTGATAATAATTTAAATCAATTAAATAATTTACCTCGTACGCTCTCTAATGAGCGTTAGAGGCTGCTTCGCTGTCCACAATCTTTAAAACAATTGTCTTGTGGTAATGATAAAATCAACAAAACAGAACTAAAACTAAAGTATCCTAAGATTTGGATAATTTCAGATGATTTGAATATTTAAAATAATTTTAATCCCAATTTCGTGCCTGAATTGGTTGATTATTTTTTACCCATATAGTTAATATTTTTGTCTCCAATTCATATGTAATTTTAGATTTATCATAATTATTATAAATTTTTATTTTTATATCGCGTTCTGCTAAATCATCAATATAATCTTTATATTCTTTGTATTTTATGCAATATTTTGGATATAAATTATACATATAATTTATATGATTTGTTTTATCAAAATAGGCAACATTTTCAGTATTTATGTCTGTGTGTATTTCACTCTTCTTTCCATCTAATGATTTAATTAACGTTTTGTTAAATAGTTTTATCATATAATTACAATCATTTTTATTTTTTATTTCTCTGCGTTTTTCAATATCTTCCTTATGTTTTTTGTCATCTTCCTTATATTTATATAATCCTTTGTCCAACTCTTCTTTTGAAGGCATTATATTTTTATATAATTTATCTTTTGAAGGAATTATATTTTTATATAATTCGTCTATTTCAAAATTTAAATGTTCACATAAATCATTCATTATTTTTATTTATAATAGTTATTTATATTCATAATTAATCAATTTTTATATATAAAAAAGTTTTTAGCATAATACTTACTCATTTGAAATCCCAATCAAATAATTTGAATAATGCTAAAGCCAAATGTTTTTCTTTCTTAAAAAATTATTTTAATTTATCAACATATATAAAATTAAATTATTTAATTGTATATTATGACAATTAAAAAAAATAAACAAAAAGCTAAATTAAGAGCTTTACAAAAACAAAACGATGAATTAGTTATGATGAAAAATTTTTTAGAAGAAAAATGGTCTAAAGAAATTAATTATACATGTATTCATTATTTAAAAATTGCATACAAATCCACATTAGATAATGAAATTGGTTATATTACAGATGATGAACTATTAACATTATCTGATGGAAAATTAAAACATAAATAATAAAAATTATTTATAATTGTAAAGTTTTGTTTAACTTTTATAAAAAATTTTTTTGTGGTTTAGAACGTGATTATTTGAACAAGTACATTTAGTTATATAACTACCAATAATATCCTTTGATGGCTTATCTGACAATACTTTGCCATATTTATCAATTCTTTCGATTATAGGTACATCATCAATTAAAATTGCAGTCCTCAGTTAATACACATTATAATATATAATGTGGTATTAATCTGAGTACTAAGTACTCGTATTTATATACTTTTACATATAAAAGTATATAAACCGAGGACAGGATCACGATCTTCTGTTTTACATATTACTTGTTTTTCAAAATATTCTGGTTGTATATTTTGTTTTGTACATTCATCACATATTATTTCTTTTGTAAAAAAATTGCCCATATTTATACAATGTTATATATTAAGATCTTTAACTTAATATGTTAATTTATCAACAATATCTTTTATTTGATACCATGAACTTAGCCATAATTCATTGTGATTTGCCAAATAATAATGTTTTGGATCATAATTTTGTATTTGTTTTTTCAAAACTAATTTATTATCTTGTCTTAATTCATATAATAACACAGATTTATTATCTAAATTAAAAATTTCTATTTGTTCTTCAAAATTTTTTGTTTTAGTACTAATATTCAATTCATTTTTTAATTCTGTAATTAAATCGAGTTTTTGATATTTATTTGTGACAATTATTTTTTCATTAAATACATTTTTTATTATGATATCATGTTTTGACACTATATCATTGTATTCGGATTTAAAAATTTGATTATAATAATTATTTGTTTTATCAAATTGTTTAGTTTTTGGAGGAATTCCTGCTGATAAATTTTTACAAAATGGATAAATTTGAGAAATCAAACTATATTTTGGTATAAATGGTGTTATTCTCTGCATTTTATATTAAAATTATGGTATTTAATATTATATATTTATTCATTTATTCAATTTTTATAAAAACAAATTGTAGAACTTGTTTATGCAAGATTTAGACTAAATTTATTTCATATTATGTTTACAAATGTTTCTATTAAATTATTTGGAAATCGCATACGAATCCAAACTTCTGTTTGTTTTTTAAATTTCAAAAGGTGTAATTATACATATCTAAAAAGTCTTAATATAAGAACCAGGTTTATTGAAATCATTGTTTGATAGTTTTACTCTTGCTATCCCCTCGTACTTTCTATAAAGAGAGCTAGAGACCGCTTCGCTGTCCATACAGACCATAAAATTAATTTTTTAATTCTTTATCGTCTTAATCAAATAAAATTGACAAATCAATATTTTTGCAATTATATTCAATTTATATCTGTAATAAAAAAAATATTCTAAAGTAAATTATTTAATGTCTTTATAATTATATAGATCAGAATAATAATCTAATTTTACTGTTAATTTTGTTGGTATTTTATAATATAGTTTAGAATCAATTGGCCACATGAATTGTATATATTTGTATTTGGTTTCTCTAATATATTCAAAAACTTTTTTGTAAATTTTAATTTTTGCATCATCACTTACTTTTGTATTATAACGTAAAAATTCATATGGATATTTTATTTTAAATCTTTTTTCAGTATAATAAGTTTCACCAATTAAATTAGTTATTTTATCCAGCACATAATTAATTGTTTCCTCAGAACAACGCATAAAAACAAAATGAAGAGGTGTTAGTCCATTATTATCTTTTGGTTTGTTATTAATATCCATACCTAATTCGAGCAAATACTTAATATGTGGTAGTGAATCTAAATAAGTTACTAAACTTAAAATTGTATGACCTAAATCATTTTTATAATTGTAATCAACACCTAAACTAAAAATTTCTTTTAATTGTTCGATAGTTGTATTTACATTTTTTATTGCGGTAAATGCTATATTATCATTTGAAATAATTATATTTGGATTAGCTCCTTTTTTTAAAAATTCAATAATGTATTTTGTATAAACTCCAAAACTACATAATAATTGAAATGGTGTTACATCTGTACTATTTTTAAGATTTATATTTGCACCATTCTCAATTAAATAGTGAATTTTCTCAATATCACTAATAACTAAACTATTTTGTTTCGAACAAATATAGTGTAATGCTGAATAATTATTAAGAGAATCTAATATATTTAGATTATCAATTAGTCCAACAATTTTTTTAGTTAATTCAAGGTCTAATCCATAAATAATTGTCATCATTGGCATTTTTCCAGTATCTTTTTCAGTTCTAGTTAAAAGTTCTTTATGTTCACCACTAAAAACATAATCAAACCATTCAATTTGTTCTTCTTTAGATGCATTAATCTTGCACAAACTACTAAAAATTCGGATAACAAATGGATTTACATTATTTAATTCAAAAAAGTTCATATTATTATAATCTAAAAATTCTATTAATTCAGATAAAACAACTTTTTTTGAATGCTCAAATAGAAAATATAAAATATTTTTATTATTTTGAGAAAGTGCCTTAAAATTTAGTTTTAATTTTGTAATTCTTTTTAACAACCCAGGTGTTATATGTAAAAATAAATAATGAATTGGTAATATCAAATCATTATAAAATTTAAGTTTATCTGTTTTATTGAATACAAATTCAATAAAAGCATCATCAATATAATCACAATCTGGTTTACATAATTGATTAACTATTTTTTTTATGCTATTATAAATATCATCTTCAAAAGAGATCCTTGCAAAACAAGTTTTAAAAAATGTATTTTCCATAGTAATTAGTAATAATAATAGTAATAACAATATAAAATAGTAATATTAATATTCAATTTTTTTATTTGTTTTTAGAAAAATTGATTGACAATACAAATACATTTAATTAATTATAAATGTCAAAATATAACACTAACTTGCTAACTGATAAAAATTATTTTATTAAAGATTCTA
>JACCDO010480865.1_pt1 | contig 10821 bp, 10 predicted proteins | sample 7446101 | NCBI WGS metagenome assembly JACCDO01 (sample SAMN15323440, study PRJNA562643) | freshwater metagenome | isolation source: river surface water | place: USA:Blue River Watershed | collected 2017-08-16
GACCAAGAAGGCGTAAGCAGTAACCTAATTCTTAATTAAGGATTCAGCGGCAGTGCGGGCGAGGAAAGTTACTCGCTCCACTGTCGCTCTTTTTATTTCGCCCTGTGCGATATGGCGTTCGCCTTCATAGACATCACAGGTGAAAGTCAGCTCTCTACCTTCAATATTGGTGCATCGAGCATTAGCGCGAAGTTCATCGCCCACTTGAGCAGAAGCTAAAAGATTGATGGAAGTTGAAAGCAAGAATGTGGTCTCGCCGTTATCGAGATATTCGCTCAGCGCTGCGATAGTTGCAGATTCCATCGCATGAAGCAGATGTGAGGTCGCAACAACTGGTAAATCAGAGAGACCCATTGCAAGTGCAGTATCGCCTGGGCGAACCGTCATCACCGAAAAGCCAACTGCGCCAATAACATCCTCAGCGGGTTGCATCAGGATCCTCGTCGATAAAGTGCTGAATATGAGTCTGTTCAATCTGAATTTCGCGGTGTTCGATATTGCCGAACTCATCAATTTCAATGGAGATCTCAGTCATGCTGAACTGAGTAACTACCTCTGTTCCGCCAGCCATTTGTGCACGTAATTGGCGGTGGATAGCCTCATGCAAGTCTTCTGGTGCGCGCTCATTACATGTGCGGCGAAGCGCATCCTGCAACAAATCATGCATCGCACGTTCATGTTCAATCTCTGCCGTACAAGGTAGGCAGCCAGAAATATGCTGCTCAATTGCAGAGCGCTGAGGCAACTGATCGAGCTCACCTTCGATAATAAAGATGACAGATGAGAGAACTTCACCGCATTGAATTTCGATGTAACTCATTGCGAGCCTCCCTTCTTTGCGGCTGCCTCTTTTGCTGCAATTGCCTTCTTGGAAGTTTCGACTGAGTAACCAAGTTCCTTTGCGTAATCAGCTAACTTCTCGCGAAGTTGCTTACGACCACGGCTTAATCGCGACATCACAGTTCCTGCAGGAATCTCAACAATCTCTGCAATCTCCTTGTAAGAGAAACCTTCAACATCGGCGAGGTAGACCACCATGCGAAACTCTTCTGGAATCTCCTGCAGTGCGCGCTTGATATCGCTATCAGGAAGATTTTCAAGTGCCTCTACCTCGGCAGACTTTCCAAGATCACTTGTATGTGATTGCGCCTCTGCTACCTGCCAATCTTCAAGTTCTGCCTGAGCAATCTGAGGGCGGCGCTGATCCTTGCGATATGTATTGATAAATGTTGTTGTTAATACGCGATACAACCAAGCACGTAGGTTCGTTCCCTCTTCAAATTGATGAAAAGAGGTGAAAGCTTTGAGATAAGTATCTTGAACAAGGTCGCGCGCATCCTCTGGATTCTTTGTATAGCGAAGTGCTGCTGCGTAGAGCTGATCTGTGAAGGCAAGGGCATCGCGCTCGAACCGAATGGTGCGATCGGCCGCGCTCTCGAGTACTAAATCCTTCGATGTCATTACCGCCATCCTAACCCGAGGGTGCGGAGTTCTCACCTCAAGAGCGAGCGTAAATTCTGAGAATTAGATGCGCTTTCCTCGCAATAATGAGCCTGGTTAGAAGAGCGTCTCCGGTTCACCGAGGTCATATTCGGCGATGATTTCTGGACCGTTATTTGCAACAACATTGACGCGCGGAGAAACAGGGCGAGTGGTTAATCCAGCAGTGGGGTTCTCGCTCTGCATCAGCGCTTGTAGTTGGTGAATCTCTCGGTTTCGAGGATCGAGCCATTCATCCCATCGGTCACGTGACATAAAGACTGGCATGCGGCTATGAATTGTTGCTAATTCGCCAACGGCTTCACGGGTAATGATGGATGCGCTCTGAATAACTTGACCCTTCTCACTGGTCCAGGTGCTACAGATACCTGCAATCGAAAGTGGCTCACCGTTCTTGTTGGTGATGTAGAAAGGTTGCTTTGGTGGATATTTTCCAAGCGATGTCGCCCACTCGTAATAACCAGTGGCTGGAATCAAACAGCGCGACGTTCTAAATGCATCGCGAAATGTTGGCTTCTCATGAATCGATTCACTGCGAGCATTGATTGCATGAGACTGTCCGGCGCGTGCTTCTGCAGAATTTTTCTGCCATGGTGCTATCAGCCCCCACGATGCAGTCTCAAGGCGCTTCTCATTCTTGACGATATAAATCTCATTGGTCGGTGCGATATTCCAATTCAACGGCAAGGTGGGATTGGAATCGTTTTCGGTGAGATTAAAGAAGGCGACGATCTCTTCTTGGCTCTGAGCCATCGCATATCTACCGCACATCTGTGAATTCTATCCGGGTAGACTTTGCACATGACTTCATCGCATCCGCTCTGGGCCGCGCCTTTTCGCGGCCGAAAGCCGGTAGATGTCACTGTCACAATCCCTGGATCTAAATCAGTTACCAATCGCGCCCTCATTCTCGCGGCGCAGGCAACATCACCATCAATTATTCGTAAGCCGCTTATCTCCCGCGACTCCGAATTAATGTCAGCCGGCCTCATTGCTATGGGAGTAACAATTGAAAATGGCAGCGATGCGCGTGGTGACTTCTGGAAGGTAACTCCGGCAACTGTTTCGGGAAAGACTGGCTTAACCGGGCCTGCACAAGTAGACGTTGGAAATGCTGGAACAGTGATGCGCTTCCTGCCACCACTTGCAGCTCTTGCTCACGGTGACATTGCATTCGATGGCGATCCACGCAGTTACGAACGCCCACTTGGTCCCGTAATTAAGGCGCTTGAAGATCTTGGAATAGAGATCGAGCACGATGGTCGCTACTCATTACCAATGGTGATGAAATCAAAGGGAAGCATCCCTGGAGGCGAACTCACAATCGATGCCAGCGCATCGAGCCAATTCCTCTCTGCGCTATTACTTGTTGGTCCAAGTATGGAAAAGGGAATTACCGTCAAGCACTCTGGCGGCTCACTTCCGTCGATGCCGCACATCGAGATGACGGTGCAGATGCTCCGTGACTTCGGCGCAACTGTCACGGTTGATACATCAGCACAGACGTGGCGGGTAGAGCAAGGTCCACTCAAAGGTGTTGATCTAGTCATCGAACCAGATCTCTCCAACGCTGCACCATTTATTTCATTGGCGATGGTCTGTGGTGGGTCGGTCACTGTCACCGATTGGCCGAAGCAGACAACACAGCCTGGCGATCAACTCCGCGAGATATTTACTGCGATGGGAACAACGGTTGAATTTGTTGAAGGTGGTCTGAAATTTACTGGTGGCACATCAATCCTTGGAATCGATATTGATCTCCATGATGTTGGTGAATTGACTCCATCGATTGCAGCGCTGGCTGCGCTTGCAGATTCTCCATCTCATTTGCGCGGAATCGGACACCTTCGCCTTCATGAGACAGATCGATTAGCTGCACTCACCAATGAAATTAACGGCCTCGGCGGCGATGTCACTGAAGAACCAACATCTCTGCACATCACGCCAAAGCCCCTCCATTCAGGCGTTTTTCACACTTACGAAGACCATCGCCTGGCTACCGCTGGCGCTGTGATTGGACTGGTAGTTGAAGGCGTTGAGGTCGAGAACATCGCAACTACTCGCAAAACACTGACAGATTTTCCTGGGCTATGGAGTAGCCTCCTTCAATCATGATGAGCAATCGATGACCCCACGTGAATATGACGAATCTGATGTGCGCATCAGACCTTCACGTACAACTCGTCGCCGCAGTAAAGATCGCCCTTCTCATAGTGACTCACATACCGCACTTGTAATCTCTGTTGATCGCGGGCGCAGTGGTTGTGTTCTCCAAGATGGTCCGAATGAAGGTCAACTCGTCGTTGCTATGAAGGCGCGCGAGCTTGGACCAAAGTCAGTCGTCGTCGGCGATTCGGTAGAAATCGTTGGCGATACCAGTGGCGATGAAGGCACACTCGCTCGCATCGTCAAAGTTAATGATCGTGTTAATTCGCTCAGTCGCACCGTTGATGATGCAGCAAAGTTAGAACGCACCATCGTTGCAAATATTGATCAGCTCTTGATTGTGGTGGCATCGGCCAACCCAGAGCCACGACGTGGCCTGATTGATCGATTCTTAGTAAGTGCCTTTATCGAGAAGATCCACCCAATCATTGTTGTCACCAAGATTGATGTGGCGCCGATTCCTGAATTTATGGAGAAGTACGCAGCGCTCGGCGTAGATATCATGACGACTTCATCGAAGGTCGCAGATCGCCCACAGCAGGTCGCAGAAATTGCAGCTTTGTTGAAAGATAAAGTCTCCGTCTTAGTAGGCCACTCTGGTGTTGGTAAGTCAACGTTGATTAATGATTTAGTTCCAGAAGCGGATCGACTCACCGGGGATGTTAATGATGTCACCGGTCGCGGTCGCCACACATCGTCGAGTGCAATCGCTCTAGAACTACCAGCAGGCGGATGGATTATTGATACTCCAGGAATTCGCGCCTTTGGCTTGGCTCATCGCGATCCTCGTGAAATCGTTGAAGCATTTCCAGATCTGGCAGAAGCTGCATCGACATGCATGTCTCATTGCTCACATGCAGAAGAGTCATGCTCATTAAATCAATGGATTACCGCGGTGCCAGCGCAGCAAGAAGAGCGCCAATTACGGGTTGAAAGTTTGCGGTCACTCTTAGATGTGAAGAGTTCCGTAGACTTAGGGCATGAGCAGTAACTCACCGCGCAGCTACGGAGAAGACCTCACTCTCGCCCATCGCCTTGCCGATGCTGCCGATGCCATTACTTTAAAGCGCTATCAAGCCCTCGATCTCACCGTCACAACGAAGCCCGATAACACTCCTGTGACAGATGCCGATAAATCAGCAGAGGAAGCTATTCGTGCGCTCTTGCATGCACACCGTCCTGAAGATGGAATCGTCGGCGAAGAGTTTGGCATTGAAGGACTTGAGAAAGATCGTTACTGGGTTATCGACCCCATTGATGGCACCAAGAATTTTCTACGCGGAGTTCCAACCTGGGCAACTTTAATTGCCTTGATTGAACGACAAGCAGATGGAAGTCAGAAGACAGTTGTCAGCGTTGTCAGTGCACCTGCGCTTTTTCGTCGCTGGCATGCACATCTCGGCGGCGGTGCATTTGTAGCAGTTAACCGTGAAAACCATAAGCGAATCTCTGTTTCTGGTGTTTCAAAGATTGAAGATGCTTCTATTTCATATTCAGATTTCATTGGTTGGGGCGAGATGCTCGAACCGTTTAAGAAATTGCTTAGCGATGCCTGGCGCACACGTGGCTATGGAGATTTCTGGTCACATATGTTGGTTGCCGAAGGTGCATTAGAAGTTGCGGTTGAACCGGTACTTGCGCTCTGGGATATGGCAGCTCTCGACCTTATTGTTACTGAAGCCGGTGGAGTCTTCTCCAATACCTCTGGAGTTCCAGGACCTCATGGAGGAAATGGTCTCTCAACTAATGCCGCGCTCCACTCTTACATTGTTCAAGCGCTCGGAAAGTAGTAACCGTGGAAGATATTCAGATCGACCTTATGCACCACAAGCAGCCACAGGCAGCGCCGCTTCCTGATGTGGACCTTTCAAAAGCTACTTTGATTCCGCAGACATTTGCTGTGAGCGGAATGACATGTAGCGCGTGTGTTAATTCAGTAGAGCGCAGCCTGAATGCGATTCCCGGAGTAAGTGCATCGGTGAACTTTGCATCAGAGACCGTTCATATCCTCGCCCCCGCTGAAGTCAAAGCAGAGGTGATTATTAAGGCGGTGAAGTCTGCTGGCTATAGCGCCTCACTTTTGGAGGACCAGCGCGATCCTGCGCTCCATCGCAAAGGAGCTGCACGGGCGCTCTTCTTCTCCATTCTCTTTGCTGTACCCACTATCGCAATATCAATGGTGATGTCTTGGCATGAATCAGTAGGTAATTGGCTCTTTGATCTCTTCATCTCTAACGGTTGGTCGATGCCGCCGCATGCAGATCACCACTTTGCATCGTGGTTAGCGCTTGCGCTTACTGCTCCCCTGATTCTCATTATTGCTTTCCCGATTCATCGCGCTGCAATTCGAAACTTCTTCCATCCAACGATGGATACTCTGATTTCTCTTGGATCGCTTACTGCCTATGGATGGTCTATCTATGCGACCTACACTGGTGAGGGAGATGTCTACACCGAGGTTGCAGCTGGAGTATTGCTCTTTGTCATTCTCGGTCGATATCTGGAAGCCCGCGCAAAGCGCAGCGCTAGTAGCGCGCTATCAACATTGTTAGCACTCGGTGAGAAAGAGGTGATAGTTCTCCGCAGTGGTAGCGAAGTAGTTATTCCAATTTCTCACCTCAAAGTTGGTGATGAATTCGTTGTGAAGCCGGGTTCACGGATCGCAACTGATGGCGTAGTTATCTCAGGCACAACCACGGTCGATAACTCATTGATTACCGGTGAATCACTTCCAATTGATATTGGACCAGGTGCACGTGTCATTGGATCTGCACTCAATAACAATGGTCGCATCATCGTTCGAACTACCCGGGTTGGTAGCGATACTGAGATGGCTCGTATTACTTCGATGGTCGTTACTGCCCAGGGAAGTAAATCTCCCATCCAGCAGAGCGCCGATAAAATCGCTGCGATATTTGTGCCAGCGGTAACAACGCTTTCTATCGCGACCTATCTCTTCTGGTACTACTCACAGGGCAAAACCCTTACTTATTCAATCTCTACCGCGATTACCGTGCTGGTGATTGCCTGCCCATGTGCGCTTGGATTAGCTACGCCAGTAGCGCTCTTGGTGGCATCTGGACGCGGTGCGCTGCGTGGCATTGTCATTCGCCAACCGCGAGTTCTGACCGCAGCCCGCACAATTGATACTGCCATCTTTGATAAGACTGGCACTCTGACAGATGGCTCGATGCAGGTCAGCGATGTAGTGATTCCTGTATCTGCACAGAAGACGCTTGGATCTTCTTTCGATGGAATCTTGAACGAGCAGAACGTACTCTCATTAGCGCTTGCCCTCGAATCTCAAAATGATCACCCAGTTGCACGTGCTATTGCAGACTATTGCATTGGACGTGGCGCACAGAAGTTATCGGTCTCTGAATTTTCACAGACTCCAGGTGCCGGCGTAGCTGGTCGCGTAAGTGCATTCGGTAAGAGTAGGGTGGTCATCATCGGTTCGCCTGAATCAGTTGCCCATAGCGCAGTAGCACTTGATGCAACCTTGGTTGATGCAATTGCACGTGCAAAGGGTGCATCACAGAGCGCTTCACTACTTGCAATTGATGGAGTGGCAATTGCACTCTTTGCTGCCGGTGATGTCATTAAGGCAGATGCAGCTGACACTATTGCAGCGCTTACATCACGTGGAATCGAGAGCTGGTTAGTTACTGGCGACCACGATGAAGCTGCGCGCACGATTGCAGCTCGCGTTGGAATTTCAGTTGATCACATAATTGCTAATGCGACTCCTGAAGGAAAGATCGAGAAGGTAAAAGAACTTCAGGACCAAGGTCGTAGAGTTCTGATGGCTGGAGATGGCGTTAATGACGCTGCAGCACTGGCTCAAGCTGACCTTAGTATCGCTATGGGAACAGGCACTGATACCGCGATTTCAACTGCTGATATCACTGTCATGCGCCCACAGTTGATGGGAATTATTGATTCAATCGATTTAGCTAAGCGCACGTTGCGCACCATTCGAGTCAATCTTGGTTGGGCATTTGCATATAACACTATTGGGCTTCCAATTGCAGCGATGGGGTTGATGTCCCCGATGTATGCAGCTGCGGCAATGGCGGTAAGTAGCCTCTTTGTTGTGACAAACTCGCTCCGCATTCGATAGCGCTCCGCACTGACTGAATTTTGACCAAACTCAGCTTCAGTAATTTATTACGATAGCCACATGAGAAATGGTTCACTTGTGCGTAAGTTTTCTGCAATTATCGCTGTGGCACTTGTTGCGGGACCTCTGACTCTCTCAGCTCATAGCGCTCCCAAAGCGACGCCATCACCTCAATCCAGCAACAGCGCAAATAACTCTTCCAACAATGGGAATGCAGGAGGCAATGCGGGCGGCAACTCCGCAGGAAATAGCCAATCTGGATCAAACTCCGCTTCAACTGCTTCATCAACAGGCGCATCTACAACAAATTCAAACTCAAGCGCTAACTCAAACTCTCAAGGTGGCAGCAAGGGCAATAACGGAGCTTCTCAAAATCCAAATTCACAAAATTCAAATAACTCAAGCGCTTCAAATTCAAATAAGAGCGGTGTGACCGCCAAAGCTTCTTCAAACCTTAAATTAAACCCTTCGGGAGTTCCGCAAGGGAAGGTAAATTCGAGAGCTGCCAAAGCTCAGGTTGTTCACTCCAGGACGTCTGCAGATTGCCAGACTTCTACTGCGGCATCCAAAGCAAAGGTTGCAGCAGATCCATGTTCTGATTTTATTGTCGTATTCGAACCTGGTTTTGCAAGAGATAAGTCAAACGAATTGCTCAAGGGCTCAAGTGCGCAGATAAAACGTCAATTCAACTCTATTTTTAATGGTGCACTAGTAACTGGTCCGCTTTCAAAGATGCAGGCTCTTGCCAATAATCCCAATGTATTGGTTGTTGAAGATGATCTAGAAATGACTGCGTTAGCAGTTCAATCACCTGCACCATGGGGACTAGACCGCATTGATCAGAGAGCTATTCCGCTCTCAAATTCTTTCAACGATTCAGATCTCAGTGGTGTAAACACCTACTCGTATGTAGTCGATACCGGTATTGATGCCTCCAACGTAGATTTCGCTGGACGAGTTGCTCCAGGATTTACCGCTATTGCGGATGGCCGAGGATCCCTTGATTGCAACGGTCATGGAACTCACGTCGCAGGCATTATCGGTGGGACTCAATATGGTGTGGCTAAGAAAACAAATTTGATTCCGGTGCGAGTTTTGGATTGCACAGGCTCTGGAAGTTATTCATCTGTAATTTCTGGACTCGATTGGATCGCTGCCAACTACCGTCTTGGCGATGCTGCAGTCGTAAATATGAGCCTTGGTGGACCAGCAAGCTCAACTCTAGATGGCGCAATCAAGAACTTAATTTCAAAGGGAATTACAGTCGTAGTAGCTGCTGGTAATTCCAACGCTGATGCTTGCAATTACTCTCCGGCACGAGTTCCTGAGGCAATTACCGTCGGCGCCACAGAGTCAAATGATTCAAGAGCAAGTTACTCAAACTTCGGATCATGTCTCGATGTATTTGCCCCAGGATCGACAATTACCTCTACTTGGCTTGGCGCCAACAGCACCAATGTCCTAAGTGGCACATCTATGGCATCGCCCAATGTTGCCGGCGTAATTGCTCGCTTCCTAGCAAATAATTCAACGCTGACACCAGCACAAGTTTCTAATTCAATTATTGGTAGCTCCACCAAGAGCGTAATTGTGAATCCAGGTTCAGGTTCTGCAAATCAATTGGTGTATCTCGATATTGTCCCGGACACCACAACCGCTACCCCGATAAGTACTTCACCAACTTTTAAGAAGGTCACTCCTCGCGGAAAGAAGTAACTTTGATGAGAGCTACTCTTCTTCGCTCTCATCGCCACCGGTGAAGGTACGCACGAGAGAAATTGCTCCGATATAGACCGGGAAGGCAATCATCACAATATCTGCAAGTAATGAGCTCTTTACACCTTCGGTGTTTGAGTAATTCCACGAGAGAATCAAAAGTGTCAAGGTGTAGATAATTCCGAATGGAAGTGTGACCCGGCGCCACTTCACGACTCGGACTAGGTGTGGGAATTTAATATTTGTTAACTGTGAGACAGCTAGCAGAACGGTGAGCACCGCTGTCTGTTGTTGAGACAAGTCAAAGATCAAAAAGGTCGGTACAGCTAAATTCCATACCGCTGGAAAACCATTGAACCAATTGTCTTCGGTCTCAATATCGGTGCGAGCAAACCAGAGCGCAGATAAGAGAAGCACCATCGCTGCAATGAGCGTCTGAAACTCTGATGGCAACATGTTGAGGCGAACCATCAATGCGACAGGAACAACTACACAAGTTACGTAATCAACGATGAGATCGAGAACATAACCGTCGACGCGAGGAGCGTTAAAAACAACGTCAATCTTTCGCGCAATTGGGCCATCAAGACCATCGAGGACTTGGCAGACCAAGAGCCAGAGGAGAGCGCCACGAACATTGTTATCGATGACTGCCTGCAACGCCAAGAGACCAGCGGCCGCACCGCTAGCGGTCATGACATGGAGGGCGTAGCCAGAGATTGATGGCTTAATTTGTGGCCTCATAGTTGGCGAGGATAGCGAAAGGCCGCCTTAGAGAAAGAATCTAAGACGGCCTTTACGCCTGAAGTATTTGAACTTCAATTGGTAGCGGGGGCAGGATTTGAACCTACGACCTCTGGGTTATGAGCCCAGCGAGCTACCGAGCTGCTCCACCCCGCGTCGGTAAGCGCAATTCTATGTGAATCGCGCTTACATCACCAAATCGAGTTCAATCTCGATTGATAAGTGAGTTATTTCGCTCGCGCCTGCGCTGCAATAGCAGCAGCAATCGCAGCCTTCAAACGATCTTGTGCCCGACCGTATGCAGCGAAATCGCCCTTTGCAAGTGCAGCCTGTCCATCAGAAATTGCCTGCTTTGCATTGGCAAGTGCTGATGAAAGATCTGCAGAGCTATTTGTAGTTGTTGGTGCAGATGGAGTTGCAGTCGATGTTCCAGAGTTTCCTCCGAATACTTGATCGAGTGCACCCTTCAACGAACTATCAAATCCAATGACATCACCGAAGGAGACGAGCACCTTCTGCAAGAGTGGATATGCAGAGTTATTTGAAGTTGCTCTTACATACACTGGCTGCAC
>JACCDO010941122.1_pt1 | contig 10821 bp, 8 predicted proteins | sample 7446101 | NCBI WGS metagenome assembly JACCDO01 (sample SAMN15323440, study PRJNA562643) | freshwater metagenome | isolation source: river surface water | place: USA:Blue River Watershed | collected 2017-08-16
AAATAATTTTTTTTTTTTATTTTATTTTTTTTTTTTTTTTTTTTTTTTTTTTTTTTTTTTTTTTTATTTTTAAAAAAAATTTTTTTTTTTAAAAAATTTTTTTTTTTTAAAAAAAAAAAAAAAAAAAAATAAAAAAAAAAAAATTTATTTATTTATTTTTTAAATCCTTTTTTTGTGAAATTAAAAAAAAAAATAAAAAATGTACTTTAAAAATATATAATAAAATATTATTTTTGTTATAAAAATATTATTTTATTATCATATACAATAATAAATATTTAAAAATAAAATTATATTTAAAAACTGAGTAAGAATAAAACATTATTAAAATAACTAAAATTTCAAAAAAAGAGGGTATTTTGTGAGCGTTATTTTTAGAAAATATATATTACCATAAAAATATAAAAATAATATTTTTTGTAATAGGTTATATTATCAATGTATATCATAAAATTTATAAAATATATTTATAAAAATATTAAAATAAGTTATAAAAAATAATGGGATTTGGCAATAGTAAAAAAATGACTTTTTTTGAGCTGTATTTTTAATTATATATTTTATAATTAAAATTTAATATACTTTTAATATAAATTAACAAACATTTTATTTATGTTGACCACCTTTTTCGATAACACGTTTAAGACGTACTTTCTCTTCTTTAATACGATTTTTTAACAAGAAGTCTGTACAACGCTCTGCTTTATCCATATTTTTCAAGAATTCAGAAAGACGAGTCTTTAAGTATTCTTTATTCATCGGTTTGGTTACAACCGATTTGGCATATTGAATCTTACCTTCATGTGTATTTAAGTTTTGGATATCATATTTACCCATAAATTCTAATACACGAGGTGTTAATTCATTCTTTACCTTCTTTCTTTCATTCATCGCTTTTTGAAGTGTACGAATGTCATCATCTAATGTAAGCCATTTTTTAACCTCTTCTTTAAACATAACGAATTCAGGATTATCATCTGTTAACTCTTCATACTCTTCTTCATCTAAATCTTCCTCTTCTTCACCTTGATTAAAATTTAAATCTTCTTCATAGATAATATTCTTTTGAATTTTAGGTTGATATATTGAAGATGCTGGATTAAAACTAGATGACTTTTGTGTAGATTGAGTTATATCAGAGATTGTTGAACGGCTTGAACGTGTTGAATAATTACTACGATGAGAATAAACGGATGTATTATCATCTTCATCATCATCTACATTTAAACTTTCTATCTCTTTTAAAGACTTAGGTATATTCGAAGAAGAATAACTCGCTGATTTAAACATTTTTCTCTATTATTCTAATCATAGAATTTTTTTTACGAAAATGAATTTTATATAAAATAATTTAAAGAAAAAGAGAATAGAATGAAATTATTTTCCTATCTTATACCAAAAAGACTTATTTATCATAGTCATAGATTACTTCCTTATCAATATGATATAGAAAATCAATATCAAGATTATTCTTTTTTAGAAGACGAGATTCCTCAATCTAAAAAAATATTTTCTTTTTTTGATAAAGATGGATATATTATCGATATACAAGATTTGTATCAGAATATTCATCTATTTCAAGATTTATTTACTTATCTAAAGATTGATAACCAAAAGATCTTTCATTTTATTCGACCGAATACTTATTATTCATTTTTTCCAGAGTCTTTTTCAAAATGTCTTTATGGTATTTTTCATTATTACTTTTCTATCTATTTTTCAATAAAATCGAAAGATCTAATTGAGAGTATTGAAAAAAATATACCTTATGAGTGGTTTGTATTTTATATTCATAATTATGGGATTGAAAAGTTAAGTTCTTCTGAGATTGAAAAGATGATAGAATATGAACGTTTTGATTTATTTCATTATTCTTATAAATATCATCTTATCCCCGAAAATAAAAATAATATACTTATTTATGTTTTACAAAATAAAAAAAATCTTTGGCTACATGCATTTATCGAAGATAGATGGTTCTTTCCCTCTCGTGTGATTGAATATATGATTATAGATAATCTTTATTATGAATTAAATTTCCTACTTACTCATTATCCTCAACAATATGAACTAAAATCTTATTTATATTTACAAGTTCAACCGAATTCAATCCATATTCTTGAATTGTTATATCATAATGGTTGTAAACCAACTACAGAATTTATCAATTATTGTTGTTATGAGAATAATATAAAGTATTTAGAATGGTGTTTACGATACAATGTAAAATATACAATCGATTCATTTCGTTTAACTATACAACATTATCATGAAGATTGTTTTTATCTATTATATCAAAAAACAATGGCTATCACTAAAAATAAAAAAATAAATGGATACTTATATAATTTATGTATCCATTATCAAAATAAAAAAATAGCAGGTTTTTTATGGGATAAAATGTAAAATTAATTATACTTTTATTTTAGAATATAATTTTTTTCGATATAATTTTTGTACTCTTTTTATCATTCGAATAATTTTATACCAATCAAATTCCCACATGCTAATTAAATTATATCCTAATTTTTTAATATGTTCTTCTCTACTTTTTGTTTTTTCATAAAGTAGACCAAATGTTGTTTTTGTCATATAATTAATATCATTTTTATTATAATATTTGATATCTCCATGCCAGAAACTTCCATGGAATTCATATATTGTATTTGTATCTTTACAATAACCATCTGCCCTATAACGGGTTCCTGGTATTTTAAATTCGGTACTATTTTTTCCATGTTGAATACAAATTCCATAAAAGACAGAAATAAAATCTAACCATTGAATAGAAACTCTTGATATATTAGCTTTCATCTTACATAAATGACAACCTTTTTCATCTAATATATGATGTACTGGTTTTATCTTAAAAATTCCATGTGTTTTACAAACAATATCAACTTCAGTACCTATATTAATATATTCTACCTTATTATAATCATATGATTTATTTGTATGAATTTTCATTGATCTTTCAATGAAAGAATACTTACCACTAATATCTTCTCTTTCTTGAGTACAATCAAAACATCCATAATTATCAATAAATAATATTGGTTTTATTTCACATTCTCCGTGTTTTAAACATTTTATTTTTGTATTAGTATATAAATCTATAAAGTGATTTGATAAATCTAAAATATTAATGTTATCAATTATATTTTTTTTTTCTAATTCAGTTATGAAATACTCAAATTCAATAAATTTTTTTTCAGTATAATAAAAATTATCATAAATATTTAATTTATCACGATTTATATGATAATATTCAAGTTCTTTTAATTTATTTTCATATGATGGTATTATCTTTGATAAAAATAAATATATTTTTTCATTATATTTTTCAATATTTTTTTCTATCATATTTTTACAATTTAAATATTTTATTTGATTTTTTCTATTTAATATATCTTTTTCTTTACTATCAATATCATTAAATAAAATAGTCTTATAAATATAAAACTCATGATATTTTATTATATTTTCAAGACATATTATTAAAAATTGTGAAATATCTAATTTATCAAATCCTATTTCTTTATTTATAAAAACAATAACTTCTTTTTTTTTAGGATCGTTTAATAAAATATGATGATTTTTAGGATTTTCAAAAACTTTTTTAATAAATTTCCATAAATCAAAATTATAAATACTAAATTTTCTTTCATCATTTGTCCAATCACTCATATCAAAACATTTAATCATGGCAACAAGATTAATTGATTCCAAATCAACTATAATAATTGATTCATCAAATGTTAAAACTGTATTTGATAAATCATTTTTTGTTATTTTGTTTAATTCTTGTTTATTTTGATATATTTTTTTAATATCTTCATCTGATAATTTAAATTTTTCTTTCTTTTTTAAACATGATACTTCATGAATATCTTTTATTGTTTTATCAATGCAAGGTTTTAAACAATGTGAACATTGATATTTATATAAACTTAAATCAATATTTGAATGATTTAATATTAATGATTCTTCTTTTAATTGTTCATCTGTTTTTTCATTAAAGATATTAACTATTTTACATTTATATTTCTTATCAACATGAAAAACCATACCTGATTTTTTAATAGTTTTAAATAAACATCTCTTGCACTCATAATAAGAACTCATTTTATTTTGGTTATCTGTATTTTATAATAATTCTTTTTTATATTTTCTTCATTCTTATAAAAAAAGTACATTTTTTTCATTTTAGTACTTTAATTTTTATAAAAAAATAGTATATAAAAAAAATATTTTTTATAAAATCATTATCATAAAGTATTATAAAATAATAAATCAATAATAAAAAAATAAAAATATGATAATAATAAAATAATATTTTTTAACTAAAATGAGAGCTTTAAATTTAATTTAAAAAAAAAGTATATAAATTAAATAGAGAAGCTTTATTCAAAATGTCTTACTACAAATGTGAAAGATGTAATTATATGACATACAAAAAAAATAATATTGTTCGCCATTTAAATACAAAAAAAAAATGTAAAAGAGATAATTTTTTAGATTTTCGTACTGATGAAGAATTAATTGAAGAATCCTTGAAAGTACGTCATGATGAATTATTTAATGAAACATTTGATATAGAAACAAAAATATGTACAATCTGTTCTAAAAATTGTTTAGATAAAACAAATCGTGATAAACATGAAGAGACTTGTAAAAAAAGAATGAAGAAACTAAACTTTACGAAAAAGCAGATGAAAGAATTATATTTAGAGAAAAAAAAGAAAAAAGAAGAAAAATTAAAATCAAAAAATGATGAAAAATCAGATTCAGATATTGAATCTTCTGATGATAATAAATTCGAAAAAAAATCTACATTATCAAAGTTTAAAGAATGTAAAAAAGAATATGAATTAAAAAAAACTGAAAGCGATGATAATGAACAAAAAACACAACATGTAAAAGAAGAATATGAAAAGAACCCAATTATTGAAGAGATGGAGAGTATTCCATATCAAGAATTAGAACCTGAAACTACTTCTGAAAAAAGTCCACAAACAACTATTAATAATATGACTGTTAATATATTTAATTTTTTATGTTGTACACCTTTTGATATGACACTTGATTATAGTCATCTTAGCGATGCAGATATTACAGATTATATTATTCGAAAAGATAAAAAAAAATATGATAAATTTATTGATAAATTATTAGAAAATCCTAAAAATCACAACATTTTATTAAATGATGATAAACATAATGATGTTGTTCTGTTTCGTTCTATTGAAAAAGGATTTGAAAGAACAAATATTGAAGATGTATTAAAAAAATATAATAAAGATAGTAAAAATATTATTTATAGTAAAACTATCCAAGATCCATCATTAACTCATCGGATAAAAAATGTAGTTCACCTTGAAATAAATGAACAAGAAAAAGAATTTACTAAAAACATTAAAAATGATGATTATAAGAATGAACGTTATGAAAAATTAAAATCAATCATACCTCCTGATGAAAACATGTACGAAAGGTTTTCATTAATTAAAGATAGTATGGATAAAGGTAAAATATCTTATTGTGTTCGTGATATTAATGATAAAAACTCCAAAAGATATATTAATACTCAAAATTCTATACAATTAACACCTGAAGAGATTCTTATGATTGAAGAGAAGAGAAAATCTCAAAAAAAATAATAATATTTACGTCCTCCTTTAAATGTATAACGTAAATCGATATAAAAAATGAATTTTTTTTTATTCTCCCTCTTCTTTCATCTCTACTATGAAAAAAGAAGTAAAAGAAAAATGTATGAACGTATCCACGAATCCTGGAAGCCACTCTTTGAGAAGTGGGCTCCCAAGATTGAAGAGATTATGACTACTGTGGATGCCTTTCCTGGACCCATCTATCCTCCCCGTGAGAATATCTTTCGGGTCTTCGAAATGTCCGTCCATGATATTCAAATCGTTATCTGTGGTCAAGATGTCTATCATCAACCCGGTCAAGCGAATGGTCTTGCCTTCTCCGTAAACAAAGGTGTCAAAATACCACCTTCCCTCCGTAATATCTATAAAGAACTCCAAGATGAATATCCTGAACGAAATTATACTTATTCCCATGGAGATCTATCTAAATGGTCGAATGATCAAAAGATATTCCTGATGAATGCTGCTCTCACTGTTCAAGAGAGTTCACCTGGAGTATTTATGAAATATTGGGAACCTTTTACGGATGACGTCATTCGATTCATTAAATCCCATAATACTCAATGTCTATTTTTACTTTGGGGAAACTTCGCTATTGGTAAAAAATCAATTATTGAAGATAATGAGAGAACCGTAGAGTGTGCTCATCCCTCACCCTTAAGTGCTTCCAGAGGATTCTTTGGAAGCAACTGTTTTAAAAAAATTGAAGAGAAACTCGGTAAAACGATTGATTGGTCTATTGAGTAATTCTATTTTACTTTATTTATAAATTAACATAATTGAAGAGCATTTGGTGAACAGACGACACGAGGATTATTCTTTAATATATCTACACCCGATACATCATCACTATATAATCCAGATAATTCATTATCAAATCCAGATACATCACTTTTAGGATATTTACAACCTTGTAAACCTCTTGGTAAAGATTCATAAGGACATGATATCTTCTTCTCTTTTGTAATGATACATTTATCAAGTGGATATCCAGAGAAATCTTTATTTAAAATGGTAGTAGAACTTCCTTGATTCGAACATAGTTTATATTTACTAGGTTTGCAATAATATTGTTTTCTCATTTTTTCATCTACATTCTTATCGTCACCTAAATACATACATTTTTCAATATGGAATATACTCTTCTTAGCAAGTCGATTCTCTTTTAGGAGATCTGATTTACCATATATATGATTCACATCAACATCATAAGAGAATTTTTGTTTACTTTTTTCTTTTAATACTAAGGGAATGGCAATGGGACCATTTCTTAATATAATTCTTAACTTCGTCTCATCACGATATAATATATTGATATCATCTCTCTTTATAACATCAACAGATTCACTATTTGGTAAATTTAAAGTTAAAGGTTCTTCATAAACATTTGTAGGAATGTCTACATAATATTTACTACTTTCACTAAAGAGAATCTCCATTACAAGTGGAACTATATTCTTCTGAGTATCCATATTTTCATTTTTCAAAACAATATAACTCCAAAATTGAGGAGTAGAGTTTTTCATTTTAAAATGGAATAATTTATTACATTCCACAAGAGGTACTTGAGTAGGTGTAGTATTTTCCACTTTCTTATCATCTTTTTTAATCTGTGTAGTTAAATAATAAGAGACAAAATTCTTTAATCCAGAGACACATTTATAATCAAGATATCCTTGATATGCTGGATTTCCAATGATTTGAATATTTGCATCAATCATACCAGGTACCTTTTTTTTCTGATTTTTAAAATCTTCTTTATCTATTGGTTGATATTGAAGATATAAATAATATAAAAGAAAAAATATAACAACTAAAATACAACCATATATAAACATCTTTTGCATCTTCTCTTTTCCAAACATCGATAATCTCGATTTCATTCTTCTAATTTTATATCCTTTTTTTATATTGAATTTAATATAAAAAAAATAAAATTCGTTTTAAGAATGAGTTTAAGGATATAAAAAAAAAATCAGAATGAAAGAGATAGAGTACTTATAAGATGATGAATATATTTTCTCGCTTTAAGAGTAATGAAAAACAAATACCAGACACAAATTCTTTAGAGTTGGCAGGATTAATAACAGAAGAATCCCCAAGAATAGAACCATTAAAGGATTTATCGATACCATTAAAACCACATCAATTAGCATCTATATATCGAACATTAGAATTGGAAGGGGAAGAGAAAGATGAGCGATTTTTAGTATTAGCTGACTTACCAGGAGCAGGTAAGACAAATGTTGTTTTGGGTCATATCTATGCATTAAAATTAAAATTATTAAAAGAGAATCCATATTTGGATAAAGATGAGGAAGAGAGATCTCCATCTTTAATAGTTGTACCTCAAAATATTATATCACAATGGATTGAATCGATGAACAAATATTTTAAAAAGAAATTGAAATTTAAAAAGTTAATTAATTATGAAGATATGATGGCACTTTATAAAAATACAAAAATGTTATATCAATATGATATTATATTAATAACTCCTCTTCAATATAATATGATCTGTACAACACTTCAAGATAAGGTGATACAATGGGATAGAATTATTTTTGATGAGATAGATACAATCTCATCGATGATTCAGAATAAGATTAAATGTAAAAACGTATGGTTTGTGTCGGCATCATTTAAGAATGATAGAATAGGGACTTATTATTCAACAATAAGTGATAAAGAAGTAGAGAGAGTAAGTGTACAATGTGAAGAAGCATTTATTCGTTCTTCTTTTCCTCTTGAAGAACCAGAGACAACAAAATATGTATCTATCAATAAATATGTGGATGAAACATTGGTCACATTAGTGAATGAGGAGGAATTAAAAGGAATGAATGCACTTGATTATACAAAGATGAAGAATGAATATTTTAAGAAGATACCATATAATGATGAGGGTGCAGTAGAATTAGTGGTGGAGGAGAATAGGAATGAACTTGAATTTATAAGAATGAGAATAGAAGATATGAAGAAGGAGATGATACGATTAAAGAGGGATATAGATGAAGATGGATTAGAGATTAATGAAGAAGAAGAAGGAAGTGATGACCAAGATCCTCGTATTCAGATGTATAAAGAATATATGACTCGAATTAAAAAAGATGAGATAAATATGAAAGATGTGGAGAAGAAGAAGGATTTAATTCGAAATAAGGTATCTAAAAATCGTATTTGTATGGTATGTTATCAAGATATTGAAAATAAGAAGGTAAATGAGGAATTTATGAAAGAGATCTTTCGTACTGAGTGTTGTAAGACGGATTATTGTATAGATTGTATACATTATCTATTTGATGTGGAGAAGAGAAGAATAGAGATGAAGAAGAAAGAAGAAGAGTTAAAACGAAGACGAGAAGAGAAAGAGAAGAGACGCCAGGGTCTCACAACAGAAGAGAATCTTTCTCTTCCTCCTCCCCCTCCTGAAGAGAAAAAAGAAGAGTCGAAGGAAACTTCAGATACAAACGATGTTGAAAAAGAGCGAGATTATAAAAAAGATTTTGAGGATATAGAGATTGAATGTAAAAAGTGTGATAAGAAGCTAAAATATGATATTTGTAAGAGAATGAGAATGTTAAAGAGAAGAGGAAAGGAGGAGAAGAAGAAGGATCGAACGACGAAATTGGAGAGGGTTGAGACAATTTTTAAGATGAACCAATTAAATACAGAGAAGAAGAAATATATTATCTTTTCTGATTATTATAATACTTTTCGATTTATTAAGGATCTATTAAATAAGATGGAGATTAAATTTTTGGAATTAGATGGAGGAAGTATAGAGACGATAGATAAAGCGGTAAAGGAGTATCGAGAAGGTGAGAGTCAAGTATTATTGAGTAATAGTACATTTTTTGGATGTGGATTAAATATGGAATTTACAACAGATATTATCTTTATGCATAAGATGGAACCTACAATTGAAAAACAAGTGATTGGAAGAGCTCAACGTCCTGGTAGAACGAATATACTTAAAGTTCATTATCTATTTTATGATAATGAAGAGAATGGTAAAGAAATAGTATATGAGAGTCATACCGATTTTTATTTGGATGATGAAATTCACGCTATCGCGATAGAAGATTTGGAATTATGAAAGAATTAAATCCTATAAACACATAAAGTGTCACTCATAAAAAGTAGGAAATAAATCAGAACATGGTAATATATAGTTAAAAAAAAAAATAACACGGTATTTTAGCTATCATTTTTTATCAATTTAGAGTGCTTTTACGTTCTACAATAAATATAGAACGTATCTATTTATTTTTTTTACAATCATATTGAATAAGAGAGTCCAATATATAATGTTCAAAGAATGGATTTTTCGTATAATCTAAATCATACAATTTATCCATAAATTCTTTTTTTCCATCTACAAAATTTACGTCTGTATATGACCATATATACCAATTTGTATGAGTGGGATTAATAATTTGATAACCGAGAAAAGGTGTAGTTGGAATGAATCGAGAATGGTTATATAACAATTGATATTTAAGTCGAATCTGTTCAATATCTTTTTTTTTAAGTGTTAAACTCAAATCTTCCATAGGAAAGTAATGAATTTTGTCAAAGATAATTTTTTTTGTTGTTGGAGTTGAAAAGAGAGAATGAATCTGAGGTGATAATTGAATTTTGCTAGCTATTAACATCTGGTCATAAAAGAGAGTTTGATGATGGTGTAAATTTACTGTATTATATTTTGAAGTATTTTTTATAAATGTGTGAATCGCTCGGAAGGGAGTAAACATTTTATCAATAAAGATAATCAATATATTTTTTAGTAAAATTTATCTTATTCAATTAACTTTTTTAAGAGTTCAATATTTTCAATATTGAATAACATTGTACATTTATATTTGATAATGATAATCTCCTTTTTTTTTGTTAGACACTTCATACGAAAGACCTCTTCAGAACCTAAAAATCCCGACCATTGATAAAGATTTGAAGAATCAACTTCAATTTGAATATTTTTTTCATCACAAAATTCTTTTAATTTTTGATATAAAAGATGATTCTCTTCATCTTGTTGTTCAGTCATCTTCAGTAAACTTTCTTCTACACCATTCTCCAATTCTCTTCTTTGTAAATCTCCTAACATAAAGAGACGTTTTTGTATCTGATTCTTCATCTTGGCAAT
>JACCDO011516305.1_pt1 | contig 10821 bp, 9 predicted proteins | sample 7446101 | NCBI WGS metagenome assembly JACCDO01 (sample SAMN15323440, study PRJNA562643) | freshwater metagenome | isolation source: river surface water | place: USA:Blue River Watershed | collected 2017-08-16
ATCTTGGGTTAAAGGTGTTGCACGTTGTGCATTTTCCAAATAATCCACTCTTTTTTGATACTTTGCAAATAGAGCATTTTTTAAACCAGTTAATGTTTTTAGTTTCTCTCTATTAAATTTATTAGGACTACTCTGTAATTTTTTGATTTCCTCGTTCAAACGGTCAACTTCCGCATATTGAGCGTCTGTTATAGGAGTAGAACCGTTGTAAATCTTTCCACTCGTTGACTGAGTACTTACAAAATCTGGATTCATTGGGTTATTTTGTCCTATTGTTGGCTCTGCATACCCAGCTTCTTCAAATCCAGTATTATTTTCTCGTGATTGACCAGATACATTTCCAGTATTTCCTAGTCTAGTTTCAAATGAACCAAAACGTGTGTCAAGTTCATCAAGTTTTTTTTTCAGAGCAGAAACACTAACATCCCAACCGAGTTTATCTACTACCCCACCTTTATGATTTTTTTTAGTATTTTTTTTCTGGCTACGCTTCATTTATATTATACGAATATTATTTTTATAGTATTTTATATTTTCATTCGTTGCAACTTTCAAAATCTTCAGAAAAAGCATCTTCTGCAATTACTTTTTCTTCAATATCTTCCGCATTTTCATTAGTAAATTTCTCTAAATATCTATAAATACGATTAATATCTAATTTATTTATTTCATAATTTTCAAACAAGTTTAAAATTTCTGCATCATCGTGCTTTGACCGAATGTCCATAAAAAAAGAAAAAATATCTTTTTTATCCATACCCAACTGTTGGCATAAATTTTGTATAAACAACGAATTATTATACTCGGTTGAATATTTAGTCAATACTTTTGTAAAACGAACTTCTGTTGGATTATATTTTATTTCTTTTTTGATCGTATCTTTATACGTTTCGTGAAATATTTTATTGTTTTTAAATGTTTTAATGAGAGAACTCATTTCGTTAAACTGCCATATTTGTTTTTGAAAAGTAATACGATCAATATAATCAGCGAAACACATATTATCAAGTAAATTCATATACAGTGGTATAGAGTTTTTTTTATCAGCCTTGTCCAAAACGTCAATTACGTTTTCGTGCCATAAAAGTGCAACAATTGTTCGGTCTGTATCATTCATAAGCGTGTTGTGGTCATTTAATGAATAATGATTGTTAATTAATTTTTGGGTTATTTTTTTAGTATCATCATTGTAAGATTTTGTTTGAAAAATATTCTGTATTATATTACTCTTCAAAATATGTTCATTTTTTCTATAAATTTCATAGATGGTTTTTAATTTTCTCAAATCGTGTTGGACAAACTTGTATACATTTTCTCTCAAGTCATTTTCCATATTTGGCATAAGTGTTTTCATAACATCATTCATTTGTTTCATTGACGGAGTTTTCAATTCTACTGTACTACATACTTTCATCAAATCTTTTATTTTTTTATCAATATGATAATTCCCAATACAAATAATGGGGTTATTTGTAAGTTCCTCCATTTTTTGTTTTTTGGTTTTTTTTGGTCGGATTAATTTAATCAACATATTGATTCCTCCTTTGTCCCCGTTATTCATTCCGTCAATTTCGTCCATGACAATTACAATTTTTTTCACTTTTTTGTAAAACATACTCATAATGTTTTTGTCCGACATATTGTTATTCGTAATTGTTTCAATGATAGACTTGTTTCTTATATCTCCGGCGTCATATTTTATTACGTCATAGTCCATTTCTTTCAAAATATTCATAACAAATTCGGTTTTACCGGTGCCGGGTTCTCCATAAACATAAATACCTTTTTTAAACAATAAATTGTTTTTATTCAACTCAAAATTTCTTAGAATATTTTTAATTTGTTGAGCTTCGTTGTCTCTATTCAACAGTTTATTAATATTCAATTTGTCCATTTTATATTTCTAACAATATTCTTTTTATGTTGATTTTTACTCAATCTAGAATCTTTCAAATATTCATTTATTATATTTGAACAATTTGTAGAATTATTTTCTCTGCAAAAATCAAGTAAAAAGTAATTGAAATTCGGATAAATGGTATTTTTGTATAAATATTTTTTGTAAGAAGTCCATCTTTTAAAATTTTCTCTCATTAAACAAGAAATCACAAGATGATTGTCCTTACGAATCATATCACGAACATAACTTTCATACTTGTTCGTTGGTATTAGTTTGTAAATAATATGATGATTTTTAAAATATGTTTTTTTGTCTAACCATACAAGTGTAGATAGTGGTATAAATTGTTTGATATACGTAATAACATCCTCTGGCATTTTTTGGATTAATAATAAATATTTGTCTCCAATATTCATTATTATAAAAGAATATAATATTCTTTACTATTTATTTTATACAGTGTTGCCAGAAGCATCACACGGATTAGGCACACCATAAGTGATGCCATCCCAAGCAATACCACAACTATTTGCCCAATTGTATTTTGCACAGTTACCGCCAGATCCAACATAAGGCGCGACTGAAAAATTCATTGTTAGATGATCTCCTTTTGCAACACTTCCATTACAACTGCCTAAATCTTTTACATTGACACATCTTTCTCCATTACCGGATACGTCTAACCAATAATCTGGACAGTCTCCTATATTAGGAGGCCACATCTGATTCGTATTCTTTTTGTATAGTGTAATACCAACTAAAACAAGAATAATAATTAAAAGAATAAACATTATAACTAAAATCATTTTTTGAAAACCTCCCATTACTTTTATATATTTGTATAAAAAAATAAATTTTCTTCTGATAAATATATAAATTAACAATGGAATTATCAGACAGAAAATCATCCAACGGAAGAGTTGATATAAACGGCCCTAAAACTTCAGATTTATTTCAAATGTATGATAAAATACCCGTAAATCAATGCACTACTTTTAGGAATCCAACAGAAGGTTTATGGGATAACACAGCATTATCAAATGCATTTTTTTCAGCAGAAAATATGGTGATTATACAAAATGGTATTCGTGCCGGTGTTTATAAAAAATCAAATGGTCAATATGTGATAAGTGACCAAGACGGAGACACTTTAAAAATTATAATGCGAAGTATTTTTTTACAACATACGTCTAACCAACCCACCAATATTAAGGGACAAGTGAATGAATTAAACAAAATTGTATTAGACTACTCCATACCACAAGTATATTCAGAGGCGGTTGGCTACTATAAATATTTAGAAGACGCATCTACAATGTACACTCCAATTGCTCCACCGATAATGTCTTCCAATAATGACAAACAACTTGTGTTGAAACCTTGGTTTTAATTTATTCACTAGTAACTAACAAAGCCTTTTTAACTTTCTTTTTTTCACTACTACCGCCAATATTTTTTCCGACGACTTTGTCAGCATTTTCTCTTGCTTCGCGGTACTTGTTATATTCTTTTTCCAATACATCTAACTCTTTCAACCACATCTGACACGTTGTTGTTGTTTTTACGTATTCCAACTCTGCAACTTTGTCAGCGTGTTCCTTGTTTAAGCGTGTAACGTTTTCTTCTGTTACACTATCCATCGGTAGTTTTACTAAATATTTATATTCTTCGTCTTGATTCACGGTTTCATACTTTTTATTCTTCAACATTTGAACAACCTCTTCCTTTTTCTTGCGTCTCAAATCAACAGAACCTTCTAATAATTCGGTTATATATCTAGACTTATTAGACAACAACATCAAATCTTGGGATAACGCACCAATCAAATAGTCCTTTCGTTTTTGATAAAGTTCAATTCTTGTCACAAAATAGTCATCAATTATTTCTTGAACTTTTTCATACTTTTTGAGTTTATCGTGTGCATCAAACAAATGCATATTTGACGTATTATTCGTAGTAAATAATTTAAACTGTTTCTCTAATCCATTGCAGCCGTGGTCTAATTGTACTGCTTCTAATTCAGCTAATTTTCCTTTGTGTAATGTTACAATAAAATCTACCGTCGTATCTTTACTCATGTCATCATATTCTTTCACTACTGGATTTATTTTCTTACCAGTTTTATCAACAGTTTCAGTTAAACTTTCCAAATATTCTTTAAAGTCATCTGTCCAATAACCAACTGGTAGTTCTGTTACACGAATCTTATCACTTCCTAGTTTTTCATATTTTCCTTTGAATAAATATTTTCCTTCTTCAGAAATTTTTTGAATACTTCCTTTGAATCCTTCGTAGTAAGGTGTAAATTCTGTTACACCGTTATCACTTGTGGATGCAGTCAATTTATTTTTAATATATTGAATAATTTGTGAAGGATTATAACACATAATGTCGGTGCTAAAACCAGTGCCAATACCTTTGGAACCATTCACCAATACCATTGGAATAATCGGTGCGTAATAGATTGGTTCAACTAGTAACCCGTCATCATTCAAGTAACTGAGAATTTTATCATCCATATCGGGAAATAATATACGGGTGATTTTGTTCAACTGTGTAAAGATATACCTTTCCGAAGCACTGTCTTTACCACCTTGTAATCGTGTTCCGAACTGTCCATTTGGCATCAACAAATTGATGTTGTTTGAACCGACGAAATTTTGCGCCATTCCAACAATTGCAGCATTTAAACTTGCTTCGCCGTGGTGGTATCCGGAATGTTCAGAAACATAACCACTGAACTGTGCAACTTTAATTTCAGTTGTTAAATTTTTTTTGAATGCTGAATACAAAATCTTTCGCAAACTTATTTTCAAGCCGTCCATTAAATTAGGAATACTACGATCACAGTCATATTTGGAGAAGTGAATCAACTCTTTGTTGATAAATTCTTCGTAAGAAACCATTTTATCATTCGTATCCAAGAAAGATTCGCGATTATATTCGCCTAGCCATTCTTTTCTATCGTCTGCACGTTTCTTATTGAATACCATATCAATTGTGTCATCACTATTTTTTCCCTTGTATTCAAAACCAACTGTTTTCTTTTTCTCAAAATATTCACGAAATTCTTTTCCAGTACTGGTTCCCAAACCCTTGTAATATTTTATGTTCCACGATTTCAATTCGTGATCTTGCATCGCGTTTTTCCAAGTATCATACTCGCCTTCATTGTAAAATACCAATTCTTGATTTCCTTTGCGTGCTTTCAAAATAGGAGTGTTCATAAAACCAATAAATCCGGGAATCTGAGTTAAAGATGGCCATTCACTTTGGAACAAGTTAATACCAAGTCCTTTGATATGAGAACCGTCCATATCTTGGTCAGTCATAAATAACACTTTTCCGTATCTTAATGACTTTCCAACATCTTCAATACTTTTATAAACTCGTCCAGTTTCTAGACCAAGAATTTTTTTGATTTCAGAAATTTCTTTATTTTCCACAATTTTTTTGGTTGCTTCACCACGAACATTCAAAATCTTACCCTTCATCGGATAAACACCAATAATGTTACGGTCTTCAGATGAAAGTCCAGAAACAATACCCGCTTTGGCCGAATCACCTTCGCAAAAGATAATACTACATAGTGCCGATTTTTCAGTTCCAGCCCAATTGGCGTCAATTAGTTTAGGAATACCTCTAATGCTCTTGGTTTTTGAACCATCGGTTTTCTTTGCAGCTTTATTTTCTTTTACTTCAGTTAATGCGCAAGCCGCATCCATTACACCCATTTTAGCGATTTTCTCAATGAGTTTGTCTGAAACTGTACAAGTTGAACCAAATTTGGAAGAAGGAGTATTCATAAAATCTTTAGTTTGACTATCAAACGCTGGGTTCTCAATATCACATCTTAAAAACAATATCAGTTGTTCTTTGATACTATTCGCATTTACTACAACCTTTTTCTTTTTCTCAATATACGCAACCAATTTACGTGTAATTTGTCCCAAAATATATTCCACGTGTTTTCCACCTTTTGCCGTATGAATACCATTTACGAATGATACTTGAATAAATTCGTGTGTAGGTGATAATGCAACTGCGTATTCCCAACGCTCGCCGGACTCTTCATACGCTCTCACAGTTGTTTGGTCTTCTTTATTTGCGACACCAATATACATATCAATATATTGTTGGAAATTCTTTACTGGAACTAGTTGGGAGTTATATTTTACCTTTAAGGATTTATCAGTGACAGCGGCGACGTCATATACACGTTTTTTGAGTAGAGAAATTACGTCTTGGGATAGACCGGCGATTCCAAGACGCGCATAGTCTGGTTTAAAGGTGATTTTGGTATAAGGTTTGGTTTTACATTTCGTAATGGATGGTTTTCCGATGACATCCAGATTATTTTTGAACTCTTGGACGTATTTTAAACCACGAATATGATCAACTGTTTCAACGGAACCATAAGTAGACCATATTAAGACAAGTTTAAATCCGAAACCATTCTTACCACCTACTATTTTTTTTTCACTTTTATCGTAGTTCGTAGATGTTCTTAAATGTCCAAAAATTAACTCTGGAATCCAAATTTTATATTCTGGATGCTCAGCAATATCAATACCGTTACCATCATTCATCATAACAATTGTTCCGTCATCTTGAACAGATATATCAATGTATGAAACTGGCAATGAATTTTCGGTTTTATTTTTAATTGCTTGTTGCATACGAATCACGTGGTCACGACAATTGACAATTCCTTCATCAAATAATTTGAATAATGCTGGAATATAAGATATATTTTTTTCTACAATTTTTGTTTGTTCATTATTTAGTATCCATAAATCAGAGTCAATATGTTCAACCGACCCAATATACGTATCTGGATTATCCAAGATATGTTGTTTGTCGGTCTTTTGTTGATATTTGTTTGAAAGTTCTTCGGAATTAGTACTCATTGTATAATATGTAATATATCTTTAAATATTATGAAAATAATTCTTTCAATTTTTATATAAATTCAAAAAACGAATTTTTAATCACACATAAATATATATGTCTTCTATTAATTCACATTATTATTCATCTTATGCATCACTATATTTCCGTCCCGGTATGAACTCACTTCGTTATCCCGGTAACTGTGGTAATCCAGCAACTTGTACCGTAGAAACACAAAAAATTTTTTTGAATAATGGAATCGTAAATCCGACACAAACTCAATCACAGCGAGCGGCAACTGTTATTAATTATTCAAAGGGAGGTTCTATTAAATATGGAAACCAAGGCAACTCTTATGGAAATGTAGTTACATTTTTAGGAAAATCGGAAGGACAACCCGGGGGATTGAACCGCCCAGTAAGAAATAGATTTTAATTTTGCGTTGATTTTTTAGTAATGCGCTAAAGTTATATAAAAATAATGTAGGTTCTATATATAAATGTTAAACAATTTCAATGGTGTTAAGTATCGTTTAGCAGACAACTGGTTTTCCATTGTTAATTTGGATGAGTATAAGAATAAACCAATAAAGTATTTAGAAATAGGAACATTTTACGGTGCAAACATTTTATCAGTAGCAGACACTTATGGTTTTCATAATGATAGTAAATTATATTGTATAGATCCTTGGGAAGACTATGAAGACTACCCAGAATATAAAAATAGTCAAGACACGATTTATAATACTTTTATAAATAATATTGAAAATTCTGGTGTTAAAGACAAAATAATTATTAACAGAGGATACTCTGATAAACTAGTACCTAAATTTGAAGATGGTTTTTTTGACATAATTTATATTGATGGAAACCATGAACCAGAGTATGTATTAGAAGATGCTGTTTTATCTTTTAGAAAATTAAAAACTGGAGGAATTATGATTTTTGATGACTATGGTTGGGGAGGTCCAGATTTGACACAAAAAGGTATCGATGGTTTTTTATCTGGATACCATAAAAGAATTACTTATTTAGGTGGAATTGATACTCAAGTATTTATAAGAAAAAATAGATAAAATATTTTAAAACGAAATTTATGCGTTGATTTTTTTAATAATTATTTTTTATTACTTTAGAAATAATTATTTTCTTCATTCATTTTATAATGACTCGTCACGCAAAAGCAGAAGATGGACATTACCATATTCACGGAAGAAAGTTTCGTAACTTGATTGGTTCAAGAGCTGAAGTATTTCACGGAACCGCATACAAGACTAGCGGTGGTTTGAAGAAGCATGACTTACATCAAAACAAAAATGGTCGTATTGTGTCAAAAGTAAAACACGCTACTGCCAAGAAGGAAAAGCGCCTTGTAAAAGCTGGTTATGGAACCAAGAAAGGTGTTTTTGGTTTTGTCAAGTTAGACGGAAAGGGCACCAGAAAACACCGCAAGTCAAGAAAACATTAAACAAGTGCAGTTAGTCAGTTAGTTTTTAACGATTTGTAAATAAATAATTATTATATTATTCTATCTTTATTCAGAATAATACCATAAAGGACTAATGAATTTTTCGTATTCAATAAATCCGTTCAGCTTAAAAAACAAATATTTTTCAAAAAACCTTTTATTCACTACAAAACAATTGGTTGGTTTAATCTTTTCACAATAAAAATCATATATCTCATCAAATGAAATGAGAGAAACATCGGTACCTTTTTTTAAGTTGTCTTTACAATGACTGTGAAACATTTGCAAATACTGATTTACGTCAGAAACCTTGTTCCACATTGTGCAAGAAATGTTCAGTACATATTTATTATCTTCAATTTCTACGTTTGGGTAAAAATGTTTTATTATTTTAACCACATCTCTTTCATTTACATTTCCATTTTTTGAGAGAACCTCCGAGGTTTGTTGTTGGGAAACCCATTTTTTGAAGAGAGAACACAACTCGTCTATTTCAAACTCATTTTCTATTTCTTCTACTTCTGTTTCTTGAGATGCATCCGAGATTTGTATTGTTTTTTCCCAAAATAGTAAAAAATTGCTCACGTTGGGTAAATATTTACTAATGACGTTTAAAAAAGAATCGGTTGTCTCATCATATTGGAATCTTTCTTTTAAAAGTGTCTTCAATTGATTAGAATAAATCATATTGGGGAGAGAACACCCGGATATATAATTCTTCCACAAATAATGCATATTTTTCCAGTTTATTGATATGGGTGTGGATGACTGGTAATCTATTTTTTGAATACACACACCGCAGAATTTGTCTAGAATCGTGGGTTGATTATTGTTTTTCAAATACATTGTATAATTCTTGAATTCTTCATCAACGTGGGTTGAAATAAACGTGTCCGAATCACAACGATTTGAATAATGAACCGCAACACATAACAAGTCTAAACCGATTTTTTTCAAAATACTTTTCCAAATATCAATATCAATCGTATCATTTATGTTGAGGATTCTGCATTTTTCGTATGAATATGTTTCGTGATACTTGGTCATAAAGTTAGAAGTTGGATTTGTAAAGCCAGATGTAATGTATATGATGTTGTCTAGTTCAACCAGTATTTTTTTTACGGTATGTTTAATCAAAAAAATTAAATCGTTATTCTTTTTCAAGATATTATCGCCAATAATAGTTAGGAAATATTTAGCCTCGTTTTTGCTTTTAAAGAGCGCTGGATACAAGTTTTTAATTACTTTTTGAATTGTTTCTGGCTCTGGGACACACTGAAATAAATTTCTCTCTTTGATTTGTTTTATAATGTTGATTTTGGTCTTGTATTTCCATTGCATTAGAGTTCTGTCTTTGGATATATTGGACAATAGTTGATGTTGAATATCGTCTTCTCTCACTGAACTGAAACTTTTGCCGTTATAATGATAAAAACAATTATTATTGGTTAGATAATAGTACCGATTTTTGCTCAAAAAAACTTGGATAAATATTTTTTGTTCATTGGATAAAAAATTGGCACGTTCTAACCTTTTGACGTGATTTTTGTCTTCATTTTCAAGAGTAGATGGCAAAATATTTAAAAGGTGATAATGCAATCGTTGCATCATATAGACATTATCATTGTATTTATCAAAGAGAGAATGTATATTTTCAATACACTTTTCTTTGGTTGATTCTTCTTCTGATGGAGTTGTCATTTTTACAATTAATTAATTAATTCAAATGCTTTTAAGTGTTAAACACTCAAATTATATAATTTCTTGGTATTTTGTAAATTATATAATTTTATTCGGAGTTTTCTCTCTTTGATCATGTTTTATAAAGTAAAAAATGGGGTGAAATGTAAATGTAAAACTCAAAATTAATATTATTTTGTGCGTTGAAATTAAATCCATTTATAAGGTCCGTCACCTTTTACAACGACGTCTTTCTTGTTTGGTTCAACGTCTAACGATACACGTTTTCCAAATACTGACCAGAAAAACTCACAGTTCTCTCCATATACGGTGAATTTATTGTCTTTGACTCTTGATACACCAAGTGTTTTAACTGACCCATTATAAATAGGTGTTACTTGAACTGTTAGATTTGTTGCTAATTTATCAACATAGTATGGTAATTCAATGGTAATTTCGGAGTTGTTTGTAATTTCGGACTCTCCTCTATAATAAACACCGGCTTCTGGACCTTCTAAACAAGCATGAACTAAAAATTTATCTTTATTTTTTGGATGTTCGATAACGAACGTTTTTGAACCAGAACTATCGTAATAATAAGTTTGACTTACATTATTATATGTCATTACTCCAGTTATACTTCCAGAAATATCAGCTATTGGTGTAGGGAATGAACCAGTCGCTCCAGTAGCACCAGTCGAACCAGTGTCACCAGTCGCACCAGTCGCACCAGTTAAACCAGTATCTCCAGTGTAACCAATTGCGCCCGCTGCGCCAGTCGCACCAGTAGCACCAGTTAAACCAGTATCTCCAGTGTAACCAATTGCGCCCGCTGCGCCAGTCGCACCAGTAGCACCAGTTAAACCAGTAGCACCAGCTGC
>JACCDO011901205.1_pt1 | contig 10820 bp, 13 predicted proteins | sample 7446101 | NCBI WGS metagenome assembly JACCDO01 (sample SAMN15323440, study PRJNA562643) | freshwater metagenome | isolation source: river surface water | place: USA:Blue River Watershed | collected 2017-08-16
GCGTCCTGTTGATGATCTCGAACTCACAGTTCGTTCTGCAAACTGCTTGAAGGCTGAGAACATTTACTACATTGGTGACTTGATTCAACGTACAGAGAATGAATTGTTGAAGACGCCTAATTTAGGTCGTAAGTCTTTGAATGAAATCAAAGATGTATTGGCGGCTCGTGGCTTAAGTCTTGGCATGAAACTCGAAAGCTGGCCTCCAGCTAACCTCGAGAAATAATTAGAAAGGAAGCATCATGCGTCACGGAAACGGCTTACGCAAACTAAACAGAACATCTTCACATCGCTTGGCGATGCTGCGCAATATGTCCAATTCTCTTTTGGAGCACGAAGTGATTAAAACCACTTTGCCAAAAGCTAAAGAATTGCGCATGGTTGTTGAGCCTTTGATTACCTTGGGTAAAAAAGACAACTTAGCAAACCGCCGCTTAGCATTCAATCGCACTCGTGATCGCGATATCGTGACTAAACTCTTTACAGAACTTGGCCCACGTTATGCAACACGTCCAGGTGGCTACCTTCGTATTTTGAAGTTTGGCTTCCGTCATGGCGATAATGCGCCGATGGCTTTGGTTGAGTTGCTGGATCGTCCAGAAGTTGAAGAAACAGCAGTTGTAGCTGAAGAGGCTTAAATCTCTCAGCTATTTAAAAAGCCAGGCTTCGGTCTGGCTTTTTTCATTTATCAGGTTATAAATACAGAATGTCTCAAACCTCCTCGGTTACTACTCCCATCTATTCCAGCAAGCTTTTGGTGGTAGTGACTAGTTTTCCTAATATGGAGACTGCTCAAGTTATGGCTCGAGCCCTAGTGGAGAGGAATTTAGCGGCTTGTGTGCAGCTTATGGGAGGCATTCAATCAATTTATCGCTGGGAAGGTAAGATTTGTGAAGAGCAAGAAGTCTTGTTATCTGCAAAGACGACTGATTTGAAGTGGCCAGAAATTTCTGCATTTCTTCAAAACGCGCATTCTTATGACTTACCGGAAATTTTGGCTTTTTCCCCAGAGCAATATGAAAAGCAATACGGCAAGTGGGTGGAGTCTGAGGTAAATTCGAAGTCATGAGAATGCAATCATTTCTGAAAAAGATTTTGCTGGTGCTGGCACTGGTATCAGCATCAGTGTTTGCGGCGCCAGACTTTCTCCCACCAGAAAAAGCATTTCGAGTAGAGGCGACTTGGCTTGAGAATTCCAATGAAATTGAAATTGAATTTCACCCGGCAAAGGGTTATTACATATATCAAGAGTCTCTCAAATTTCAGGCGGGTAGCCAAGCTGGGAAGCTTGACGGTATCAAGCCTTCATTGCCTTTAGGCATTGAAAAATTCGATGAAACTTTTCAGAAGAAGCTACAAGTTTATAAGCAGCCCTTTATGGTGCTCCTTAGTGTTAAGCCGCAGGCTGGTAGCCCAATGCATGTAGAGGTCACTTTGCAGGGTTGTGCAGAAGCAGGAATTTGTTATCCACCAATGACCTTGCGTTTTTTATTAACTGGCCCCGGAGTAAAAGCAGCGCCTATACCTGAGGTATTGGAGGGATCTCCTGCAATATCTAAGCAAGCAGAATTTGGTCTGACCGATTTATGGCGTGAGCGCGATGATGTGAATGCCATTAGTCGCTTTTTAGAAAATACTTCCACCGCCTATTTATTTTTAGCCTTCTTTATTTTGGGCCTTGCTTTGGCCTTTACGCCTTGCGTATTGCCTATGTTGCCGATCTTGTCCAGCGTCATCTTTGGTGCCCAAGGTGGTAAAGCGGTTTCTAAGGGGCGAGCTAGCGTCCTAGCCCTTTCTTATGTCTTGGGTATGGCCTTGGTCTATGCCTTGGCCGGCGTCCTCATGGCAGCCCTTGGGGGCAGCGTTCAAAGAGCTCTACAAAGCCCATTTGCACTTGCTGCCTTTGCCTTATTGCTGCTAGCCCTCTCAGGCAGCCTATTCGGCTTGTACGACCTTCGATTACCTCAATCATGGCATCAGCATGTCGATCGCCTAGCCGGGCGCCATCAGGGTGGAAACGTGTTTGGGGCCTTTGCCTTAGGGGGAATCTCCACTTTGGTAGCTAGTCCCTGTATTACCGCCCCATTGGCTGGAGTTTTGGCTTTTATTGCCCAAACTGGTTCAATGAGCTTAGGTGCTGGCTTGCTTTTCGTGATGGCTCTGGGAATGGGCTTGCCATTGCTGTTAATTGCAGTGGAGGCCCGTATTTTGATTCCCTCAACTGGCATCTGGATGGTTTGGTTGCAGCGTACTCTAGGTGTTTTGCTGGTGGCAACGGCGGCCTGGATTGCATCCCCCTTGCTCCAAAAAAATGAGGCAGTAAACACTACAAAAACAGCGAATGGACTGGGTCTGCATCAGGTAGGCGATTTAAGTTTTATCGTGATTCAGTCGCCTGCACAGCTCGATGCGCAATTAATAAAAGCTAAGGAAGAGAAAAAATTAGTGCTCTTAGATTTTTATGCGGACTGGTGTATCAGTTGCAAAGAAATGGAAGTCAGTACTTTTGCAAATCCTGAGGTAAGTAAACAGTTAAAACAATTTGTATTAATACAAGCAGATGTGACTAAAAATAGTGCAGATAATCAAGCTTTATTAAAGCGCTTTGGCTTATTTGGACCACCCGGTATCTTGATCTTTAATTTAGATTCAGAAGAGCAGAAAGATCAACGAGTGATTGGCTTTATGCCACCACAACGTTTTATGGAGCGACTCAAAAAGATTTCTGAGTCGCAATAAAGCTTACTTATTTGCCTTAAGTAAGCGTCCAGCTTCTAGCGCAAAGTAAGTGAGAATGCCATTGGCCCCAGCGCGTTTAAAAGCCATGAGAGATTCCATCATGACTGCATCGTGATCTAACCAGCCATTTTGTGCAGCAGCTTTTAACATGGCATATTCACCACTTACTTGATAGGCATAAGTGGGATAATTAAACTCTTCTTTAACGCGGCGAACAACATCTAGATAGGGCATGCCTGGTTTGACCATCACCATGTCAGCACCTTCGCTAATATCTAAACCAACCTCCCGCAAAGCCTCGTCAGTATTGGCGTAGTCCATTTGATAGGTCTTTTTATCAGCTTTACCAAGATTCTTGGCGGAACCTACTGCATCTCTGAATGGACCATAAAATGCAGATGCATATTTAGCTGAATAGGCCATGATGCGCGTATGAATTAATTTCTTTTGCTCAAGCGCTTCACGAATTTTTCCGATGCGACCATCCATCATGTCTGATGGTGCAACAATATCAACGCCTGCCTCTGCTTGAGCTACAGCTTGCTGTACCAAAATCGCAGTTGTCTCCTCATTCAGAATCCGACCTTGGTCATCAAGAACACCATCTTGACCATGGCTTGTATATGGATCAAGTGCCACATCAGTCATGATGCCTAAAGAGGGAAAGTGTTTTTTAAGTTCACGCACAGCCGCAGGAATGAGGCCATTCGGATTAAAAGCCTCTTTACCATCTGGTGTTTTTAATGAAGCATCAATTACTGGGAATAGAGCCAGTACTGGAATACCAAGATCAACACATTCTTGAGCAACAGGCAAAAGAAGATCTAGCGAAACCCGACTCAAGCCTGGCATGGACGCTACTGCCTGGGATTGCCCTGTACCCTCGAGTAAAAATACTGGATAAATTAAATCACTGGCTGATAAGTGATTTTCTTGCATTAAGCGACGCGACCAATCGTCTCGACGCATGCGACGAGGACGGTGAGCTGGAAAGTGCAATAAAGAATTAGTTGGTGATTTCATTTTCATGAGTCTCTGCTTCAAATAACCATTTAATAATTAAATTATCAGCCTCTTCAAGACCAATGCGTTTGGTACTTGAGAATAATTGTGCCGTAAGTTGCTTGGAGTCTCCAGTGCCGTCAGGTAGCGCAGGATCATATTGCTGAAGTTGCTTTTTGACATCCTCCAGGGCATGTTTGCACTCGCTTTTGTTTAGTTTGTCACATTTGCTCAGCAATATATGGATAGGCTTGCCCGTAGGCACAAACCATTCAATCATTTGTTCATCTAGGTCTGTAATGCCGCGCCTAGCATCCACAATCAGCACCATGCCAACAAGCTGCTCTCTTTCTTGTAAATAATCGCTCAGGAGGGCATTCCAGTGGTATTTGGTCTCATGGTTGACCGCAGCATAGCCATAGCCTGGCAAGTCCACCAAATAAGCCAAAAGGTCATCTTTGGCAAAAAGACCGAAATAGTTAATGTGTTGGGTGCGACCTGGGGTCTTACTGGCAAAAGCAAGCCTTTTTTGGTTACAAAGGACGTTGATGGCGCTAGATTTGCCAGCATTTGAGCGGCCAGCAAAAGCCACCTCACGTAGGGGGGGGGCAGGCAGGCAATGGGTATCATTGACTGTGGTCGCGAATCGGGCTTGAAAGAGTTTAGACATGTCCAGAAGCTATTGTAAAATCACGCAAAATCATGAAATATCTCATGGTGTTGGGTAAAAGGTTGTAAAAGTAGGGCCCAAACACTTTTAGGAATTTTTGCCAAGGTAAACATAATGCGTCAAACCTCCCAAATCTCCAAATTAACTAGCTTGCGTGCTAGTTTTGCGGCCATCTCTATTTTCGCTCTAACAAGTATTTCTGGTCTTGCATTTGCGGCCGATGCTGCTCCAGCAGCCGTGCCAGGTAAGCCTAAGGTGGACCTGGCCGTAGGTGAATCACTGTATTCCAATGGGGATGCTAGTCGCGGCGTAACCGCTTGTCTTACTTGCCATGGCCCTAAAGGTCAGAGTGCAGTAAGTACATGGCCAAAGTTATCTGCTCAGCATGCTGCCTACACAGCCAAGCAATTAAAGAACTTTAAAGAGGGCAGTCGTGCAAACCCAGTCATGATGGGTATGTCTGCTACTTTAACTGAGCAAGACATGAACAATATTTCTGCTTACCTGGCTGCACAACCGGCTTCCTTGGGCGTTGCTCAAAATAAAGCCACCATTGAGCTAGGTCAAAATATTTATCGTGGTGGTATTGCCGCTAAAGGCGTTCCAGCTTGCGCTGCTTGCCATAGCCCCACTGGCGCTGGTATTCCAAATCAATACCCTTTGTTAAGTGGTCAATGGGCTGAATACACTAATGCTCAGCTAATGGCTTTCCGTGACGGTACACGCAAAAATAGTAGTCAAATGACAATGATTGCTACCAAGCTCTCAGATCAAGAGATGAAAGCAGTGGCGGATTACATGGCTGGTCTACGTTAATCTTTAAAAAATAAAAAGATAAAAAACCCCGCTGATGTAGCGGGGTTTTTTGTTGGAGCTATTCAATAAATTATTTTGGTAATACTGTCTCGCTTGAAAATAAGTCTTTGGTATTTTCACGTTTACGAATGACGTAAACATTTTTTCCGTCCACCATTATTTCAGCTGGCTTAGGACGTGTGTTGTAGTTTGATGCCATGACAAATCCATAAGCACCCGCTGACAGAATCGCTAAGAGATCTCCTTCATCAACTGCTAACGAGCGATCTCTTCCAAGCCAGTCACCGGATTCACAAACTGGACCAACCACATCGTAAGTACTTGCTTTGCCTGGCTTAGCTTGTACGGGTACGATCCCATGATGCGCTTCATATAAAGCCGGGCGCATGAGCTCAGTCATAGCGGCATCAACAATACAAAAGTTTTTTTCAACACCGGGCTTTAGGTATTCCACTTTAGTGAGAAGTACACCTGCATTACCCACTAAAGATCTTCCTGGCTCCAGTACAACATCAAGATGGCCAAAGCCTCTCTCGGCAACGCGATTTAATAAAGTATTGGTGAATTCAGTAATATCGGGCGGCGTTTCATCGCTATAAGCAATACCTAAGCCGCCTCCTAAATCAAGATGGTGAATCACAATACCTTCTCGTTTTAAATGCTCGACCAAATCTAAGACTTTATCTAGAGCATCTAAATAAGGTGCAGTAGTAGTGATTTGCGAACCAATATGACAATCGATGCCAACCACATCTATTTGCGATAGTTGTGCAGCCTCACGATAGGTATTTAATACTTCGTGATATCCAATGCCAAATTTATTTCCTTTTAGACCAGTGGAAATATAGGGATGGGTTTGTGCATCTACGTCTGGATTCACGCGCAAGGAAATCGGCGCACGGCAATTGAGCTTTGTAGCTACACGATTGATTTGATGAAGTTCAGCGATAGATTCGACATTGATGCATTTGACGCCCGCTTCTAAAGCTTGAGCAATTTCTGTGGCCGATTTGCCAACGCCTGCAAAGACAAGACTTTTAGGGTCGGCTCCAACTGCTAGAGCGCGCGCTAATTCGCCGCCACTAACTAAGTCGAAGCCGGCGCCCAATTTTTTAAAGCAATCGATTACAGCCAAGTTGCTGTTGGCCTTCATGGCGTAATGAACGCGAGCTCTACGTTTGCCGTCGACATCAAGACATGCGCGATCATAAGCTTGATAGGCCTCAGTCAATGCTTTTCGACTATAAACATAGAGCGGAGTGCCAAATTCATTTGCTAAGTCTGCCAAAGGAACTTCTTCGGCATACCAGTTACCGTTGCGCTCTGTAAATCCAGATAATTTTGGTAGAGGAAGGGTTTTACTTGTCATTGCTAGCTGGCGTTTGTGCGGCTTCAGGAGCCTGAGGTGGGTAGAGTATCCCTTTAGGCTCAGGCGCAGTAGGCGCTGGAGGAACTGGAGGAATAATTGGCAAAACCAGAGGCCCCCTAACCCCACATCCAGCAAGGGATATTAGGAGGCTAATGCCAAGGGCTCTATTAATAATCGCTATCATGAATGTCTCTAAAACGAATGATTGAATATAGCATGCAGGGCGCGGATATGAATCCAAATAATTTGAGTGTTGAAACTATCGACGATAAGCAATTTCATGAGCAGGGTAGTCATTTATTGCAATCAATTGAATTGGCCTTGGAGGCTGCTGATGATGAGCTCGATCTCGATTTAGACGTTGAGCGTCAAGGCGGTAATGTCATCAATATTCGTTTTCGTGACAAAAGCGTGATTGTGGTGAATACGCAGCCGCCTTTGCATGAGATTTGGGTTGCAGCTAAATCAGGTGGTTATCACTATCGCTGGGCAGGCACCATGGCTCAACCTTTATGGCTTGACACCAAAACGGGACGTGAGCTGCTGAATGATTTATCTCAATTTGCAACTGCCCAAGCAGGCAAAGCAATCACCATAGAACTGAAGAAAAAATAAGCCGCTGTATCAGGGTATTAGGCGGCACCAGTAGCGATTAAGGTTTCCAATACTTGTGCATCAGGCACGCTCTTAATCTGAGCCTTGCCAATTTTTTCAAGAAGTACATACCGAATTTGGCCACCCTCGGTTTTTTTGTCTACCTGCATGAGCTCCATATAACGAGCTGCCCCAAATTTTGGCGGCACTATTGGTAGGTTCATCGACTGGATGATTTTGGTCAAGCGCTCCGCTTCTGCTTTGCTGATGTGATTCAGTCGACAAGATAAATCAGCACCCATGACCATGCCACAACCTACTGCTTCACCATGAAGCCATTCGCCATATCCCATGCCTGCTTCAATAGCATGGCCAAAAGTATGGCCAAAGTTCAGGGTTGCACGAATGCCGCCCTCTCTTTCATCAGCAGAGACAACAGCAGATTTAATTTCGCAAGAACGCAATACAGCATGTGCCATGGCATCGGTATCGCAGGCTAACAAGGCGCTAGCATTCGCTTCAATCCAATCTAAAAATTCAGCATCTGCAATAGCGCCATGCTTGACTACTTCGGCTAAACCTGCAGACAGTTCACGTGCAGGAAGAGTCTTTAAAGTATTTAAATCAGCAATCACTGCTACTGGTTGATGAAATGCGCCAATCATATTTTTGCCAAGCGGATGATTGATACCGGTCTTGCCGCCAACTGAAGAATCTACTTGAGAAAGTAAGGTCGTTGGGACTTGAATAAACCGTACGCCTCGCATATAGCTTGCTGCAGCAAACCCAGTCATATCCCCAATGACGCCACCACCCAAAGCGATCAGCATAGTTTGGCGATCAGCTCCAAATTTCAGAAGGCCATCAAAAATGAGCTGTAGATTTTTCCAATCCTTATATGACTCACCATCAGGTAGCACAATAGTTTTGATGGGTTTACCAAAGCTACTTAAGGTTTTGCTAAGGCGCTCTGCATAGAGCGGGGCAACTGTGGTGTTGGTGACAATATAGATAGAGGTCGCTTTTTCACAGGCGCTAAATAAAGCAGGCTGATCAATTAGGTTAGCGCCAATATAGATTGGATAGCTGCGATTGCCGAGATCAACTTCAAGAGTTTTCATCATAATTTTAGGAAGCAAGTTCAAGTTGCATGATTAGGGTGTTGACCAATTGATTGACGCTTGGCTTGCCAGTTTCAATGATGTGATCAGCGATTTCGCGATACAGCGGATCACGAATGGTATATAAATTTTCTAGAATTTTTTTTGGATCACCACTTTTCAGCAGGGGACGCCCTTCACCACCTTTAGTGCGATGCCATAGTTCAATAGGATTGGCGTGCAGATAAATGACGGTGCCACGTTCACTGAGTACTTTGCGATTTTCTGGTAACAGGACTGCGCCACCACCAGTTGCTAGGATGATGTTTTCTTCGGCAGTGACGTCTCGGATTGTTTGAGCTTCACGTTTTCGAAAACCTTCTTCACCTTCCATTTCGAAGATGACGGGTATCTTGACTCCACAACGCTCTTCGATGACATGGTCCGCATCTAAAAACCGACGACCTAATTTTTTTGCCAATACTTTTCCTACGGTTGACTTACCCGCGCCCATGAGGCCAATGAGGAAAATATTCTTGGTTGAAGAGTTCACTCTTCGATTTTATTAGGGTTTGTCTAGAACGGTGGGGGTTAGAAAGACAAGTAACTCGGTTTTATCTTGTAATTTGGATTTATGACGAAATAATTGGCCAAGAAGAGGGATATCGCCCAATACAGGAATCTTCACCTCATCTTCCCGCTCGGTAGTTTGAAAAATTCCACCAATAATGGCTGTACCACCGTTTTCAACGGTTACTTCAGAGCTCAAGCTTTTAGTATCAATGGCATAGCCCTGCTCTGTTTTCATGCCGATAGTATCTTTATTGATCCCAACCAACATCGAAATTTTTCCATCTGGATGAATTTTGGGAAGCACTTCTAGGCGTAAATTAGCTTTTCTAAATTGGAGTTTGCTGCCATTTTGTGAGGTGGTTTGATAAGGAAGCTCAGTTCCTTGCTCAATAGTTGCTTTTACTTGGTCGCCAGTCATGATGCGAGGATTGGACAAAATTTTCCCTTGACCCTCTGTTTCAAGCGCAGAAAGCTCTATCTGCAAGAGTCGCTGGGCATTTTTGGAGACTAGGGTTGCCGCTATGGTTGCGGGATTAAATCCATTGAGGCCACTACTCGCCAAATCTAAAGTGCTTGCCAAAGTTTGTTCTGGATTGCCACCAATGGCGTTGGCTTGAGATCCTAGCTTTACGCCAAGTTCACGTGCAAAGCGCTCATCAGCCTCAACAATGCGGGCTTCAATCAAGATTTGCCGAGGGCTATTCACATGATCGCCGCCAAAAGGAAGCGCGGCATCTTCACGTCGATATTTTTGAAACGCCTGGATTTCTGCATGAGGGCCAATCCAGTAGATGTCGCCATTCCGAACCAGGCGAAGACCCCTGCTAGCCATAATGGAGTGAAGAGCAGTTTGCCAAGGCGTGTTATTCAAGCTTACTGAGATCTGCCCTTTAATAGACTCACTAAGTAAAAAATTGGTTTTCCCCATCTTTGCTAAAAGCTGCAAAAGTTCAGAAACCTCAATCTCAGAAAAGTGAAGACTTACAGGTTCTTGAGTCAGATTTTGGCTTGGAGTACTACCAAGGGAGGGTCCGACAAAAAAGGGTACAAACAGGGCAATGGAAAGGAGGAAGATGGAGAGTTTTTTATTGGCCTGTTTCATTCGCTTTTCACCGGTTTGAGCACAATCGTTTTGCCTTGTGGATGACTCAGAATGGCGGCATCCTTTTCAATATGAGAAAGGCGCCATTCACCCAAGACCACGGCATCTTTTGCAAATTGGGCATGAGATTTACCAAGATGAAATACCGCTTGTTGAGTTCCCCCTATTTGGCTGCTGCCCAAATACCGCCAACGACGGATTTCCTGTTCATGTGGATTGGGTGCAGGCTTTGCGTAGACCCTTGTATGAGATTTGATATTCTTTAATGAGTGAATACTCACTTCTAATTTATCCATTTCTTCATATAGGATATCAAGCTCCTCATTTAGCTCATTTCGTAATAAGCCCACTTCTTTTTGCAAAGTTGAAATGCGAAGCTTTGATTCCTCAGCATCTGCATTTCCATCATCCAGAATGGATTTATAGATTGTTAATCCACTGATAAAGAGGGCTAGTAAAAGAGCGCCTGATGCCAGAAATAGACCCAATTTTTTCGTTTGAGAAAATAACTCGAGCTGTCCTAGGGCTCCAAAAGTAGGTTGCGGTTTTGCATGGCTGGGGGCCTCTGGAGCCACATGCTTTGGTGCGCTAGGTTTGCGAATTCCGTGGGGGTCTGGGATAGCTGGATCATCACCCAGCTCACTTAAGATTTGGTCAAATGATTGAGCAGAAATTTGGCGTGCTGGCATGCTCATATTCTTCAAGTCTTCAGAGGGAATGACTATCAGTTATGGCTGAATTTGGCATCAGAAACACACTTTTTAGAATTTCTAAAATTGGGGTTTTATTGCTTTTAGGACAATTGACTAAGCACCCTATAATTTGGTTATATGGCTCTCCCCCCAAAAGACAAGC
>JACCDO012111931.1_pt1 | contig 10820 bp, 10 predicted proteins | sample 7446101 | NCBI WGS metagenome assembly JACCDO01 (sample SAMN15323440, study PRJNA562643) | freshwater metagenome | isolation source: river surface water | place: USA:Blue River Watershed | collected 2017-08-16
ATAAATTTTTGCTTCGATTCCAACTTCAGCGAGTGAGGCGACGATGTATTTTGCGACCGCTTCTTCGTCGCCGCGGCCTTCGCCGAAGTTCACACTGGGAATTCGAATTAAATCTTGGCAGATACGAATCGCTTCATCTTCCAAATTTCTTATCTCGCTCATGCCGTCATTCTCCCCCACAATCGCCTGAAAAGACCCTGCTTTTGCTTCGTTGCTTCAGCGTTGCTATCGTTTGCAGCGCACTGGTCCGGGTGGCGGAATTGGCAGACGCGCTAGCTTGAGGTGTTAGTGCCCGCAAGGGCTTGAGGGTTCAACTCCCTTCCCGGACACGCTTAATGTGGTGGAATTGGATCGTAATGAATTTAGAAAACGCCCTCTCCCTCATCAGAGATATTCCAGATTATCCAAAGCCCGGAATCCTCTTCAAAGATATAACACCGCTTTTAGCCAATCCGTCTGCATACTCAACTGTTATCAAAGCCTTCGCAGCAAAAATCGAAAACGTAGATGTAATCGCAGGCATTGAGGCTCGTGGCTTTATCTTTGCTGCAGCAATTGCCCTAGAGAAGAACGCTGGGTTTGTGCCCTTTAGAAAGAGCGGAAAGCTGCCCTTCGAAACTATCGGTGCAAAATACGGTCTTGAGTATGGCGAAGATGAGATCGAAGTTCACGTCGATGCCTTCGCCAACGGAAAATCAGTGGTGATTGTTGATGATGTCCTTGCCACGGGCGGAACAATCGCCGCCGCGCTCGAACTCGCTGAACGCAGCGGGGCGGTCGTTAAATCAGTACACGTGCTCTTTGAAATTTCTGGACTAGGTGGTCGAGAACTCATCGCCAAGCGCTTTCCAAAGATCGAGATTAAATCGTTGGTAGCTTCTTGAGTTCAAAAGTTCGCATCCACCAGATCCAAGCGCTCCGTGCGGTCGCTGCAACGCTGGTAGTTCTCTTTCACGCCAAGTTAGCGCCAGGTGGCTTTATCGGAGTAGATATTTTCTACGTGATATCAGGTTACTTAATTACCGGAATTATCGTTAAGGAAATTACCTTAAGTGGCGCCTTCAACTATCGAAACTTCTTTTTACGGCGCGCAAAGCGGCTTCTTCCCGCCTCAATCAGCGTCCTTATTCTTACCGCAATCGGAGCCTGGCTATATCTGCCGCCTACGATTCGTTCATCACTTGGCCAAGATATCTTCGCCGCATCGATCTACATCTCAAATTATCTCTTTGCTTGGTGGCAGAACGATTATCAAAATCTAAATGCAACCCCTTCGCCGGTTATTCATTACTGGTCGCTCGCCGTTGAAGAACAGTTCTATCTTCTCTGGCCGCTCATGATTTTCACCTTATGGAAGATCGGCCGCCAGCGTTTGGTATTCCGCGGTGTTCTAGCAATCACATTAGCTTCATTCCTATTCTCGCTCTACCTCACAAACGCGGCACCGATCTGGGCTTTCTACTCTCTTCCAACTCGCGCTTGGGAACTTGGCGTCGGCGCTCTCTTACTATTCATTCCCAAAAACCTTCTTGAAAAGAAATCTGTCGCTCGAACTCTGATCGTTTGGTTATCTGCGCTCACACTTCTCTACGGCGTGATTCGCTTCAGCGATAACACTCCTTTTCCAGGAACTGCGGCCCTCTATCCAGTCCTAGCAACTGCGGTTCTGATTGCATTTATCCGTTCATGGCCCCCGATACTTAATGATTTTTCGCGTCTACGTTTTGTTCAGTGGTTAGGTGAGATTTCCTATCCGTTCTATCTCTGGCATTGGCCGCTACTCGTAATTCCGAGCACTCGCTTTGGGCGACCTTTGACTCTCTTAGAGAGATTTCTGTTGATCGCACTCACTGCTCTTGCAGCAGATCTCACCAATCGCTTTATCGAGGAACCATTTTCGAAAAAACGGTTAACTAATCAGCAGACCACTAGATTTGCAGTTGCAGCGACTCTTTCGGGGATTCTGGTGGCAAGTGGAATTCTTCTCACAACTAAGGATGACATTTCACTTCCAAATGGACGATCAGTATCGATGGCGGCGGTGATGCAGAAGCCTAAGATCTACGACGATGGATGTCATGCTAACTATGGCAACGAAAACTCTCCAGAATGTCTATATGGAGATGTTAAATCGAAGCGCAAGATCGTTCTCTATGGCGATTCTCATGCAGCACAGTGGTTTCCGGCGCTTGAAAAGATCGCCATCGATGAAGGCTTCGCTCTAATAAGTCTTACCAAATCCGCCTGTCCTGCCGTTGAAGTCGATCGTGTTAATTCAGGTGCCTTTAAAAACTCCGACTGTAACGCTTGGCGAGATAACTCGATACAGCGAATCAAGGAGTTAAAACCCGAAGCGGTGATCATGAGTGGATTCCAGCACTTCGCCTACCCAACGCGTTACTCATCGCGTGATGCTTGGTGGTTTGAAGGGCAACGTTCACTCTATGCCAAGGTTTTAAATAGCTCTCCAAATTTGATTTACATCTCCGATACCCCAAAGCCGCAGCGCGATATCCCTAGTTGCTTAGCAACGGCAAAGGCCGACGAGTGTGACGCTAACGAGAAATCAGATCCTCGCGTTGCAGGTGGTTTCCTCTCGCTAGATCCAACTCCGTGGCTATGCACAGATTCCTGCCCGGCAATTGTCGGTGGGCTAGTGGCATATCGTGACGCCTCGCACATCAGCGTTGATATGAGCGCCGCACTTTCCGATAATTTACGCGATTTCTTAAGCAGCAATGGCGTTATATGAAGTCACTATCGCCAATATCCTTAATTAGATGCAAAGATGCACCCCGTGGCTGAACTCATCTATTACTGCGGAACGATGGATAGTGGTAAATCCACGCTTGCGCTCCAGACCGCCCACAACCATAAGAGCCGCGGACGTTCTGGATTAATTTTCACGAGTAAAGATCGCGCCGGTTCTGGAGTTATCTCATCTCGTCTTGGCTTACAGAGCGCAGCAATCGAAGTTGATCCAGGCTTAGATCTCCACAAATTAGTTGTGGAACGTCTATCTCTCGGAGAACGCATTGATTACATAATCTGTGATGAGGCCCAGTTCTATCAAGAAGAACAGATCGAACAACTTGCAAAGATCGTTGATGGTTTAGGAATCGATGTCTTCGCCTTTGGTATCTTGGCAGACTTTCGCACGAAATTATTTCCTGGATCGGCTCGATTGGTAGAACTTGCTGATCGAGTTAATACACTTCAAGTTGAGGCTCTTTGCTGGTGTGGTTCAAGAGCAACTCACAATGCCAGAACTCTCGGCGGAGTAATGGTTACCGAAGGTGAACAAGTCGTTGTCGGAGATGTTGCACCAGGTGCGGAAATCGCCTACGAAGTCTTGTGTCGACGCCACCACATGCGTCGCGTTACTGCGCGTGCATCTCGAGCAGGACATACTTCTCCATTACCTTTACCATTTACAGAGAACGAATAAATAGCGCTAACTAGTCAATCTGGGAGAGAAAAATGAAAGTACGTGGATACGCTGCAATGACCGCTAAGGCCCCGCTTGCTCCTTGGGAGTTTGAGCGTCGCGATCTTGGTGCACACGATGTCGCCCTAGATATTAAGTACTCCGGCATCTGTCATTCAGATATCCATCAAGCGCGTGAAGAATGGGGCCCAGCAATTTTCCCTATGGTTCCGGGCCACGAGATCGCAGGCGTCGTAACAAGCATTGGCTCTGCAGTATCCAAATTTAAAGTTGGAGATCTAATCGGCGTTGGCGTATTCGTAGACTCATGTCGCGTGTGCGAACCTTGCAAGAACGGTACCCAGCAATATTGCATCGAAGGAATGACCGGCACTTACAACCAATTGGAGCGTGACGGAAAAACTCCAGCAATGGGTGGTTATTCAAATGTCATGGTAATTAATGAAGATTACGCAGTTACCATCCCCGCAAATCTTTCTCTAGATGGCGTAGCACCACTGCTTTGTGCCGGAATCACTTTGTACTCACCAATTAAACATTGGAAGGCAGGCCCTGGAAAGAAAGTTGCAGTGATGGGTCTGGGCGGACTTGGCCATATGGGCGTTAAGTTTGCAGCGGCAATGGGCGCTGAAGTAACAGTCTTCTCACATTCCCCTTCTAAGGAAGCAGATGCAAAAGCGATGGGCGCACATCACTTCGTTTCAACAAAATCTGAGGGTTTCCACACTAAGTACAGCAAGCACTTTGACTTAATCTTGAACACAGTCAGCGCTGAGCTAGATATCAATATCTATCTCTCAATGCTCGGTGTCGACGGAACGCTCGTAGTTATCGGACTTCCTGGCAAGCCGTACTCAGTTGAAGCCGGTTCATTACTACCTGCACGCCGTTCGCTCTCTGGATCAATGATCGGTGGTATCCCTGAGATGCAAGAGATGCTTGATTTCTGCGGAAAACATAACATTGTCAGCGACGTTGAAGTTATTCAGGCTGATTACATCAACGAAGCTTACGAACGCACCGTTGCCAGTGATGTTAAATATCGCTTCGTTATTGATGCAACAACTTTCTAAATATCCTTAGAAATAATCCCTATAGGAAGTTGTTAAGAACAAGAACAAAGATTGGCGCAATAAAGAGCGCCGGAAGTAGATTGCCCACAGCGATATCTTTAATCTTGAGTAGTCGCAGACCGATGCAGATGAGCATCACTCCCCCTGTGACTGTCATCGCATCTACTTGATAACCCTCAAGGATGCTTCCCAGTCCTAGCCCAATAACTGTCCAGACTCCCTGGTAGATACCGACCGGAATCGCCGAGACTGCTACTCCCCAACCAAGGCTTGCCGCGAAAGCAATAGCGGCGAAAAAGTCGAGACTCGATTTGAGAAGCAGTTGATCAATACCTGTCGACATGCCATCACTAATCGAACCAAGTATCGCTAGCGGTCCTATTGCAAATAGCAGCGCTGCTGAAACGAATCCTTCTATAAAGGTGCTCTCTTTATGCGCACCGAATTTAACCCGCAGCGTTTCGCCCAATCCTTCGAGTCGAGACTCGAGAGAGAGCGCTGAACCGATTCCACCGCCGATTAATAACGATCCTAAAATTGCCAAGAGCGTCCAACCCTTTGGAATCGAGTTAATGTAACGATCACTCCACATTGGGGCTAGCGCACTTACTGCGCCGAGGATTGTTATGAGTCCCAGTACTTCTGTAATCAAGAGCCTTGTGCGAGCAAGCATGCGAGTGCCTACAAGAACACCGATTGCTGCTCCCCCGATAATTGTGGTGATATTAATTAAGGTACCGAGGCCGACGAACATTCGATAAGGATACGGCCTAAAAACACGTTTACTTACGTTAAACTCTCGAAATGAGTTTTATGAGTAAGTTTTCGGCATTCCTAAAACCCCACAAAACAGTGCCAATCACACCTTGGCGTGCGGATTCTCGTTGGGATCTCTCATTTTCTCGCGTTGCTATTCTTTTCTTTGGACTTGCAATTTTTGGTTTAGGTGATGCGCTTGTAGTTCAATCAAATCTCGGCAACGCACCTTGGACCGTATTTGCACAAGGCCTTAGCTTGAAAACTGGTCTCTCACTTGGTTTGGCAACATTCGTTACCGGTTGCTTCGTCCTACTTATCTGGATTCCACTTCGCGAACAACCAGGTTTTGGAACGCTAGCTAATATCGTGATTATTTCGGCTGCTATCGAATTCGGCGTTTCAGTATTTCCATTGCAGGAAACGTTAATCGGTGGGCTTGCCTCCGCTCTAATTGGTATCGCGCTAGTTGGTCTAGGTTCTGCTCTCTATATAACTTGTGGCCTGGGTCCTGGCCCCCGTGATGGAGCGATGACCGGTATTCATCAACGTACCGGCGTTCGCGTTGGACGAGTTCGCATGGGAATTGAAGTAACCGTACTAATTGTGGGCGCTCTCCTTGGCGGCAAACTCGGGCTGGGCACCGCCCTTTTTGCCCTCTTAATCGGCCAATCTGTCGCTATTTCTTTCGGCATAGTCGCGCGTCTAACCTCAAAGTAACCGCTCTTTTAGGTTTAAATCCTCTTATCCCTCGGTCTGTGAGCCGTCATTTCACACGGGGTCGCAAACACCCCCGTTAACAAAATTAGAAAGGTTCGTCATGCTCGATAGCTATTTCAAAATATCGGAACGTGGCTCAACTGTAGCTCGGGAAGTACGTGGCGGCATCGTCACCTTCTTCACAATGGCATACATAGTCGCTCTCAATCCACTAATCATCGGTCTTGCAAAAGATGCTGATGGAAAATATATCGGCGGTGGAGATGCTCCTAATCTCGCTCTAGTTGCCGCGATGACTGCGCTAATGGCCGGTGTATTAACTATCCTGATGGGCGTAGTTGGAAACTATCCACTTGCACTCGCAACAGGTCTTGGCCTTAATACCTTCGTTGCAGTTGGTATCGCATCGAAAATGACATGGGCAGATGCTATGGGCCTTGTTGTCATCGAAGGAATTATCATCACCATCTTGGTTCTTACCGGCTTTAGAACTGCGGTCTTTAGAGCAGTTCCTGCGCAATTGAAGATCGCAATCTCAGTAGGTATTGGTTTATTCATTGCGCTCATAGGCCTTGTTGATGCTGGATTCGTTCGACGCACAGGCGCCGGTCCGGTTCCAGTAACTCTAGGTGATGGTGGAACTCTCGTTGGCTGGCCAGTAATCATCTTCGCACTTGGACTCTTCCTAACTATCGCTCTGATGGTGAAGAAGGTGAAAGGTGCGATTCTCATCGGAATCATCGTCGCAACTATTGCCGCAGTCATTGTTGAGACAACTCTCAAAATTGGACCGCTATTTAATGGTGCTACAGGTGAAGTAAATCCAAAGGGATGGAACTTGAACGTTCCTGCAGTACCTGAAAAGATCGCCGCAACCCCAGATTTCAGCCTCTTCGGAGATTTCAATCTTCTTGGCTCATTCGACCGACTTCCTTTGGTAACAGTTATCCTCTTGATCTTCACCTTGTTGCTCTCAGACTTCTTCGACACTGTAGGAACGGTTACAGCGATCGGACATGAGGCTGGGCTGATCGATAAAGATGGAAACGTTCCAAATAACGATCGTATTCTTCTTGTCGACTCACTAGCTGCAGTTGCAGGTGGCGCTGGAAGCATCTCCTCCAATACCAGCTACATTGAATCTGCATCTGGCGTTGGAGAAGGTGCGCGAACTGGTCTTGCATCTGTTGTAACAGGGGCCTGCTTCCTACTTACAACATTCCTGGCTCCACTAGTTGCGATTATTCCTTACGAGGCTGCAACTCCTGCACTCATCATTGTTGGATTCTTGATGATGACTCAAATCAAATCAATCGATTGGGAAGACTACGGAATCGCAATTCCAGCGTTCCTCACAATCATCTTGATGCCATTTACCTACAACATCTCAGTTGGTATTGGTGCTGGCTTCGTAACTCACGTAGTAATCCGCTATATCCAAGGCCGTCGCAAGGAAGTACATCCACTACTTCTCTTGGTTTCTGGCCTCTTTATGATCTACTTCTTATCTTCACCTATCAATACCTGGGTTGGATAAGCAAGTAATTAGTAATTAGAAAGCCCCCGGTTCAAAAGATCCGGGGGCTTTCTAATTTAAATCAACCAGTTGATGGGTTGGATCCCTTTAGCGAGCAATATCTGATTTGCCCTAGTAAATGGTTTCGAACCGAAGAAACCGCGGTAGGCCGATAGCGGACTGGGATGAACGCTAATAATGCAATCTGATTTAGGAAAAAGGTCTTTGACCTCTTGCGCATTTGCGCCCCAGAGAATTGCGACTACACCTTGCTGGGCGAGAACTGATACAACCTGATCCGTAAAGACTCTCCAACCTTTATCTTTGTGAGAATTGCTTTCCCCTTCTGCACAGGTAAGGGTTCGATTTAATAGAACAACCCCTTGATCGCACCACGGGGACAGGTCTCCTGAGGTTGGGTGAGGAATATCTAAGTCATCTACTAATTCACGAAAAATGTTCTTTAGTGAAGCGGGCAGTTTTCCGTCTTTTCGCACCGTTGAGAAGGCAAGGCCCATTGCATCAATCGCGCTCGGATATGGATCTTGCCCAAGGATCAAAACTCTTGCTTGTGCCGGATCAAAACTTAAGGCCTTCATAACATTTTCATGTGCCGGAAGATAGGCCTCTGCCTGAAGCTTACTTTCAATCTCATCTAGGAAATCTAGTGAGTCCTTAAGCCGCTCGCGCCAGCCAGGATGTAACTGATCCTTGAAACTAGTCATCTACTTCTAGCGAAAAAGCGCGAACCATCTGTTGTTACATCAATTGCGATACCGAAGACTGCGCTCATATGTTCCGAGGTGATTACTTCCGCGATCGGACCAGATATAGCAATCACTCCATCTTTGATAATCAGCGCATGCGTGGTGCCTGCTGGAATTTCTTCAATGTGATGAGTGACGATGATGCTCGAAGGGGCTAACGGGTCTAATGAAAATTCTGAGAAGCGACGAAGTAGATCCTCGCGGCCACCGAGATCAAGACCCGCAGTAGGTTCATCTAAAAGTAGCAGTTCAGGGTCAGCCATTAATGCGCGGGCGATCTGCACTCGTTTCTTTTCACCATCACTTAAGGTGTAGTAACGGCGATCGGCAAATTCGCGAACTCCAAAGGTAGTTAACAGCGCTACGGCTCGGGACTCGTCCCAGAGATCATAAACTTCGTTCCATCTGCCAATCACCGCATAAGCCGCAGTCAGGACAACATCTCGCACAAATTCATCATCGGGAATATCTTCAGCAAGTAACGATGCACAGATTCCAATTCGAGTTCTAAGTTCAGAGAGATCAACTTTTCCCATTTGTTTATCGAGTATTGAAACAGTTCCAGAAGTTGGAAATATTCGAGTGGCTAAAATATTAAGGAGCGTCGATTTACCAGCGCCGTTTGGGCCGAGAATGACCCAGCGCTCTCCACTTTGAATACGAAAATCTATTGGGCCCAGAATTCGCTTCGCACCGCGTGTGACGCTCACACCTTGCATTGCAAGGACAACTTGGCTCGCTGCGGCGTTCATAGATGAAAAAGATAGCGGTAAAGGGGATGAATCACTTGCAATTGCGCCATGCGCTGATGTGATTCACGATAATCTTCTCCATTATGGAGTCAAAAAACGGTGTTTCTGAGCAACAGTTCACCGGCCTTATCTTGGTCTCCGGCGTTGATAGCCCTGGAATAACCGAAGCGCTCTTTGAAGCTCTCTCTCCATTCGCCGTAACAATTCTCGATATTCAGCAGGTTGTCATCCGTGGTCGATTGATTTTGACGGTTTTAATCTCGCTTTCACCCGCGCATGCAAAATCTATTGAGGAAGACCTTGAAGAATGCGCCACCAAATTGGGTGTGGACATCGCAACCGCTTTCGAAAGTAGCGACCAGAAGACAATTGCGCCAAAGAAATCTCTTCTTCACGTAGTTGTACTTTCTCAATCACTGAAGCCTGCTGCGATAAATGCCATCGCCGCAGTGATTTCTGAAGACGGCGGAAATATTGAACGCATCAACCGCACCGCGAGTTATCCCGTTACCGCTATTGAGTTGACGGTATCTGGCGCCGATTTAGCAACGCTTCGAAGCGCTCTTGCCACAACTGGTAGCGAACTCGGAGTTGATATCGCAGTCTCCCCCGGTGGTCTCATGCGTTTTGCTACAAAGTTGGTCGTAATGGATGTTGATTCAACGCTCATTCAACAAGAAGTAATTGAACTTCTTGGTGCCAAGGCGGGCGTGCAGAGCGAGATAGCAAAAATCACCGAGTCGGCTATGAGAGGTGAACTCGACTTTGAGGCGAGCCTTCGTGCGCGTGTTGCCTTATTGAAAGGTCTTCCTGCCAGCGTTCTAGTAGATGTTCAATCTGAAATAACTCTGACTCCAGGTGCGCGCACACTGGTTAGAACTCTGAAGAAACTCGGTCACCATATCGCCCTAGTCTCTGGTGGTTTTGAACCTGTTATCGCGCCTCTAGCAAACGAATTAGGTATCGACCATATGCGTGCCAATAATCTTGAGATTGCAGATGGGAAGTTAACTGGAGAACTTGTTGGTCCAGTTATTGATCGCGCAGGCAAAGCTACCGCTCTGCGCGATTTCGCAGCAGAACATAACGTTGACTTAGATCAAACAATTGCAATCGGTGATGGAGCAAACGATCTAGATATGATCGCTATCGCAGGCATGGGAATTGCATTCAATGCCAAACCTGCCGTAAAGGCCGCAGCAGATAGTTCCGTGTCAGCCCCGTATCTAGACTCTGTTCTCTATCTGATGGGAATCTCTCGCGAAGAAGTTGAAGAGGCTTAATTTAAAGTCGGCAGGCGTGAATATCTGTTACCAAGATGCCACGTGCGCCCAGGGACCAGAGTTCATCCATCAGACGATTTGTATCTTTGCGAAGCACCATCGCTCGTACCGCTACCCAATCCTCTTTCTGCAAAGGTGAGATTGTTGGAGATTCAAGCCCTGGTGTAATTGCACACGCTTTATCAACGCTTATCTTCGGAATGTCATAGTCAAGCAGAACGTACTCGCGAGCTGTTACAACGCCCTGTAAACGACGCTGCAGAACTTCTAGTCCGGCTGGCACAGCTGCACCGCCGCGAGTGATTAATACTGCTTCACTAACCAAGATCGCATCGCCGAATATTGCAAGACCCGCTTGGCGAAGTGTGTTGCCCGTACTAACAACATCAGCGATTACATCTGCAACGCCGAGACGCACGCTGCTTTCAACTGCGTCATCTAAGCGCACTACCTCGGCCTTGATCGATTGCTGAGCTAGATAGTTTTGGACTAAGCCTGGATAAGC
>JACCDO010485272.1_pt1 | contig 10819 bp, 10 predicted proteins | sample 7446101 | NCBI WGS metagenome assembly JACCDO01 (sample SAMN15323440, study PRJNA562643) | freshwater metagenome | isolation source: river surface water | place: USA:Blue River Watershed | collected 2017-08-16
CCTGCACCGCCCACGTTGTCCACAATCATCGTCTGTCCCAGTTTGGCCGCTGCGTCAGGCTGTACCTTGCGGGCAAAGAAGTCGGAGGGACCGCCGGCGGGGTAGGGGACCACCAGGCTGATGGTTTTGTTCGGAAAGTTCTGGGCATGCAAGCTGCCCATCGTCAGGGCGGCGCACACGGCCAAAGCCGTTTTGAAGAGTCGTTGGATGTTCATGAGGGGCTCCTAGAGGATCAGATGGTTGAGGTGGAGGTGTTGACTGAGACGGATGTTGAGGCTGACACACCGGTGAAGGCGAAATTCACTTCCGGTTGAAGGCCGCTGATGATGCGTGCGATCGATTTGCCAGAGCCACAGGCGTGGGTCCATCCCAGCGTGCCGTGGCCTGTGTTCATGAACAGGTTGGGAATCTTGCTTTTGCCGATGATGGGCACGTTGCTGGGCGTGGCCGGACGCAGGCCGGTCCAGAAGCTGGCTTGATCGGTGTGGCCCGCACCCGGGAAGAGTTCTTCCACGCGGCGAACAATGGCCTCACACCGCACACGGTTGAGATCCCGGTCGTACCCGTTGAACTCGGCTGTGCCTGCAATCCGCAGGCGGTCTCCGCCAGGGCCGGTCAGACGCGAGAACACCAGTTTGTATTCGTCGTCGGTGAGACTGACCTGGTGTGCCATGGACGCGTCCTTGACGGGCATGGTCACCGAATAGCCCTTGGCCGGGTAAATCGGCAGTCGAATACCCAAGGGAGCTGCATACAGGGGGCTCAGGCTGCCCATCGCCAACACATACGCATCGGCACGCAATCGCTGAAAGCGTCCCTCGTTGTCCGTGGCTTCGATGTGGTCGATCTCTCCGCCGGCTTCGCGCAGGGCGGTGATGGTGTGGCTCATCAGAAAGCGAACGCCTGCAGCCTCACACAGCTTGACCAACTCTCGCGCAAAGCGATTGGCATCCCCGGATTCGTCTTCGGCGGTGTAGGTGGCTCCTGCCAGTTGGGGACGAATATGCGCCAAGGCTGGCTCGATACGAACAGCTTCGTCTGCGTTGATGAGTTGACGGTCGCAACCGAGTTCACGCATTTGCTCGGTGGGGGCCAGTGCGCTGTCGAATTCTTCTTGTGAGGTGTAAAAGTGCAGGATGCCTTGCGTTCGCTGGTCGTAATTGAGGCCGGTGCTGTCGCGCAATTGCTGGAGAGTCTCTCGGCTGTAAGTGCCCAGACGGACAATTTGCTCGATGTTGTGGCGTGTGCGGGCGGGCGTGCATTCGCGCAGGAATTGCAAGCCCCACAGCCACTGCCGCTGATCCGCGCGCAAGCGAAACAGCAACGGCGCATTCTCTTTGCCCAGCCACTTCAGCACCTTGAGCGGAGCGCCAGGGTTGGCCCAGGGCTCGGCGTGGCTGACAGAAATTTGTCCGCCGTTGGCGAAGCTGGTTTCTGCAGCCGGTGTGGCTTGACGGTCGACGACGCTGACCTGGTGACCGAGTTGAGACAGGTAATAGGCGGTGCTGACGCCCAGCAAACCGCTGCCTAGAACGATGACATGCATGATGAGTCCTTGAAGGAAGGCTCTGCACGGTGCATCGATCAGGCGCTATGCAAGCGATAGCAACCTGACACACACCCTGTGCAGATTGCCGCTCCCCCTGTCCTTGGTACCTGAGAGATTCACGATGGCCTGCGGCGCATCGCTTGCTCCTTCGGTGCGCCACCATGGCGGTGACGTCTCTCCAGACGGCTGTTTAGATGGTGCAGTACGGAACCTGAGCGTGTATGGGAGTTTGCGCCTTCGGTGGGGAGTGACCCCGCTCTCCTGCACTAAATTGCATTTTAAGGGGATAATTTCTCGCTAATCAATGGGAGTTTCGGGAATATTTATGGGGTTAACCCGAATAAATCGGCAAGGCCAATCGAAAAATAGTTCATATTTCTGCGCAGGACCTGCATGGTTGCTGGGGACCTCGTTCGATTGAACCCTACTATCCAGGAGAAAGTACTTGGGTTCGCCTGAACGCCTCCACCATCTTCTGCGCCATGGGGGTCAGCGGTGATTGCGTGCGCGTGATCATGGAGACATCCCAGTGCGGCATGGTCTCGGTGAGCGGAAGTTTGATCAATCGATCCAACTTGGTGTAGTGACGGATCAACATCTCGGGCAGCAAGGACAGCGCGTCCGAGTGTTCCAGCAGGCTCAACGTGGAGATGAACGAATCAGAAATCACGCTGGCGTGTGGGGGTGTCAACCCGTGTGAGCGAAACACCGGCGCGTAGAGCGATCCGGGTCCTTCAGAGGGGCCATGCAGCAACCACTCGCAGTCCAGCAAGTCTGCCAGTGAGGTCGCCTGTGCTTTGGGGTGCCCCTTGCGAGCCGTCACCACCAGACGGTTTTCATAGAGCTTTTCCGTGGTGAATTCAGAGATGGCGCCTTTTCGGGATGGGGGGTGTGCACCCACCGCAATATCGGCTTGTCCTTCCCGCAACCACTGAAGGGTGTCTGGAAAGATGCTCTCACGGATGTGCACCAGGATGTCGGGGTGTTCGGCGTGAAAGCGCTTGAGCACGCTGGGCAGGAGCAAGACAGCCGGACTGGGGGCCACCGCCAACAACACCCGCCCGCCCTGAGCGCCACGCATTTGCTCGACTTCGTCGCGCAAGCGCTCGAACTCCAGGGAGATGCCGCGACCTCTGGTCACAATGGCGCGACCGTATGCGGTCAATATCACCCCCCGAGCCGTGCGGTGCACCAGCGGCACGCTCAACTCCTCTTCCAGTGATTGCAGCCCCTTGCTTAAAGCGGGTTGCGTCAGGTTCAGGCGGCGGGCTGCTGCCCGGATGCTGCCGCTCTCGGCAATGGCAATGAGCGTCTGGATTTGGCTGAGTTTCATTGAAAACTATAAGTTATCGCTGCAAACAAAAATTGTCTTGACGGTTACCCCGTGAAATTCTAATCTGGGCATCGATTTTTTCACGATTGCCTGCAAAAGGATTCCAAGTGTCTGAAAACGATAAGTTATTACAAGACGCAAGCACTGGCGACCTCAAGGTCTACACGGTTCGTTTAGCGCGTCAGAACCGCACGATTGACATTGATGCCGGTGTCAGCCTACTCGACGCGTTGGAGTTTGAGGGGGTGATCATCCCGTCGGTCTGCCGAGAGGGTGTGTGCGGCACCTGCGAATGTGCGGTGCTGGAAGGTGAGGTCGATCACCGCGACCAGCTGCTTGGGCCTGAGGAGCGCGCCAGCAACCGGGTCATGATGGTCTGTGTGTCTCGCGCAAAGGGCTCGCACCTGGTGCTGGATCTCTAACAGTTGTCATTGCAACAGGAATTAGCCGCATGAAATCGCATTTTGAACATTTGATTGATTTGACCAAGGGCGATATTCATCGCGGTATTTTTTCAGATCCTCAAACCTTCGAGTGGGAACTCGAGCGCATCTTTGCCAAATGCTGGTTGCTCTTGGGGCACGAGTCCATGCTGCCCCATGCCAACGATTTCTTCACCACCTACATGGGCCGTGATCCGGTGATCGTCACGCGCAAGGCCGATGGCACCATCGGGTGTTATCTCAACATGTGTCGTCACCGCGGCAACCGCGTATGCCGGGCCGATGCCGGCAATGCGCGCGCCTTCTCCTGTCCGTTCCATGGTTGGACGTTTTCCAACGATGGGCGATTGAGCAATGTGCCCGGATACAAAGAGATCTATCTGGAAAAGCTGGACCTGGACGCCCATGGCCTTGTGCCCGTGGCACAACTGGCCAGCTACAAGGGTCTGTTGTTTGCAACCTTTGACCGCAAGGCGCCGTCCTTGGAAGATTACCTGGGTGACATGGCCTGGTACCTGGACATGATTCTCGATCGTCGCGAGGGCGGCATTGAGTTCCTCCCGGGTACGCACAAATGGCTGGTTCATACCAATTGGAAATTTCCGGTCGACAACTTCATTGGCGACAGCTACCACGGACCGGTCAGTCACAAGTCGGCCTGGATGTCCGGCTTCGAAGGCATGCCCCGACGCAAGAGCGGGTACGGTTACGAAGGCTTCCAAGTCAACCCAGGGCAAGGCCATGGATTTGGTGTGCGCTGGGCGGAGAACCGCGACCAGGTGTTTGAGATGTCCCTGCCAGAGTTCCTCGACTACGAGAAGTCTCGGCTGGAGGAGTCGATTCAACGCCTGGGCGAGTTGCGCGGCTTGCACTTCTCGCCCATGCACGGCTCCATCTTTCCGAATGTCTCTTTGCTGTGGCAAGGCAGCGCCATCCGCGTGTGGCACCCCAAAGGGCCCAAGCTCACGGAGGCCTGGGGCTGGTGCTTTGTCGATAAAGCGGCACCAGAGGAGTACAAGCGAGAAAAGGCGCTGCACATGTTGCAGCGTCACGGAACCAGTGGCACCTGGGAAGCGGACGATGTGGACAACTGGGTGCAGTGCCACAGCTCCAGCGAGGGCTATGTGGCGCGGCGTTATCCACAAAATCTGGAGATGGGGCTGGGCGACGAGATTGATGATCCGCACGCCATTCACCCGGATATTCGAGGTCGGTTGGGGCGATTCCAGTCGGAGATCAACCAGCGCGCTTTTTACCAGCAGTGGGCCAGCATGATGGACGATGACACGCCGCCCTCGGTGCCGGACATGTCGCGCAAGAGTTGCTCAGACCTGGAGGCGACATGACGAAACAACTGGCTGTGCAGGATGCCGCACTCTGGTTCAGGGTCCAGGCATTTTTAAGCCTGGAAGCCCGCTTGCTGGATGACCATCATCTGGTGGAGTGGGTGGACCTCTTCAGTGACGATGTGCGCTACTGGATGCCGGTGGTGACCAACCGCATCGGGCGTGATCTTGGCAAGGAGATCAGTCGCTTTGGTGAGGTGGCGCATTTCGACGACAACAAGACCAGCCTGAGCAACCGTGTGAAGCGGCTGGGTACTGGCATGGCGTGGGCCGAGACGCCACCTTCTCGCACACGGCATCTGGTGACCAATGTGGAAATTCTCGAACGATTGTCGAGCGATGAACTTCGTGTGCGGAGCAATTTTCTGATCTACCGATCGCACCTCGAGTATGACTTTGAGATGTTCAGCGGTTTTCGCGACGACACCCTGCGTCCCGACGGTGAGAGCTGGAAAATTTGTCGGCGCGACATCATTCTGGATCAAGCGGTCGTCACACAGAAAAATCTGGGGATCTTCTTCTGATGTCGGGCAGCCATCAATTACTGCCAGCGCGCATGCGACTGGACGGGCGCGTTGCCCTGGTCACAGGTGCTGGCGCTGGTATTGGGCAAGCCATTGCCCTCACGCTGGCTGCACAAGGGGCGGTTGTCGCGGTCTTGGACATTCAGCTGGAATCGGCTGAACGCGTCGCCGCCGACATCCGTGCCCAAGGTCACCAGGCGCAAGCATGGGCCTGTGATGTCGCACAGGCAGAGCACGTCAACGCCGCCGTGTCGCAACTCGTGTCCAGCACGGGCAGGCTGGACATGGTGGTGAACAGCGCGGGGGTGGCCTCTGCCCCGGGCATGCCCTTTACCAACAACACCGAGGCCGATTGGGATCGCGCCCTGGCCATCAACCTGAAGGGGGCCTTGCATACCTGCCAAGCCGCACGGGAGTGGTTGCTGCAATCCGGCCAGGGACGCATTGTCAACATCTCCTCCATCACGGGTGTCATCTCCACTGCCTACATGCCGCCGTACAGCGTCTCCAAAGCCGCCTTGATTTCCTTGTCAAAAGTGCTGGCCCGTGAATTGGCGCCCCATCACGTGTGCGTCAATGCAGTGTGCCCAGGCTTTATTTGGACACCTCTATGGGCCCAACTGGGGGATGTGATGGCTTCGCATACACAGGCGAGTTCGGGTGAGGCTGTCTTCGAGGATCGGGTGCGGCAGCACGTGCCCATGCAGCGCGCGCAGACGGTGCAGGATGTGGCAGATCTGGTGGCATTTCTGTGCTCGGCGGCAGCTGGCAACATCACGGGACAGGTCATGGGGGTGGATGGTGGTGTCACCATCTGAATATTGAAAGTGTCGAGATGAGTCAAGTCAAAAATATTCTGTTCATCATGTGTGACCAGTTACGGGCGGACTACCTGTCCTGCTATGGGCACCGAACCCTGTCCACGCCCAACATCGACCGCATTGCCAAGCGGGGTGTTCGGTTTGATCGCGCCTATTGCCAGTCGCCGAATTGCGGTCCGTCTCGTGCCTCGTTCTATTCGGGTCGCTATGTGTTTTCGCACGGTGCCACCTGGAATTTCATCCCTTTGCCGCTGGGTGAGCAAACCCTGGGCGATCATCTGCGGCAAAGCGGTATGCGGGTGGCCGTGGTGGGCAAGACGCACATGTATGCGGATCGGGATGGACTGAGTCGGCTGGTGCTGAGCCCCGAGAGCGAGCAATCCCGCTACGCTGCAGAGGCCGGGTTCGAACCCTATGAACGCGACGACGGCATTCACCCCGACAGCAAGGTCAACCCTAAGCTGGCGTACAACGAGTACTTGCGGTCGCACGGCATGGACGGCGCAAACCCCTGGCACACCTGGGCCAACGCGGGGGTAGACGAGAACGGCGAGATCGCCAGTGGGTGGTACTACCGCCATGCCCATCGGCCCACGCGTGCACCGGATGAGCACAGCGAAACCGCCTACATGACACGGCGCGCCATGGACTTCATGACGGAGCAGGGGGATCAGCCGTGGATGCTGCATCTGTCGTACATCAAGCCGCACTGGCCCTATATCGTGCAAGCGCCTTATCACAACATGTACGGGCGCGAGGATATCCAGGCCCCCATCCGGGCCGAGCACGAACGACAAGATGATCACCCGGTGTATCAAGGCTTTCGCCTTCACCCCGAAGGCATGGCATTTTCCCGTGACGCTGACCGCAACAATGTGATTCCCGCCTACATGGGCCTGGTCAAGCAGATCGATGATTACCTGGGGCGCCTGTTTGCGTTTATGCAAGCGCGTGGCCTCATGGACAACACCATGATCGTGTTCACGGCGGACCACAGTGACTATTTGGGGGACCATTGGTTGGGCGAGAAGGAGTTCATGTACGAACAGGGCGTGCGCATCCCCATGATCGTGTCAGACCCCTCATCGCCCCAAACCCATGGAACAGCCAGCCAGGCCTTGGTGGAAGCGGTGGATTTGGCCCCGACTTTTCTGGAGACCATGGGCCAGCCCCTGCCCACCCACTGGTTAGAGGGACACTCATTGCGCCCCCTGCTGGAAGGCAAGAAGACCGACGTGCGTGAGGTCGCCATCTCCGAACTGGATTACGCCATCTATGGGGCTGCGCGGCGACTGAACTTACAGCCGCGGCAGGCACGCATGGTGATGGCGCGCAGCGATCGCTACAAATACATCCACTACGACGGCTTGCCCCCGCAACTCTTTGATATGCACAACGATCCGCAGGAGTTCCATGACCTGGGTCGGGATCCGGGTCACGCCAAGACCCGGGACGAGCATGTTGGCTGGATCTTCGATTGGATGCGCCAGCGCCGCAACCGTGTGACGATATCAGACGCCGACATCATGAAGCGAGCCACGCCAGCCGCGGCGGGCGGTGTGATCATTGGCGAATGGTGAGAGTGAGTCCCCAAGCATTCGCATTTGGAAGCCACAAGACGGGACGATGAAAGGGAAACACAGATGTCGGAATTGACCCCCGAAAAATTCTTCATTCATGACGCTTGGTATGTGGTGGCCTGGCCCCAGGAACTCACCGCTGACAAGCCCGTGGCGCGAACCGTGCTCGGCGATGATCTGGTGCTCTTCAGAACGCCAGAGGGTCAAGCCGTCGCGCTGGAGGATCGCTGTGCACATCGGCTGGCTCCCTTGTCCAAGGGGCGCATAGAGTCCGGGGGAATTCGGTGCATGTACCACGGCGTGAAGTTCGCCGTCACGGGTCAATGCGCGGAAATTCCGGCCCAACCCGAGGGTCATCGCAACATGTGCGTGAAGCACTACCCGCTGGTTGAAAAGGATGGATTCATTTGGGTCTGGATGGGAGAGCCCGCAAAAGCCGACCCCGCGCAGATCATGGACGCACCCTGGCATGCCGACCCTCGGTGGGCTCCCTCCAGCGGCTATCTTCATGTCAACGCACACATGGGCTTGGTGGCGGACAACTTGCTCGATTTTGGACACTTGCCTTTTGTGCATCCCAACACGGTCGGTGCGGTCGAGCAATCGGCGTTTGCCACGGACGTCAAGCCGCTGCCCGATGGTGTGCAGACAGACCGTTGGTACATCGACGTGCCAGCCTCACGCTTTCACCAGTCGGTCGGAGAATTCAGCGGGCATGTGGACGCCTGGCATTGCTTTCGCTGGCATTTGCCTGCTGTGATGTCACTGGATTCCGGCTCAGCCCCCACGGGCACGGGTGCGCGTGACAAGCCGCATGGCACACGAGAGGGCGCCATCGAGTTTCATCACATCGCGGCGCTCACGCCCCAGGATGCCGATCACACCCACTACTTCTGGGTCCATTGGCGAAACTTTGAATTGGACAGCCCCGCCATGACCCAAACTGTGTATGACAACATCATGATGGCCTTCTCGGAAGACAAGGCCATGGTGGAGGCCCAGCACGCCGCCGTGAGGCGCGGCAGTCATACGGCGGTCAAAGCCATCGGTGCCGACAAGGCGCTCTACATGGTGCGCCATCAAGTGGCCAAACGCTTGGCAGGCACCGATTGACTACATCCTTCGACATAGGATTCAATGGCGACTTCAATCCCGTGATAGACAAACACCACCACAAGGAGACATTGCATGAAAAAAATCACTGACCTGGCTCGTCGCGGCTTGAGCGTCCTGGGGTTGGCCTGGCTGGCCAGCGGCGCAGCCGGGGTGCACGCCCAGCAGGGATACCCCAACAAGCCGATACGTCTGGTCGTTCCCTGGGGGGCAGGCACGCCCGGTGATGTGGCAGGCCGCATTCTGGCCGACAAGATGGCCGCCGGCTTGGGCCAACCCATCATCATTGAAAATAAACCTGGCGCCGCTGGCACGATCGGACTGGCCGATGTCCTGCGTCAACCCGCCGATGGCTACACCCTGTACTCACTGTCATCCGCCTCGCTGGTCGCCCCGCTGCTCTACCCGACGCAGAACATCAACTTTGAAAAGACGATGGAGCCCGTGGCGCACATCATCTGGCACTACAACGTGCTGGTCACCCCGATCAACAGTCGCATCAAAAGCGCTCAAGACATCGTCGAGTTGTCCAAGCGTGACCCGGGTTCCCTGACATTTGCATCGGGCGGCAACGGCTCTCCCGCGCATTTGGCCGGTGAGCTGTTCAAGCAGCAGACGGGCGCCATGACCACGCACGTGCCCTACAACCAGTTCGCCGTGGGTATTGGCGATGTGGTGGCAGACCGAGTGAGTTTCATGTTTCTCACCGGCTCTGCGGCGGTGCCCCAGATTGCGGGCGGCAAACTCAAGCCCCTGGCAGTTACTGGCGCCACCCGCCTGGCTGTGCTGAAAGACACACCCACCATGGGTGAGGTGGGATTCAAGGATTTCACGCTGCGTTCGTTTGAATCCGTGATGGTCAAAGCCGGAACGCCCAAGGAAATCATTGCGCGCCTGAACGCTGAATACAACAAGGCCTTGCAGCTGCCTGAGGTGAAGGAGCGCCTCAGTGCTCTGGCCGTCGAGATTGACCCCATGAGCCCCGAGCAACTGGGTAACATCATTCGCACCGAAGGCGAGCGGTGGATCAAGATTGGAACACTGGCCAAGATCAAGGCTGACTGACATGACGGCGCACGCTGAAGTCAGCGGTGTCATGGTCGTCACCGGTGCGGCATCCGGCATCGGTGCAGCCAGCGCCCAGCGCTTGGCGTTAGACGGTTGGAAAATCGTCGCGATCGACTTGAACGAACCGTCCTACCCCGTGTTGCAATTCGTACGCGCCGATCTGGCTGACCCAGACAGTATTGATGCGGCGGTGTTGCAGATGCCTGCGAAGTTGCATGGACTTTGCAACATCGCTGGCTTGCCGGGTAACCGCGGTGTGGAGCGCACATTGCGTGTCAATTTTCTGGGCCTGAGACATCTGACTGAGCGATTAATTCCGCGATTGCAACCGGGCAGTGCCATTGTCAATCTCGCGTCGGTGGCCGGGAACCAGTGGTCTCAGCGCTGGGCATTGCACCGTGAGTGGGCCAGCACTGCCGGCTTTGCAGCAGGCTTGCAATGGCTCGACTCACATCCGGTACCAGAGGAGACGGTCTACAACTATTCCAAGGAGGCGGTGATTGCCTGGACGTTGTTGCGTGCGGGGGAACTGCACCGGCGACATGGGGTGCGGATGAATTGCGTCAGCCCTGGACCTGTTGATACGCCCATCCTGGAAGATTTCCGCAACACGCTGGGTCGTGAGCGCGTGGCGCAGGGGATCGAGTTGATGGGGCGCCCGGGCAAGCCTGACGACATTGCACCGGTGGTGCGCTTCCTCTGTCACCCGGACTCCGCGTGGATTGCCGGTGAAAACATCCGTGTGGATGGCAGCTTGACCGCCTCCCGCACGGCTTAGGCAAGACGTCATCGTGCTGAGACAGCGAAAGACCGGATAGCGACATGACCACTCCTCCCATTTCTGCTGCGGCAGAGCCGTATCTCTTCAAGCAATTCATCCGTCGCGCCTGGTACGTCGCCGCGTGGGACCATGAAATCTCGGCAGACGGCATGCTGGCGCGTACCCTGCTTGGCGAGCCAGTGGTTTTCTACCGCAATCAAAGCGGTCAGGTCGTGGCTTTGGAAGATCGGTGCTGCCACCGTGCGGCCCCGCTCTCCAGAG
>JACCDO010170255.1_pt1 | contig 10818 bp, 8 predicted proteins | sample 7446101 | NCBI WGS metagenome assembly JACCDO01 (sample SAMN15323440, study PRJNA562643) | freshwater metagenome | isolation source: river surface water | place: USA:Blue River Watershed | collected 2017-08-16
ATTTTAGTATTCCAATCATATCATTAGATGAACAACAAAAAATAATAAATAATGCAGATATTGTTAATAATGATATTGATATTAAACAGAAAGAATTGTATGATAAATATAAAGAATTACAAAAAAAATTATATGAAGATTTTAAATTTAGTCAATAACTAATTCTTTAAAACATTTATTAATATATTCTAATTTTTTATATAATTTAACAGCTGTTTCATATAATGGAATTTTATTATCATGAGAATTTAATAAATATAATTTATCAATATTTGTTGTTGCTAATTTAATCTCTTTATTAATTTTTTCATTTAACAATAATAAATTAATTTTTTCTTTACATTCTTCCAATGTATAATATTGTTGATTTTTATCTTGTAACAATTTCCATGAAAAATCTTTATATATTTCTTCTGGATAATATGGCATTTCACTTTTATTTAATAATAAATGTTGCCTATATTTTTTTTCATCAGTTAGTTTTAAAGATTTTAACTGTATAATAAATTCATTTAATGTTAATTTTTTATTATAATTACTTTTGTTTAGATAATAGTAATTATTGTTGTAAATAATTTTTCTATCTAAAACTAATTTATTTAATATATTTTGTAACTCACTAGTATCTACTTTATATTTTTTTAATTTATTCTCAAGAGATTGTAATGTGTATGGAATATTTTCATTAAATAATTTATTGATTAATTTTGTTAAATCATATTGTTTGTCACTAAAGTTTAATTTAATATATTTTTCAATAATATTATCTAAAATATCATAATCTTCGGTTTCAACTGCTATTAACATAGGTTTATGTTTATTAGTTTTTTTCTTTATATGATTGTCGAAATATTTAATAACTACCGGATCATTTTTTTCGTGTAATTCTCTTAATAGTGTAATTGCAGTTTCATATTTATCTGATTTTTTAACAGTAGGAATAATAATATAAGCTAATTTATCTTTCATATATGTTCTAGGTCTCATACATGATTGAACAATTTCTTCTTTAGAATACTTAGGATCCGCATATATTACAGTATCTAAACTAGGTATATTAATTCCATCTGTTACAATTTTACAATTGATTAATATACAAGGTTCTGTATTTAAATCAAATTCTTTTAATAATTCATCTCTTAATGAATCATTACTACTGATAGAATAAACCTTATAATTTAATAATTTTTTACTAAGGTATTCTCTGCATTTATTAATTCGATTAATATTTTTACAATAAATTAAAATCTTTTTTCTGAAACTTGTTAAATTAATTTTATTAATTAATTTAACTATGATTGGTAAATTATCATCAGGTTCTAAATTAATAATTTGAGTTTCTTCAGGTGATTTATTTACAACTGAGTTATCATTAATAGTTTTACCTTGTTTATCAAATTTATCAATTTCATTTAACACATGATTAACTTCTTTAATTTCTTTAACTTCTTTAATTTCTTTAATTTCTTTAACTTCTTCAACTTCTTTAATTTCAGATTCAACAATCTCACCTACTACTATCTTAACAGGAGAAATAAATTTTTGTTCCATAGCTTGAGCTATATCAGTAAATTCTACAATTGTGTCACTGGGACCAAAATATTTTTCATCATTTAAATAAATTCTTTTATTATCAGGTAAATGATAAGATCCATAAATTGGAGTTGCTGTTGAAACAATTAAATCAAAATTATTATATTTTTGTAGTAAATAAACAATATTATCTTTGGACTCTGTGCATAAATAATGAGCTTCATCTAAAATAATTAAGTTTTTCTTATTATTAATATCTAATAAAGATGTAAGTTTTTCATACGAATAATAACATAAAAATATTATATTTTTCTTATCACTATTAAATATTTTAGATAATTTACAACTTCTGCTAGAATTCATATTAACTTTATGAAAATTATCAAATATTTTAAATCTATTAATCATATCAGAAATTAATTGTAATCTTGGGGCGGCATAAATAATATTATCGTATTTATCTTGATACTCATAAGCATAACGTTTAAATAATTCTGTTTTCCCACATCTACATAATATATTTAAATTTACAATATGATATTTATCCATTTTTTCACATAACAATACATATGCATTAAGTTGATATCCTTTTAAATCATACAAGTATGAAATATTTGTATTATAAAATTCATGTTTATTTTTAAATAATTTATTTTCTTCTTTGTCACATTCTAATACATCAGGAAAGTCCTTTTTTGTAAAATTGATTATTTGATTATTATCAGTATATACTATTGTATTTATTGGAAAATATCTTAAACAAATATTCCATAAATCATCTATACTAATATTATATCTGGATTCATTATTATAACTAGATTCTTCATTTCTAAATTCTTTACTTGCTACTAAACATTTCTTTTCTATATTAATTAATTCATTAAGATTTATATTTGGAAAATAAGCTATTTTATAAAATGTTGCATAAGAATCGTATGTTTGATATTCTAATAATCTGAATTTTGGCAATCGCCTAGTAATACCAATTTTTTTAACTGATTTAATATCAGAAATTAAATTTTTACTAGAAATTAAATATAAAAACATTATTATTTAATAATTTAATAAGATTTTTTTCAAAATTGAATATTTATATAATATCAATGAAGCCGGAATTGGTAATTTAATGTCCACTGATAAAGATAATAAAAAAATATCTAATTGTCATGTATCTGTTATTAATAGAAATACAAACATGCTTGAATTGATACAATATAACTATTTTCTAATTGAAAAATAATTAGCTTATAATATATCAACAAAAACGCTTTATTATTAATAATATTTTTTTTAAAATTGAAAAAATACTTATAAATATAAACAATACTGGTAAATATAAATGTCAATTATATCACAATTAAGGCAAGGAATTATTACTACAGAAATAAATGGAAATATTATAATTTCAAATTATGTCGATGATAAAAAAGAAGGGAGAGAAACTACGCATTATCCTGATGGATATAGTATATGTCATTATCAAAATGGTATTAAACATGGGGTTTATGAAATTGAAAATAGTGAAAATGGGGAAATTATCTTATCATTAATAGGACAATATTATAATGGATTAAAAGAAGGTGTTTGGATATATAGTGGAGTGAGTAATTTTAAAAGAATATATAATTCTAATGTATTAGTAAAAACTATATTTGATAATGCTGACTATAAAAAAGTTATTGAATTTGGTATAACACATGATATATATTATAGGTATTTTCAAGGTGTGTTGAAATTAAAAACAATTAACGATAAAAGGCATCATGAGCCGTACTATTTTGCAAGTAATAAATTTACACCAGGTGCTAATAACTATATTAATAGTAATGCAGTATTCGTTAGAGCAAGAATGGAAATAAAAAAATTAGCATATGATATAGCAACAGAAACATATTATTAATTATATATGTTTCATTCTTTCTAATGTCCATTTTAAATCAGATTTAACATCGATATTTTTTACAGTTTCTTTATATTTAGTTTTATCCATGGATTTTTTTGTTCTAGGTGTGTGGGATTCTTGTATATTTATAGATAAATCTGGTTTATTAGTTTTCTCTTCGATAGTTTTATCTGTAGTCTTTTTTTCGTTGGTCTTATCTGTAGTCTTTTCTTCGTTAATCTTTTCTTCGATAGTCTTTTCTTCGTTAGTCTTTTCTGATGTTTTATCTAAATGATTTAATTCTATAGTCTTTTCTGTATTTTTATCTAAATGATTCAATCTATTTAAATCAATAATATCATCAGAATATTCTATTTCATTAATCTTACAAAATTTTAAAAATTCATTTTTACTTTTATTAGATAGATCAGGATCATTCAATTCTATATTATTTAATTCTCTAGTAATCCAATAAATAAAATCGCTCGGGTCTTGTCTTTTATTTATAGCTTTAATCATTTCATTTTCTATTTTATCATATATATTAGAATATTTAACTGTTTGCTCCTTAGCAGATTCTCTAATTTTTTCATATGTGAGATTTTCTTTAAATTTAGTTAAACCTAATACAACAAAACCGATAACTACAGCTGCATTAGATGCTTCTGGTAAATTAGATTGGATTAATATTAATACTGGAGTAATTGCTGCTAAAAATAAATGAGTGTATTTAAATATTTTATCCCATGTGCTATAATTATCAATAATAAAATTCATTAAAATTTTATGTTTAAGAATCTTTTTTTTAATAGATAATATTTTTTCTTCTGTATGCATTTTTTATTATTTATTATACTTAGTATTGTATAGTTTTAGTTTATAATTAGTATTTCTACTATTGTAGTTTTAGTTTATAATTAGTATTTATTATATTTTATTAGATTATTTTCAAAATTAAAAAAATTAAATTAATAAGTATTAAATTATTAATCTGTATCATCAATAATATCATCTATGTCTTCATCGTCATTATAATCATTATCATTGTAATTATCATCATAATCATTATCATTTCTATTGTCATTATCTTCATTGTAATTATCATTATCATTATTGTCGTTATCATTACTATTATTATTGCTATTATCATTATTATCGTCTTTTTCGTCGTCCTCATCTTTAATACGGCGTTTTTTATCAACAGATTTTGGCTTGTTAAAATCGCATAAACTGTCGTTATCAGTAACATCATCTAAAGTAGTCTTAATATTTCCTTCAGTCATAGATTTTTCATATTCAATATCTTCTTTAGTTAATTCTCTAACATTATGCAAATCATATAATTCTTTTGCTTCGTTATCATAAGTTAAATACCAAATATTTAAAGGGTTAGTTCTACCTAATCTATGACCTCGACCAGCTACTTGACTTTCGACAGCTTGATCGATCATTCTATGAGTAAATACCAAATCAGTAGCAGTTTGTAAATTTAATCCTGAACAATGTTTAGTACTATTAATAACCAAAGCACATGTCTTTTTGCATAAAGTAAATTGCTTAGAAGTTTCAGCAATTTCGCTAATTCCTCCTTGTAATCTCCAATACATAATATCACTTTCATCTAATTCTTTCATAATATTATCTAACGTTTCTTCAAAATTTGCAAATATTAATACTTTTCTAATTTCGCCTTCAGGCAAATATTTAGTTCCTTTCATCATATTAGGTATATATAAATCAACTCGTTTATCCTCAGGTAAACTTTCACCATTAATAATATCTATTACAGATGAATATTTAGTTCTATCTTTTTTAACAGTTAATGCAGATAATCCTTTTTCAATTACTTCTTCATCATCTTCATATTTTTCTTCTATAATATCATCAATTTTAATTTTATCTCCGACATCTGAAATAAAGATAAAATCATTGGCCTTAAATGGACTTCTGCAATTAGTGCAACGTCCTTCTAACTTACTAGATCTATTTGTTAAATTCTGTGCTTTAAAAGAACACCCGCCGCAATAAACAATATTACAACAATTAGCTATGGCTAATTTATCACAACCTTCAAGATTTAATTTGCATACAGGACATTCTCCAGTTTTTAAATTTTTTTTAACTCTTTCAATTGCTGAATTAGAATCTTTTTTAATTTTTTCATATTCTTCTTTTGTTTCTTTAAGTAAAGAATTAATACCTGGAAATTTATATTCAATATCTCTTAAATCTAATAAATCTTTTTTACCATATTTGTAAGTAGGGTCATCTTTATCATATTCTCCTTCTTTCGGCATAGGTTCTCTAGATTCTTTTTTATCAATTTGATATTCAATAAAATCTAATAAAATACTTGCTTTACGATATTCTTCATATTTATTACCTAACAAATTTTTAAAAATATCCTTGACACTAGTTGTCTTAATATTAAGTGCCTCAGCAGCTTCATTAAGAGCATCAGCATTAAGCATTTCTGTAATTCTACTAATTTCATCACCTCCGATAGTTGAAATTAATGAAATCATTTTATTATTAGGATTTTTAAATACAGCAACATGAAATTTAGGATTAGGAATTTGAGTAGTTGCTTTAATAAATTCTACATCATTCCTAACATTTAATTTACTATATAAGACATGGTTATAAACAATATTAGAACAACCATAATTATAATTACTTAAGAAGTCACTAGCATTACCAATAATATCCTTTTCTTTTCTTAATACCATTTTTTTTCTTGTTGATGAAATATACCATGTAAATATACCAGGAATAATACTTGCGTCCGAAGGTAATCCAATAGTATCAAAATCATCTACAACAACTCTAATCCAACAATAATTTCTTAAATTAGCAATTAAATTATAGATGTATTTAACTTGAGATTTATTTTTTGGTTCTAATTCTACATCAAATGGCAATTTAATATCAACTGTTATTTTTCCATTCTTAATTAAAATTAAATCATAATTATTAATCTCATTATTTTCCATTAATTTAAATAATTTTCGTAATTCTAATACACTTTTAACAACGAAATATTTTAATTTAGTATATGTTGTAATTGCAGTTTCCCATTGTTTTAATACGCTGGAACCTACAAATATCAAATTACATTTAATTATTTTTTTAAATTTTCTTTTTACATAAGCAGTATTATCTTTATTTGAAAATACACCTGTAATATCGGGTAATACACGAGGAACGTTATTAAAAATAATTGTCGATAATATAATTAATGTTTTACCTGATCCAACAGGTTCTGATAAAATACCAGCATTATATTCTAATGTAATATTAGACCTAATAAAATTAATTATTCGTTTATTTTCTAAATCTACACATGCTTTAACAGCAGTTTTTTGATGCGGGAATAATTGAATATTTAAATTAGGAATGTAATCAATAATTGAAAAATCTTTATTAAGATGTACATCTACATGATTATCAACCATTTTAGCTACACTATCTTTAACAAATTTATTTGTTTTTTTAAAGCTGTTAAAAATAAATTCCGCATTTTCTAATTCAGTTATAATATTTTTATTATTTTCTAATTCATTGTTATTTAAGTTATTGTTATTATTTCCAAAGTCATTGTTAGATTTTTCTAAACAATTAAGATTATTTTCTAATTTAGTATTTACCATTTAAAATAATTATATATGTTATTATATAATTTAGTATATCTGATATAAAATTTTCAAATTTAAAAATGACTGAAGATAATATTATCTTAGATAATAATACGAATCAATCTGTAGATAATCAGGTAAATCAAGTAGTTCATGCGATGCAATCTGTTCAATTAGAACAAAGTTCTCAAGTTCAACAAGTTAATCAGCAAGTAAATCAAACTAATAATGTGGAAAATGTAGAACATACTGAAGAAAAAGTTGAACTTAGCCCCGATGAACAAAAATCAGTTAATATTATTAATGCTTTATTGAAGAAAAATAACGGCATGGATATTAGAATTACTCAGCAACAAATTGGCTTAATGGTAAATGCTGTAGAAGATATTTTAAATGGCAATACTATTAATAAAATTAATATGATGCGAGTAGCTGTTACATTAATGTCAGTAACTAAAAAAATGAAAAAATTAACCAATTGCTTAAAAAAGAAATTACTCATGACTACTTTAGAATATTATATCGCTAAGCAAGATGGTTTAACCGATGAAGAAAAAGGATTATTATTAACGTTATTACAAGAAACTATTAGTGAAGCTATTGATGTTGTAGCAGAAGTCAAAGCTGGTAAATTATTTTCAGATGGAAAAAAATTATGTTGTTTTAGTTAAGTTTATTACTTATCAATTATTATTAAATACCTTCTTTATGTTCATTTACTTTTAATTCTTTCCTAATGTAATTAATATACTGTCGAAATTATTCATATTCAATAACACCTTCTTTATGTTCATTTACTTTTAATTCTTTCCTAGCATAATCACATAATTCATCTGCATATTTATTTTGATGATAACAAAAATATTCATATGTATTTTTTTTATATTTATCCCATCCTGATTTTCCATGTGAACTAATATGCCTAAATTCTATTTCTTTTGTAATTTCTGTCATATTTAATTCAGTTAATTTTGTATATAATTTCCACATAGGTATAGTTAAATCATAATTAGCCTTTTTTTTAAAATCTAATCCTTTATTACTCCAATTTAACATATAATCCTCAAACATTTTAATCCAAAATTCAGAATCTGATACAATAATACATTTGTCCCATAAATCTATATTTTTATTTAAATATTCTAATGTTTTATAAATAGCCATTCCTTCTGCTCGCTGGTTACTTGCATAAAATACTGTATTATCTATATTTCCATATAGAATAACATCTTTAATACAACCTCTAACAAAAACTGCAGAATACCCAGCTTTTGATTCAGGACACTTTGAATTAGGATAACAAGATCCATCTGTAAATACTACAGTAGTTCTATCAGTCATATTAAATCTTTCATTGATGGTATAACAGGGTTTAACTTCTGTATTAGTTTTTACTTCTGTATTAGTTTTTACTTCTGTATTAGTTTTTACTTCTGTATTAGTTTTAACTTCTGTATTAGTTTTAACTTTATCGTTGTTTACATCCCAATCTATAGGATTTATTTTATTTTTTAATAAAATAGTATTTACAGTTGTAAAATTACTATTATCAATAAATGGATATTTACTCTGTGCTAATGGACTTGGATGAGCCCATGTTAATACATGAGTATCGTCATTAGAAATAAAACTTTGTTTATTTTTTGCATCATTACCCCATAATAAAAAGATTATAGGTTTTTCTTCTGATGCTATTGATGATATACGCCAAATTAAATTATCAGTATAAGACGCCCATAAATTTTTATGAATATTTGACTTATATTTTATAGTTGTTAATGCACAATTCAATAATAAAACGCCTTGCTTAGCCCAATATGTTAAATCTCCTGTTTTTGGAATAGTCTCCATTAAGCCATTATGAACTAGACATTTAAAAATATTTAAAACACTTGCAGGCATAAATGCATTGCTAGAGAATGCTAAACCATTAGCATTTTCTGGATTAGGATAAGGGTCTTGTCCTATAATGACTACTTTAATATTTAATAAAGGGGTATATCTGGCAAAATTAAAAATATCTTCTGTTTTAGGAACAATTTCTTCAGGATTTAAATTTTTAATTATTTCATCAAGTTTTTTATTATTTAATAGAGATAACCATTCTGGGCTTAAATTATTTAATAATAATTGTTTATTCATTATTTCATTATATAATATAATGTATTTTCAAATTTAAATAATTAAAAATTAAAATAATAAAAAAATCTAAATACTTAAAAAGTAAAAAATAATAAATCTAAAATAATTAAAAAGTAAAAAATAATAAATCTAAATACTTAAAAAGTAATAAATCTAAAATAATTAAAAAGTAAAATTAATTATTCTAAATCAATTTATTCGATGGAATAAGAACGCCATTTTTATTTTTAGGTTTTACGTCATTTTTATTTCCAAGTGAATTTAATATATTATCTTCACCATTAAATAAATTATTCATCCATAAATTACTAATAACAATACCAATAACAATGTTAATTTCATCATCATTGATACTTTTTTTAATATCAGTAAAGTATTTTTGAATATCGACCTTTAATTCTTGATTGGTTTCAGAACTAATTAATTTTTCTCTTAAATAAGAGTTAAATGCGAATTTTAAAAGATCATACGAAGTACTCATTTGTTTTTTATATGTGTGAAATATTCAATTTTTTATATAATAAATATTATTATTTTAATTAAATTATTTTAATAATTTTATAAATATAATTAAAAATGCAATCACCAATTATTACAAGTGTAAATACTTCTGATGATAATAACGACGAACCTTTATTAGATGAAAAACCTCCAGCTGCTTGGAAAATTGATTATCATGATTTGCCTTTTTATGCATTTATTACTATTATATTTTTAATTATATTATTTGTAGTAGTTGGTTTACCTATGTTATTAATATTCGGTGGAAAAAAAGAAGGATTTAGTCCAGATAATAAACCGTTTTTAGTAGATAATTCTCAAGTATTAAATAATACTATGGATGAAGTGGATTATATGATACCTGCATTTAAGGTTTAGTTATCATATTTAGTTTATTAGTTATCATATTTATTTTATTATTTATCATATTTAGTTTATTAGTTAACATATTTAGTTTGATATTTATCATATTTAGTTTAATATTATTCGTGAAATGGATGCTCAATAATTTCTATTAATGGTAAATATTTATTATTAATTAATTGTTCTACATTACATACAAATTTTAAATGATGAAATATATTTTTATCATAATAATCAATAGGTAATAATGATAAACATATCAGACTTAAAAATACAATTTCTCCGCAATTAGTATCAAACGCACATCTTTCAAATCCTAATGTTTTTTTTAACGTAGAACTTACTACAGAATAATTATACCTCATATTATCAATAGAATAATTAATAAATTCTTTAAATTTATATAAAATATTTACATCGAAAATTTTATTTTCTAATGGTTTCCAAAAACATCTGCCTTTATATTTTTTAATTCTGTCATATAATTTACTATAAAATATGCCGTTAGGATTATGATGAGGCTTAGTATGCGTATATTCTATACCATTAGCTTCAAATAACATAGGTGTTTTTTCTGGATCATCTGGATCTATAAATACTATTCCTATATGTCCAAAATAACTAGTAGTAAATATGGAATTAAAATTATCATATGCTTTAAATAATATTAAATCACCTGTTTTAGGCATTTTGCTATTTATAAAATCATCGTTAAATATTTTTACATCACATTTAATTCTATAAAATTGTATTGAATAAATA
>JACCDO011724173.1_pt1 | contig 10818 bp, 10 predicted proteins | sample 7446101 | NCBI WGS metagenome assembly JACCDO01 (sample SAMN15323440, study PRJNA562643) | freshwater metagenome | isolation source: river surface water | place: USA:Blue River Watershed | collected 2017-08-16
AGAGTCGGCCCGTAGAACGCATGAATTGCCAGATCCCGCTCGCACCTACTTTCGATCGAGCTTTAGTGTTGAAGCTACTTTCGACGAATGGAAGTCGCGTGAGAATGGGAGGGAGCCCTTCTCTTTTGAAAATCTCTTCCATTCTTGGGAGAAGGCGACCGGACTCATAAAGCCCCTCTAAGAAGCGATTCTTCTGCCCCAACTGCATCCGAAGTCTCTTGCGATGAGTCGCGCTGAGATACTTATCCGGTTCAGGAACTTTTGCGTAAAGCTCGATGACTTTCTTCTCTTCAGGCGAACGATCGGCTCGAGGCTGTGGATCGCGGTGTACCGCTAGAAGCGCGCGCTTCCACTTTTCACGGGTGTCTTTAATCACTCGCTTTCGAGCCTTGTCGAGTCCCCTCAAGTCTACGACCTCGTAGACAATCTCAAGGTTTTTAGCGTCATGAAAAACTGCGTGATGTGTGCTGTATTCACTATAAATCTTCACCCAAAAATCCACACGAGGCTGAAGCTCAGGTGTCGGCTTTGCCCAGTCTGGAACATCCATCTCGCTGAGTGGAGCTGTCGTACTCGCTCCCGCATCTCTCGCACGAGTCCCTGCACACCCCGAAGTGGTAAGTCCCGCTGAAAATAGAACCGTCGTAAGAGCGGAGACCAAAACAATTTGATGCACTCGGAACCTGAAATTTTTCATCAGCTTGATTATGCTGTCTTCTGTGAAAGACTTCTATACCCGGACCCGATCCATTTTAATTCTTACACTTTTTCTAGACTGTTTCCTCGGTGAAACATGGGCATCGACAGCGCCGATTCGAATTTTAATCGATCAATCTCCTATTCAACTCAATCCCCGTCAGACACTTGACGCCATGGGACAGCGAATTGGCGCAATTCTCTTTCGGGGACTCACTCGCATTGATTCGGACCTCAACCCAAAAGGAGATTTAGCGAAATCATGGACTAGCTCCGCTGACGGACTCACTTGGAAGTTTGAACTTGACCCACAAGCAACCGATACAAATGGCGCCCCACTCACTGCCGAAACAGTAAGGGCATGTCTTGAAAGCTATCGAACAGGTACCCCTGTCTCTCTCGCTATCAAGAGTAGCTTCAGCTCCTGGATCGGCACCGACGTGCAAGGACATTCCATTATTCTGAAGCTCAGCCGGCCGGATCCCTTTATTCCTCGAAATTCCTCACTTCTCCGCTTTTTCCGCACTCAAGACTCCAACTTCCCCTGCACTGAGCCGAGCTCCATCGATTCCGTCGCTGGAACGGGACCTTATCGTCTCACCTCCCGTCAGGTCGATCATCCTAACGTGATACGGTTACAGCCGCGTGACCCTCGTTATCGGACCGTTCAGTTTGAAGTCGTTCGCGACGAGTCGTCTCGTGCATTAAAACTTTTGAAAGGCGAAGCAGACGCCGTTCAGAACCAGCTCTCCGTTAGTAAAATTCGGTGGATACAGGAAACCCAAGCTCAAAAGTTTGCGGTTCTTGAGAGGCCCGGAGTCAACGTCTCGTACTTGGCATTCAACACCAAAGACCCAATCCTTAAAGACTCTCGAGTGCGTCGCGCACTCAGCCTCTCGATCCCAAAAGACGAAATCATCCGACACAAACTATTTGGATTCGGAACTCCAGCAGCAAGCCTAGTATCCCCTCGACTCGAAGACTCAGCCGATACCCTTTTTCAGGAGAAGGTCCGATTCAATCCCCGCGAAGCTGAGGAAATCCTCGACAAAGTCGGGTACCCCCGCAAAGCGGAACTCGGTGGAAGGAGACTTTCCCTTCGGTACCGCACAACGCCAGTTCGAGAAGGACTCGAAACGGCCCGAATCATTCAAGAGGCTTTCTCGCAGATCGGCGTGGAGTTGATTTTAGAAGTGGTGGAACCCGCCACTTTTCTCAATTCAATCCGCAAGGGTGGGTTCCAACTTTACTCTTCTCGCTGGATTGGAGTGGCCGACGGATCCATCTTGTTCCGAACCCTTCGCACAGGGCAACCCAACAACCGAATCGGATACTCACAGGCCGCGTTGGACGAAACTCTTGATCGCACGATGGAGGAGCTCAACCCTCTCCGACGAAAAGAACTCCTGGAAAAAGTACAGCGCACCCTCATGGATGAACTTCCCTACTTTCCGCTATGGTATTGGAGTAATGCCTTGATCGTCAGGAAGGATTGGGCTGACCGGATTTCGCCTCACCGTCTCTCACTCAGCGGTGCTTTTGGTCCCCTTTTGGACGTCCTTCAAGAAGCAGCTCAATCGCCATCCAAAGGAGAGACTCCGTGAAAACCCATCAAAACAAAAAACCTCCCCGAGTACTCCTTTTCGACGGTCTCCCTCGCCAAAACGCTCCAAAAGTTTCAATCCCCGAGGACGAAGCACGACATCTCTCTTCCGTCTTGCGACTCAAGGATGGAGACCCAATTGAAGGGCTAGACGGAAAAGGAAACCATTCGCTTCTTCGACTTCAGTACGAAGGCAAAAAATTGGTCGCTCATTTTTTGTCTCCTTTAGAACCCGAAGTCGCTTCCGCTCCTCAAACTCTCCCCATCGTTCTTCACATTGGGGTACCCAAGGGCGAAGCGATGGAGTGGGTTTGTGAAAAAGCCACTGAACTCGGCGTCCTCGCCATTCAACCTTGGGTGACCGCACACACGGTCGTCGATCCGCTCAGCAAAGGCGTCGAGAAATTTCAAGGACGATGGCAAACGCTTTCGGACCAAGCCCTCAAACAGTGCGGACGACTCAAGCGACTGACCGTTCACCCCCCAAAAAAACTAAGCGCTTCAACAGCACCACAAAAAAAGCCGGGACAGATCGGCTTTTTTCTCGACGAAATCGAGACTCAATCGGCATTTTCGGAATCTGAACTGCTTCCGCGACTTCTCCACGCTCCCTTGCAAACACTCAGCTTAGAAAACCCCCTTCAACTTTGGGTCGGTCCAGAGGGCGGTTGGTCCGACGAGGAGCGCTCCTTTCTTCCGCGCAATCTTGGGCTGGAGCGGGCATCTTTAGGTCATCTGGTCCTACGAGCAGAGACCGCGGCAATTGCCGCCATGAGCCTTGCTACTTCCGCGCTCAGAAACCGGCGTTGACAACTGGAACGTCGAGCGCGAACAATCGCGACATGAACCCTACGGAAAAACCTGGAAAATTGAATTTCACCCCTGTTTCGGAAGGCCTGGGCTTCCATCCTTTTTCCGACGGGCTTCCGTATGCGCCGGTTGGTAAGAACACAAAAGTGCCTGCACCCAATGCACCTAGTACCGCGGGCACGGGAGCGATCGCTGCAGGTCCTGCGACATTCGTGTTTCCCAAAGCACCCCTCATCTCACAGCCGATAGCACCTTCAACTGCTGCCACTCACTCTCAGCCCATCAAACAGCCAGTCCTTCCAAAGCAAGCAGAGCCCGAAGCTCACGTGGCGCAGACTCAGCTCCTCGAAGACCAACCCGGAATCGTGTACCTGCTCAAACGCCTGTTTGCTTGGAGCGTTGACTTCAGCCTCAATGGAATCTTCATCGCGGCGGGTTGGCTCGCCGTACTCTGGGACAAAGTGCAGGAATGGGATTTCTTTCTACAGCTCGATCAACTTCGAACCATCGCTTTGATTTTCACTGTCTTTCAGTGGGGTCTCGTCACAGCGCAAGAAATTGCGTTTCACACCACTTTTGGAAAACGCCTTTTTGGCCTCAAGGTGGAAGGAAGTGCAGGAGCGAGATTGACCCGAAGCCTGCTATTCTTTCCAAGCTTGCTTCTGAGTGGTGTTGGAATTCTATGGGCACTTTTTGATTCCAAGAAGCGCTGTTGGCATGATCGTGCCTCCGGCACGAGAGTCATTGAGATCGCAAGACTATGATCGCGCCCCCCCCATTCAAAAAGAAAATCCGAAGTCCCGGATCCTTAGCACGAGAAGTTTCGGCGCTTCAAAAGGCAGGGAAACGCGTCGTCTTTACCAATGGCTGCTTTGACCTCCTCCACGCGGGTCACGTCACCTATCTTGAGAAAGCACGAAAACTGGGCGATCTCCTCGTCGTCGCGGTCAATACGGACGAGAGCGTCCGTCGACTCAAAGGCCCGAGTCGCCCAGTGAATTCAACGCAAGATCGGATGACCGTCCTCTCCGCACTCGGATTCGTAGACCGCGTCACATTTTTTTCAGAGGACACCCCACTCGAATTGATCCAAAAACTCTCACCCAAAGTTTTGGTAAAAGGCGCGGACTACAAGAAAGATCAAATTGTGGGAGCCGATTGGGTCGAAGCACACGGTGGAAAAGTGAAGACGATCCCCCTCGTTGAAGGGAAAAGCACCACTTCTATTCTACAAAAAGCAACGGGAAGGCGCTCTCGCTAGCCGCCCTCCCGTTCCCGTGATCGAACTGTGATCAAAACTTGATTACTTCTGCTTGGCAGCCCGAATAGTCCGGTCAAACATCGCAACCGACATCAAAGCGAGACCGAAAGCCATATTCACTGGGAGAAATGCGCTTTTTGGCAAGTTCACGGCGGAGATGTCACGAAACGATTGCACGAAAAGGCAGCTGATGAAAATCCAGCTGTAGATTCCCCAAACCAAGCCCGCGCCGAAAAGACGCGGAGTGGAGTTGTTGATCGTAAAGTGGGCGTAGAACATTCCAAGTACGGCAGACAGCACTTCGTGCACGATGAAGCCTACGACGATCGCCATCGAGTTGTCGAACTTCAGCGCAGTCCCACCCAACACAGGGAGGGCAGCGAACCGAGCCGGAAACCAGAGATCCATTCCATTTGCAGCAGAAAGGACCATTGCGAGTGCCAAAGCAACGACACCTGCAAACAGACCGGCTCCCGCTCCAGCGACTACGCGTCGGGTATCCCAACTCAGCCACGCCTCAACGACGTTGAGTTCATCATCTTGTTGATCGAGCCCAGCCGAAGCATTTCCAATAGGGGTATTTGCGGAATGTGACATAGGCCTTTAGGTGTAGCATCCCCTCCGGTTTCAGAAAAGAGCCTTCTCGACTCCAGATCGGAAAGCGTGTTTTAATGGAGGGAACTTATGAGCGTCAGCACATCGATCGACCCCCGTTTTCAGGAACTCCAAATTATCGACTCCCATGTTCACGCTTTCCCCGATCTCGTCGCGGCAGGAGTGGAGATCGCCGCTGACTTGGGCGAAAAAGCCGGAATCTCCGGGATTTCCGAAAGTTTCCAAAAATACCAAGAGCGAATTCAGCAGGCACGGGGATCGGTGAGGGCAATTCGGGATTGGTTTTCCCCGCTTCTACACTCGTCCCAAGTGGGAATGCGTCACTTACCGAAGGGAGTTCGCTCCTGGGTGGATGAGCTTGCCGGAAGCGCGCCCCTCCCTGGCCTCCTCATCGAATCCACCCCGGCAGACCTTTTAGAAAGCATGCGGGCCTCTGGGATCGCAAAATCATTGGTCATTCCTCATCCCCCAATTGTCACGTCCTCCTGGGTATACGCGACCGCTCAACAACACTCGGAGTTCGTGCCCGTTATTCACGTCCCCAAAGGGGCAACCGACACGGGGCCGGCTATTGAAGAGGGATTAGCGGCCGGGGCCGTCGCAATCAAGATTCACCCTGCAAGCGACGGCATGGGCCCTGAGTCTCCGTTTTACCGAGAGATTTTGGATCATGCTGATCAACACTCGCTACCCGTAATCCTACATACGGGCTGCTTTCATTCCCATCTCATTTACCGGGGTCCCGATTTTGGTCATCCCGAGCAGTTTGAATCCTGGTTTAGTGAGTTTCCAAGGGTTCCATTCATTCTCGCACACATGAACATGCACGAGCCAACGAGCGCCATCGACCTTGCCACACGCTTTGACAATCTATGGCTGGAAACCTCTTGGCAACCTGCTGAAGCGATTGCCGAGGCTGTCCGAAGAGTGGGACCTGAACGGGTATTATTTGGGTCGGATTGGCCGCTCCTCGGAGCAAACCAGAACATTGGACTTCAAAGAATCACCGAGTGCTTGAATGCGGATTTCTTTGATTGGAATGCGGCCAAACGGATTCTCTCGGACAACGCCCATTCGCTTTTTAAGCTCCAGGCACAAGAGAACCCTTGAGATGAGTCGAAGACTTCAAGATTTGACCGGTGACGAGTGGAATCTTCTCTCTCGAGACCACACTGTCTTTTCGATCCAAGTTTCAGGGCTTGAACAGCACGGTCCCCATTTACCTGTCGGTATCGACTGCAGGGAATCCGAAGAAATCGAAAAACGAGTCTGTTCGCGTTTGGAATCCCAGCCGGACCCTTGGGTGGTAATTTCACTCCCACCGTTCTCCGGAATGGTGAGTGGTAATCATGCGGGATCCCTCAAGCTCGAAGTGCGCGGCCATGTGCTTCGCGATTACTTGGTCGACACAGCATTCGTGCTTTGGAAAAACGGATTTCGGTACTTTGTGGTCTTCACGGCGACCCTCACCCCAAAACAACTCACCACCATCGAGGAAGCAGGAGAAATCCTCAAACGGAAGGCACGCTCCACACTCCCTTGGAAAAAGCGCATCGGACATCGCCATCTCTTGCCCGTCTTTATTTGCGCACCATCGGCTTTAATCGAAAAGACTACTGTTTGGAGGTCTCCGCTCTGGCCCGACCCTATTGAACAAGGTGGACACCGAGACACATCCATTGCTCTCCAACTCGGGCCTGAGAACGTAAGGGAGCAGTTGCTTTCCGGTCTAATCGACCAAGAACTCAGCACGAGTTTGTGGGCACGACTGAAAGATCGAATCCAAAAGAGAACTCCTTCCTATTGGGGCTCACCCCGATCCGGAAACGCAACAGAGGGAGAACGCCTGCTTCGCGAAATAGTCGAAAAAATCACCGTTCCACTCCTTCAAGTTCTCAAGGGTACGGCGAGACCGGAAGACTATTTTCGATCGGGTTATGGCTTTTTCCCCAGTAATCGCAGCCTTTTTTCCGTCTGGATCTTAAGCTTGAGCTTGATCGCGATCCTCACATTTTGGATTTTACTCAATCTTCAGTGGATGACCGAAATGGCCCCCGGTTAGGACTGGGGCGCAGCTTCTTTTGGAGGTTTGTAATAGACCTCAAGATGGAGCGATTCTTTTCCAACACCCTTCTCTGTGAGCAAAGCTTTGATCTCGTCGATCATCGCGCCGTTCCCGCAAAGATAAAAATCGGTGTTCAACCAATCAAACTCCTCTGCATGTTTCCGCAGGTAATCGGTCACTCGCCCTTTGAATCCACTCCAACCCGCCGAAGGCCTCGAGACCGTCGGTACCCATTGCACTTGAGACTTCTCAAACTCATCCGCGTAGAGAACTTCGTTTTCTTCCCGAACCCCCAGTAAGCACCAGGCTTTGGGTGGGTTTGCTTCAGCAAAAGCGCGAGCGAAGGCCATAGACCGAAAAGGCGCAATTCCCGTCCCGGTGGCAATAAAGCAAACGTTGCGGCCCGCTTTTGGCTTGAGGGTGAAGCTCCCGTACGGCGCAAAACATTTAAACTGGTCCCCGGGGCGAAGTTTATTGAGATAGTTTGTGCCAGGTCCACCTTCCACCAGCTTTACACAAAGATCGATCGGCCGTTGGCTCGGCTCCGATGCAATCGAATAAGCTCTGCGCAGATCTCGGCCGTTCGGTCCCGCACCCGGAACCACAATACTGACAAACTGGCCCGCTTCGAACTCGAACGCTTGATCCGTCGTGAAGCTGATTTGAAATACAGTGGGTGTCAGTTGAGTATAACTCTGAACAGTTGCAACTAAGGGAATGGCCGCCATAATGAGCCCGAAATGCACCATTTTAGACCCGAAAGCGAATAAAATTTAGTGCTTTGCGGTGCACTCGCTTGTAACACCTAGAAGGTATAACCTTAAGATTGGGAGACCTCATTTATGTTCGGATTGAGCCTTGGCCATTTGATTATTTTGGGTGTGGTGGTTCTACTTTTCGGCCACAAGAGACTTCCCGAGCTCGGTAACGCTTTAGGCCGCGGCGTGGGCGCCTTCAAACGCGGACTCGAAGGCAAAGGCGAAGACGACGATCAAAACCCGAAACTGCCTGGATAACAAAAGGCATTACGGAGTCAGTGTCACGAGTTGGGCTTGAGTGTATGCGCTCTCTAGCCCTTCTCCGAGACTCCTGACTTTCCAGAAGTAGCTTCCTGGACGCCCTGCCTTCAGCAAAAAGAAATTGTCCTTCAACTTTTTATCCAAAATGATCGACTTGAACTCTGCATCCGATGCAATCAAAAGCTCGTAGTTCCGAGTCAGGTGAGTCTTTTTCCAAGTCATGAGAAGCGATCCATTCGACTTTTTTGAAAGTTGCGCGATCGAAAAACTCTTCTGATGAGATGGCTCCACCAACACGGGTGGGTTAAAGAGCACATCCGCCCCCTGCGGGGAACTGACCACTTTGAATCGCGTTGCGGACTTCGGTGGAAACACAGCGCTCACTCTAAACCGATTCCCCGGCTTAAGTGCGAAGGCTGCAGGTACCGCGATGCGTGACCCTTGAACTTGCTTTTTAAACCCATCGCTTTCGACGATGTAAGCAGAAGCACGGGGAACTGCCTTCCACTCTAAGGTCAATTCGTCAGCTTGAATCAACTCTCCACCTTGGTACTCGTTTGTCTTAAGCTCCACTCCAGCGGTACGAAACTGCAAAGAGTCGATTCCAATGACTTCGCGATCAATCTGAAACTCCCCAGATGCAGAGGTCTCTTTGCCGTCTTTTATCCAAATCGCAGGTTTGCCCGTCTCAGGGTTAACGATCGCCCAGCGATAAAGACCCGGCTCTCTCCCCAAAAACTGAAACTGTGCCCTTCCCTCAACTGAAGCAACACGCTCACTCACTGACTCAACGCCCCTCATGGGGAGCGAAGCAGTCGGAACGGGATCAATCTGAAGAATCCCTCCTCCATCCGGAAGATTAGTCCTCCACTCAAAGGAAACCCTCTTCTGAGGCCCCTGAGCGGAAAAAAACTCACGTGCTGAAAGTTTAACTTCGCCTCGATCAAGAGGGGCTTTCACATCGGAGAAGACGAGAGCCTCTCTTACCTCAGGCAAAGTCGCAGACGCAGGCTCTGGCGCCGAGGAAACAGCGGGAGGTAAAATCAAAGCACTCGACCCTACAGGAGCACTCATTCGAGGCAACTCGACCCGGTTTTGCGGCTTGGAAACCAGTTTTCCCGCCCCTTGTGAACTGGATAAGTCGACCCTCTCCTGCCCCGACCTTAGGACAATACCCCCTCCGTTTCCAAGACTCCCCGAAACCTCCCCTTCCAAGACGTCGACGAACCCCTGACGAAACACTCCATTTAAACCAAGTCCCGATCCAAATGAGAGACGAATCATGGTATTCGGTCCCAAAGTGATTCGAGCACCGTCCGAGAGCTCTATCACCGCTCCCGCATCAGGTCCTGTTACCACCGAGTCCCGATCAAATACGGACTCTTCGGGCCGCACTGATCGAAACTCATGTTCAGAAGCGCGTTGCCGACGAACGGGGGCCGGAATCTCCTTAAAGACTCCAATCGTGCGCCCTTCACCCCCAGCATCGATCTCCATGAATAGCGAACGAACAGGGAAATCCGCAATCAATGCTCCGAGCGAACTCAGGGACACGAAAGCGGCGGACCCCAAAAGTACCCACTCCCACTTTCTGACTCGGCGAGACTCTTCGCTCATGCTCGCACCTCTTGCGACCCGTAATTACCAACATCGATCTGAGCAGTGGGAGGCTCAATCACTTCATTGCGCCCGGGAATACCCTGCCTCAAAATCTCGATCATGGCCAAACTCACATCATCATCAAACTGCTTTTCACCATTATGCGCGAGGAACTCCGCCACCAGCTTATCCAAAGCAGCACGCGGACCTTCATTTAGAGTAGACTCCACTGCTTTGCGAACCTTCTTCTTACCAAACATCTCACCTTCCGCGTTTTTCCCCTCAGTCACGCCGTCTGTATAGAGAAACAACTGATCCCCGACTCCGATGTCCACTTCATGTTCCTCAAACTGCGTGTTCTCGTGATACTCTCCAAGACGCTGCCCCACCGCGGTCAAACTCTTCAGCAGAAACTTTCCCCCTTCCCCCTTCTTGAAAAGCCAGGGAGGGTTATGTCCAGCGCTCGAGTAGGTGAGCTTCATGGAGTCCAAATCGATCGAAGCAATAAAGAAAGTCATCATGATCTTTCCTTTGGCGGCCTCGTAAACAACTCGGTTTGCGTAATTCAACATAGCTGCAGGAGAGTATGAGAAATCTGCGTCCTCCTGCGCAATCTTCGAAATGACACTAAAACAACTCCGAGCAGCAGCGGTAATCAAAGCACTCGGCAAACCGTGACCAGTCGCATCTGCGATCATCACACAGACTCGATTTCCAACTCCAAAAAAACTCCACCAGTCCCCTCCGCACTCCGCAGCCGAGCGGTAATAACTTTCAATCTGAAAGCACTCATCGCGAAAGCTGTCTACGGGAATCAAAGTCTGCTGCACGGTACTTGCGATCGCTAGTTCGTTCTCCAGATGAGCCTGCTTCAGACGCTCATCGATCAATCCTAGAATTTTGGATGCCATCAACTGAAAAGACCCGGTAAGCGCTCCGATTTCATCTTTACTGGTCGTTTTAAGGTCTAAGTTAAAGTCACCCTCAGCAACCCGCCGAGTAGCGGCATACAGCGCCAAAATTGGAGACGAAATCGATCGCGCGAAAAAAACCGAAAATAGAATTGCCGTTCCGATTCCAAGTAGCCCGATCAAAATAAATTTTTCCGTAATGGCGTAGGCGGAACTCATCACTTTGTTCCACTCGCTCC
>JACCDO010136096.1_pt1 | contig 10815 bp, 13 predicted proteins | sample 7446101 | NCBI WGS metagenome assembly JACCDO01 (sample SAMN15323440, study PRJNA562643) | freshwater metagenome | isolation source: river surface water | place: USA:Blue River Watershed | collected 2017-08-16
TTCTGCCCAAACCTTTATGGGACAGATACGTTGCTAATGGGTGCTTATCCGTGGAGCAACAGCTTAACAATTCGGTTTGCACATATATGGCGCTAGATTTTATGAAGAAAATTGGAAACTTAAACCCATATGCTTTGGATTACCCGGTTTGCTTGACATCTCAACAAAGGGCGATGAGTGCTTTTATTTATGGTAGTGCAAGCTCATACGGCGGAGCAAGCTCATACGGCGGAGCAAGCTCATACGGCGGAGCAAGCTCATACGACCCATCTGCATATGAACCATGCGAGGACGATTACTCTACCAATTACTTAAATGACCCCGCGGTAAAAAAGGCAATACATGTAAAAGACAACATTGAATGGGTTGAGTGTTCTCGCACGACCAAGTACCAGATGGCGGATAAGATGTTGCCAATGGAGAAGTATTACCGAACCATTTTGAACTCCAAGACGCATCCAAACCTACGCATTCTGGTTTATTCTGGCGATGATGACAGTGTTTGCGGGACGGTCGGAACCCAGCGATGGATTTACGACCTTGGATTTTCAGTGGATAGTTTGTGGAGCACATGGTTTGTGGATGGACAGACTGCTGGCTACATAACCACATTCAACACACCATTCAGCAAAGAATCCAGATTTGCATTTATGACTGTGCATGGAGCGGGGCACGAAGTTCCCACTTATAAGCCGAAAGAGGCATTTGACCTGTTCCAAAGGTACTTGCAGAATAGCATCTAAAGGGAACCGTAGATTTCACTTAATTTTATCTAATTTCCGAATAACAATATTGGAGTCTTTTGCTATACTTGCTACCAATTCATCATTGTTATAATCATCCAAATAAATAATCTCTACAATGCCACTAGAACAAATTGTTTTGAAACATTGCAGACACGGATAATGCGTAATGTATATTTTCGCACCATCCAGACTAACTCCGCGTTTTGCACAATCGCAGATGGCGTTTATCTCACTGTGGATAGTGGCTTGTTCGTGTCCATCGCGCATATGAGATATGTGCGGACATCCCGCAATAAATCCATTGTATCCCATAGATATCATTCGGTTATCCCGGACAATTACCGACCCAACGTGAAGCCTTGAACAAGGAGACCTTTGTGAAGCAAGCATTGCAATTGAAATAAAATAGTCATCCCATTCCATTCGTTTTTCGGAATTCATCATATTTATAAACTATTTACAACTTTTTAACTTAGTTATACAATGATTTTTTACTACCATTTTATACACCTTTATTTTTTAAGCGAATTTGAAATTCTTTTTTACATTTTCTACATTATGCCGTATGAGAAAGAATTGATTCTGAATTTAATAAGTTTGGATAATATACCAAATTACAACAATACGTTGTTGGATAACAATTCTCTAGATTTTTCCAATTGCTCCAAGTACCAAGACCGACTTGACCAAAGTAATCAAAAACTATGGAATATGTGTGTTTACTACTTGATTGCGATTAATGCTATTTTTGTTCTCCTCTTTTGCAGAGACCTTTTGCAAAATTATGTTAGGTTTGGAGAGATGTCGCAGGCGGCGTCGCCCAAATACAATGACGGGTCATCTTTGATGGCATTTGGAAGCGGTAACAATTTGTTTGAGCAAAAGAAAAATGACGACAGAGAAATTGAAATGCTACCTTTTACAAAACGTGGTTTAACTGTAGGTGGTTTAACTGTAGAAGAAGAACCGAATGAAAAACGGTTTGTCGTGTATTATTGGAAAAAATCGGTGTTTTTTGCAGAATTTTGCAAAACGATGCAGTTCATTATTCTGGTGGGAATTTTTGAGTACTTTTTTTTCAAAACGGTTGTGAATAAATACAAAATTATGGATAAAAAAACTCTCTTGTGCGACCTACTAAGGGAAACCTACGGTTAAGCCCGTCGGGCTTCGCCCTTTCCCCTAAGACCCCTTCCCTTAAAATAAACCGTGGTTTCCACTTCAAATAATCCATTTTAGTATGGGTTCATAAGGGAACGACGAGTTCCCTTAAAATAAACCGTGATTTCCACTTCAAACAATCCATTTTAGTATGGGATCATAAGGGAACGACGAGTTCCCTTAAAATTGAATTATTTTTTTGTCTTTTTACGAAAGACACAAACATAAACACACACACACAAATATAATCTTTATAAATAAATAAAATGTCTGTAAGAACCAACATCCGAAAGAAGCGATTCGTCATTAACCCCGACGCAAAACCCACAATTCAAACTTTCCGCCACGATTTTGGCGAAAAGTTTATGGAAGAACTTAATTACTTTGCTCTTCTCCACAAATACGACGACCGTAAAGTATTCAAGGAAGCCTGGACCAAATGGACCGAGCAGGATTCAATTCGCACACAAATTGACCAGGAGGTTGAACGTCTGCAAAGTTCCGGATACAAAGGCGACGTTTTAGATAAAATGTTCAAAAGTGCGCGATACTATTTTCGCAAAAAGGAGGAGACAGTAGAAGAGAAACCGCGTAAAAAGTACGTTTCGCTTTCTCCGCTGTTTCTAGAACAAATTGACAAATTCATTATGGGGGTGTTTACAACCACTGATTCGGCAAAACCTTCGTCCGCATACGAAGATTTTTGCAAGAGCAAGAAAGAACTTATTTCCGAACAAGTAATATATTTGGCTGACTTGGACTCGGACGAAATATGCACAAAGTTAAAAAAAACATTCAAGAACCGATTCCATGTAATGAAAACGAGCCTTTCCAAAAACAAATAAAGAGAGAAGAACCAAAAAAGTGATAATAAAACCAAAAAAGTGATAATAAAACCAAAAAAAATAAATATAAAATTTCAAAAAAGAGAAATCTTTTTTTACTATAAACAATATATGTGCTAATAACAAATGGAACAAGAATGCTTCATCTGTTTAGAACCAAATAAAGTTATAAACAGCAGAGAACATGCCTATTATATAAAAAAACATAGATACACATTTGAATGCAAATGCATCACATATACCCACAAAAAATGTATGCAAAACTGGATTTCACGTACACCCAAATGCCCCATATGTCGTAATAAATTGCAAGTTCGCATAAACTGGTATTATGGGTTTGGACAATTTATTATTCTTTATATAAAGGTTTTCATTGTTTTTTATACAGTTATTTATGGCGTGAATTATATTTTTGTCTCGGTACATCACGATTTTTATGCTAGAAGTTGTAGCGCTTGAATCAGATGAATACATACAATTAGAAAAAGCATATAAACAAAAAACGATAATACACCATATACTAGAATGAATCCCGAAGTCCCCCACAATATGGAAAAGATGGTTGCAAGTTTAAACGAAGTAAATGCGCAAATTAATGATATGAGAGAGATGTTTAGTCTTCTTGAGAAGAAGGCAAAGAAGTTGTCCCATGCAGTTGATATGGTGATTAAGAAGGAGCAAAAGACGGGTGCCAAGGTCAAGAAGGAGAGAAAGCCATGTGGCTTTGCTGTTTCATCCAAGGTCACTCCCGAGATGTGCGAGTTTATGGGGAGAAAGGAAGGCGAGTTAATTTCCAGAATTGAGATTACCAAGTATTTGAACAAGTACATTAAGGAGAAGGACCTGGAGAACCCCGACAACAGACAGAATATTGTGCCCGATGAGAATTTGTGGAAGATTTTAGGTGAAGAGGCGCGCAATGAGAAAATTACGCACTTCACTATCCAGAAGTATTTGAACAAGCATTTTGTCAAGGAGAGTGCTAATTAAAAATATTAAGACATATCTAATTGTATTTACACAATAAAAAATAAATGTTTTTTATTGTTTTTTTTTCGTAAGTTGCTAAGCTGCGCTTATAAATCATCAATATTGACTTCTTGTTCATTTTCAAAACTTACTATCGCCACATTTGTTATGTCGTTTGCAAACATGGTTTTCTTGTCCACTATATTTTCAGTGAACTTGAACCCCTCAACAATATCTTCTTCTTCCTCGTCTTCCGAGTCTGACCCAAATTCTTTGATACTTTTGGCGACAAGATGTTTCAAATTCACACCAGGAAGACTTCGTAATTGTTCAATCTCGTTTCTGTCGTAGATGTGCAATAGTTCGCACGATTTGGGCACTTCACTTTTGTCCCATTCGTAAATACCGACTAGAACCCAGGCTCCTTTCTCAATGAAATTGTTTCGTTTGTTTCGTCCCTTGAACTTACCTGGAATGCGGCACCAGATATCGTTTCCGTCGTTGGTGTGGATACCGAGTCCATTTCCGTAAATCACGTCTACGATTGCGTAGATTTCACTTGCGTCTTCTGATTTTCTTAGGTCCTCGCTTTTCCCTTTGCCTTGGAACTTGCGGGCCTGTTTCTTTGCGTTTCCTCCTCCAGTTGTGTTCTTTACCATTTTTGCTTATTATATATTGTTTTATGTTTTTAATTATTGTTGATAAATATTTTTCAATTTTAAGGGAACTACGTTCCCCTATGACCCCTCCTTTAAAAGGGAAGGTTCAAAAGGAAACCGCAGGTTTCCCTTGGTTCCCTTAAAAATATTATGTTTTCCAAGTATATAATGAGTGCTTGGAGTAATTTAGTCAAAGATTTGTGCAGAAAGAACCCTGGAAAACCGCTAGGAGCCATCCTCCCTTTAGCTAAGAAAATGTACAAAGGTACCAAAAAAGCTGTATCTGGAACCAAGAAGAATTTCAAGAAAATGAACCGAAGTTTTAGACGAAAGTCGTTTAAACGCGGAAGGAGATAAACACTTGAATAAATACTTATAAAATAATTTTATGTCTTTGCAATAAAGACATAAAACACTCGATCGGGGGCTCGAACCCCGGACCACCAGATTAAAAGTCTGGCGCTCTACCAACTGAGCTAACCGAGTAAAGGGAACTCGTCGTTTCCTTTAAATCCCATACTAAAATACACTGTTTCTCTTTAAATCCTATAGTACTAATAATAAAATTAGGGAGGGTTCAATATGCATAATATAAGCAAAGCTTCTATGAACACCTTGGTTCCCTTTAATTTGATGTAGCCACCTTCAGATAACTCTTCTTGTCAGTTGGCTTGGGCTTTTGTTGTCTCTGTCTCAGCTTGACCGGTTGAAATCCGTCAGCATCACCGGACTGCTCCTTATCACTGACAACATACTTGTAAACTACTCTGGGCTTCTTTAATGCCTCATTAACCTTTTGCACCTCGCACATCAAACTTCCACCCTTGATTCCAGAAATGTTGGAAACCACAAAATCGTGCTTTCCTGACTCGTCTTTGGTCAAATCAAACTCAATATACTCACCCTGAACCAGGTATCTAAATTGGTCATCCGCAACCTTGATTGCGCTGTAGTGGGCGAACACATCCTTTCCATCATGGTCACTACCCTTTACAGTTACAAATCCATATCCAGCTTTATTATTAAACCACTTTACCGATCCAGTTAATCTATCAGAAGACATACTAATATACACTACTAAGTACGGTGGCTTTAATATCTTTTGTAAAACTATAATATAATGTTTTCTTTTTCATTATCTTTCTCCAAGCCTAGAATTATTTCAATCGTTTTACTTTTGGCTATTTTAGTAATATCGTTGTGGTTCTCTTCCTATTCCGAAGGAATGGCAACTTCAAGCATGAGTGACAGTGATGCAACTGCAATTATCAATAAAGATGCACCCAAAGCTAAAACTACTTCTGATGCTAGTGCTGTTGCGGGTCCTTTGGTTAATGCAGGTCCTTTGGTTAATGCAGGACCCTTGGCCAATACGCCGGTCGTTGATTCCGTAAAACCATCCGATGGCATTGTACTTGGTTCCGGCAAACTTCTTTCCGTTGCTGATATTACTGGTGTACTCCAGAATAACCCTGGTGTTCAAAAAATGATAAACAGCAAGCCTTAAGAAAAAAGCATTTTATAACTTGTATAGTCAGGCGGGTCTTCATATTCTAGCAGATAGACCTTTTCCAAATAGGGGAGCAAATTATTATTGACATAATGGTTTTGCAAATTTAACAAATACGTCTTCAACGTTTCAAACTTCTTGTGTTTGGCACGTTGCACATTCGTAGGATGCCGAATATGATATGGCGGCAACAATGACTCATACTCCACATCCATTTCACTCATTGTTAAAGGAACACCTTTTACCAATGACGATGCAGACCACGGCAGTTCAATCCCAAAAATTGTCAACATTAAGTAGCCGACCGATATCAAATCGTCTCTTCGTGACACTGTATTGCCCAAATGCAAATTGTAACTTGCGTATTTGGCCGAACCAATCATATGTTCACACGGCTTGTTCTCCTTGTAAACATTTTTTTCCGAGTTATAAAAGAGAGAAGATAGTCCAAAATCAATAATTACCAAGTTTTCTCTGCGGTCCACCATAAAATTATCGGATTTAATATCACTGTGAACAACGTAGGCAGAATGCAGCTGTCTTATCGCGGTAATCATTTTCTCACATAGATTCAGTAATCCAGTTTCATCAATCTTCTCAATATACTGGTGTAGAGACATTTCGTAAAAAGGAGTCGTTAGACACACGTTGTTTCCGTATAAACCATACCAGTACAATGTTGGAATATTGAGAGAACCCGGCAATTCGCGGTTCAAGTAAGCAAGTATCTTGGATTCGTGTTTCAATGTTGTTGCCTCTTTTTCCACCTTGATTGCAACCAACTTCTTACTAATTCGGTGTTCACCTTTGAAAACTGTAGAGAAGGCGCCTTTTCCCAATTTGCCTAATAATTTGTAGTTGTGAATGTAGACTTCCTGTTCCATTAATTTAATTAATAATACTTTGTTTATATATATTATTATTATAATGGCTCCTCCTGGAAAAACACTCTTAGAGAAAGCGGACGGTGTTCTTGAAACTGCGAAAAAACCACTTTATCTAGTAACGATGGGATTTGTTTATATTGGATACATCATCCTGTTTTTAGGAATATCCTACATTTCGCCGACCTATATTCGGGCAGTTAGCAACATCACATACGTAATGATTGGATTGGTTTTGATGTATAAATTCAATCCGTTTAGAGAAGCGACGACCGTTAGCGAATACGACTCCAAGCTTATTTTCATTTCGGCGCTTTTCATTTTGTTCAATCTTGGTGTAACCGAATTTGCACTTTCGTTTTTTAAAACGGTCAAGACCACGTTCGGGCTTTAATAGGGCAAACCTACGGTTTTCCCTTGCCCTTTCCCTTAAGGGAACCTACGGATTCCGAGAAGCGAAGCTTCTCTTACGCCCCTATGACCCCTCCCTTCACTAGAATGTTATTGTATAAATATAAAAGTTATTGGATTATACATTTTATAATCTAATATGATACCTCTCGGTGCGATTAATAAAAAAACAAGAGAATATGTTTATCCAAAAATTGCAAATAAAAAAGACAAATACTGTTGTCCGGAATGCGAAAAAGATTTGATTTTACACCAGGGAAATATTCGTATTCACCATTTTGTACATAAATTTACTGAATGTGAACCTTGCAATTATTATACTAGTCCAACAGAGAGCCAAATACATAGAGCCGCAAAATTATTGTTAAAAACATTATTGGATAAAAAAGAAAAAATATCTTTTATTCGTAATTGTTGTCATTGTAAAAAAGATGAGGAATTTGAAATTCCGGAAATAACAGAAACATCCAATATACAATTGGAATATAGATTTGAATACGATGGTCCAAAAATAGCGGACGTTGTGTATATTGAGAATGGAGAGATTTTGTGTATATTTGAAATATGTCATACACATAAAACACAAAGTGAAAATCGTCCAGAACCGTGGTTTGAGATTGATGCATTGTCATTAATACATAATGTGAATAATACAAACAATAGTTCAATTAAAATAAATTGTATTCGGTGTGAAAAATGTGAAGAATGTATTCAAGCGGAAAAAGATAAGATTAAAAATAAAGAAAGAGCAACCGATATTTTATATAATTGGTTTAAAACTGGAATTGAAATACCACCTTTTATGTACTGGAATCATATGTTTGCAGGCGTAGAAAAAAATGCAAAGTGTGATTTTGCAGATGATGTATTTGATTTGATTATTGAGTATAGTGAATGTGGTATGTCTCGACCTTTGTATTCAACTGCAATTAATTGTCGTGGAGAAGAAAAATATCAAAGATATTGTATTCGGTTGGTTCATAATTCAAATTTTTGTTTTTCAAAAGAAAACGAAATTGTAAAAGCTGGACTAGGTGTATATTATTTAGATATAGACTGGGTTTTATCCCAACAAAAAATACCAGAAAGGATAAATTATATTGCTTCTTTGGATTTTTATGACCAATCTAGTTTTGAGAAGTTTAATACTTGTATTAAATGCAATAGTGAAACACCATTTTATGTAAAACGAATAAATATTTTAAAATCAGATTACAAAGTTATAACAACTGGTTGTTTAGAGTGTGAATACAACAAAAATTCCGAATATATTAATTGTCCAATATGCAATTTAAGGAATACTCCTATTTGTGTAATGGAGACAAATATACACAGCAATATTTGTAAATCTTGCGATATTGATTTATATGGAAGTGGTAAATTATATTTATCAGTTTCGTTTAAAGAAAAAGATGAAGCAAAAAAACTTGGTGCAATGTGGGACCATAAACGTAAAAGATGGTTTATATATAAAAATCATGTAAATAATGTTTTAGTTCTTCAAAAATATAAGCAAAAATGGTAATTAAATGATGGTATATAAAATAAAGGAAGGGTTTAAGGAATTCATCCTCGTATATATTAGTAGTGTAAATGAACCTAAGTGAAGAGATACAAAAAATGTACCAGGAAATCCGAAAGAACCCTGATGATTTCGGGTGTTTGAAAACGGACGAGCTTCTTGCTGCCTGCGAAAAAGAGGGTAATAAATATTTGGAAAACAAGTCAAACAAGGATATTGAGGACGAAAAACTTGCATCTTTTGACACCAAAGATTGCGTCGTATCTTTAACAAATAGCGACAAAGCCGCATTGATGAAAAAACTAATCGGATATCGCTACGTGGACGAGATTGATTCTCTGCATATTGGCAAATATACGCGGTGGATTCATAAGTATCCGCTCGCGGATAGCGATACAGCTTTCAAATATGTTTTATCACCTGGCGCCTTCTTAACTATGGTTGATTATCTGGATACTGGGATTGTTCTCACATTGAAAACGTGGAACAACAAAGTTTTTAGGATTAATTTTGACAATTGCCTGATTTACCAGAAATTGTCTGTTGGGGAAGAATTGGTCCTGATGGCTGCCGACTACTTGGAAGGCAAATAAAGTAAAGCCATTTTTTACACCAAATATGTAAACCATATAAATATATTTTTCTTATATGAAAATAAGAAAATGCCTTATACACGCGAGTTTTTTATCGGATATGTAACATTTGTATTTTGGATTGGAGTTGCATTTTTTAGTGCTGGGCTGATGAATTCACATATAAATACTTTGACTACTCCCCTTATTCAAAATAAAGAACATGGCATAATCACAGCAAATCTTCTCTGAAGGTTCCCTTATAATCTATGGATTTTATGTTTTGTCAAAATAATATATAATGATAAGTTATGCATTAACTAGAACCAATGAAAACAATGTCCAATTAATTAAGGGCGATTACTATAACCATAAAAGCAAACACGTCCGGAAAAAAGTTGTTGTGTTTGATTTAGACGAAACCATTGGTCACTTCAATGATTTGCAATCCATTTGTAAATGTTTAAGTCAATGGTTCGGTCGCGAATTATTCCAAGACGAGTTCAATACCTTGCTTGACCTTTTCCCCGAATTCTTCCGCCCCGGCATTCTCACCATTCTGGATTTTCTCTATGCGAAAAAACAGAAAAACGATTTGTTCAAACTGTATATTTACACAAACAACCAATGCAACCCTCCATGGGTCAATATGATTGTCCGCTATATAGAGAGAGAACTCGGTTCTACCACCCTTTTTGACAAAATCATTTGCGCGTTCAAAATTAAGAACCAACCAGTTGAACTGAAACGCACAACTGGAGCCAAAACCTATTCGGATTTTATCCGGTGCACATTGTTGCCGGAGGAAACCGTAGAGACGTGTTTCATTGACAATACTTACCACGATAAAATGTGCGGAGACCGAATATACTATATTTTGCCAAAGGCGTATTACCATTCATTGAACAAGTCCGTAATGGTTAAGAGAGTAAGTGCAAAGTTTGGCGCCGAATTAATCGAATCGTTGATGAAATCGGTTGCTGAAAATAATTATGTGTCGTCGGCGAATGAAGGTGCTGTAACTAAGAAAATTATGTATTATGTGAGAGAGTTTCTCTATTATCCGAAAATCCCGCGGACCAATAAAACCAAACGGGTTGGATTAAAAAAAAGCGGAACAAAGAAAAATCCGCGTAAATAATATAATGGCAAAAAGTAGAAAGAATGTTTCTAGAAGAAAGAACCGAAAATCGTTGAAGAGACGAAACAGTCGTAAGAGCTTTAGAAAAATGTCGGGGGGGGGATTAATTGATGGAATGAGTGAGAATGATGTTAAAGAAAAATTGCTTGCGAAGTGCAAAGATATGTTTAAGTTTAATAATGAACTACAAAACCAAACCATTGTTAATCGTACATATGAAAGATTAAAGGAACATAACACATGGCTTGAATATAAAAACGACATAAATTTTCCAAAAATGTCTGTTAAAGATGTTTTAGACGTACTTATTACCGATAAAGATAAACGAAACTTAATAGATGAATCCTTAAACGACATTATAATAAAATCACAATCAGATGCAATCGAAAAAGCAA
>JACCDO010888482.1_pt1 | contig 10815 bp, 6 predicted proteins | sample 7446101 | NCBI WGS metagenome assembly JACCDO01 (sample SAMN15323440, study PRJNA562643) | freshwater metagenome | isolation source: river surface water | place: USA:Blue River Watershed | collected 2017-08-16
AGGCGGCCCCTAGTGGTCATGGGGTAGGACGCGCGCATCAGGCCAACTCGCATTTACAACTAATAGAAATATAATGTACTATGACAAATTTTCATTTTATAAATTGTATATAAATTAACATACTACAAGGCCTCCATCGAAGCGTCCTGCTTTGCCTTCTCCGCTGCCACCTCAGCCTCCAAGGCGACTCTGGCAGGATCCGGAAAGAAGAAATTATAAATACGTGAGAACAAACTTTCAGGTTTGATGAAATTAAGTGGAGGACGAATGACCATACTAACGTCAATCAGTGTCCATAAATTTTTACGATAATACATGAGAGTAAGCACAGCCGTCAAGAGGGGGGCCATGTTGACAGCCATCAACTGGGACAAGGGTGATCCTTCGACATAACGAGCTAATAAGTAAAATCCTGCACTTGTTTGCAGAAATAATATCAAAGCAAATACAGCAAAATTCGGTTTCATAATATAGAGCACCGGCAATGATAGAAATTGAGTGGCGATCCACCAGTACGACACCGTGACCCAGTTCGTGCCCATCAAGGGGGCTAGCGACGCACCCAGTAACAACATTAATGGGAATGTATAAAATAAAGTTAACTTTAGAATCGGAATAATACCTGCAAATTTGAAATGTCGCATATATTTGAGGAATTTAGCGATACGCACAACCAATAAGAACAACGAACCAACCATTGGACAAAATGTCAATAGCGACGATTGAATGGTTTGTGATGCAATGATGCCTACAGGGAAGCTGATCACCAAAAAGACTACAACAAGTTCTACATAATAAGCATAAGTGCGCTTTTCAGGCATCATGCGCAATTCTGATTCAGGTACCAGACGCAACTCGTCCCCTGGGTCATACACAAGATCATAGGTATGGTTTGCCCGTGCTTTCGTAACACGGCAACGTGCCCAATCAGATTTTTGTAATTTGCATTCTAAAAACTCACCAACTTTATATAATTCATCTGTTTTCTTCTTTTGTCGAGGAATTTCAGGGAAATTACCATTCAAGTAAATACGAAGACGCCAGTCGTTATAAGCAAGTTTAGAGCTAGAATTGTCACGAAGACCAAAAAAATACGAATATACTGAATTTGCAAAACGCGAGAATGCTGTATTTTCCAAACCTGCCTGAATAAGAGGTTTAATAGGATACTTCGCGAAAGCACGATACGGGGCTTTGTTGTACGGAAACATGTGAGCACTACCTAAGGGTGGCACGTAATCTTTATAAGTACGACAAAAATGACATTGCGGTGCGTCTCTTCTCGCTCGAATGATAGCGAAAGTTCTTTTATAAAAGATACCTTTTGATCCGAAAAAGACATCTGATATAGAAGGAGGATGAGTTGGACGACGATTTTGTTTTTTGCACACCATGCACTCCCATTCTGTCCAGTCAGTGCAAGTGGACTCCCGTAACTGCTCTTCTGCTTTGATCCGATCGATTTCATCTTGCTCCTTTTGACGCTTTTCTGTCAGAATTTTTTGTAAATAGGACATTTCTTGTTGACCTTGTACTAAGGCTTGTAGCTCTGGATTTGTTGGATCTGCTGCCAAAGCTTCTCTTGCTCGAACAATGCGTTCATCGATAGATTCATGCCCTTCAGGATATGGGTCGTCTTGAAATTCATCTTCTTCATCAGAAATTTGCTCTCTTTCATAAAGTGCATCTAAATTTCCAATTTTAGTTTTCTTTTGTTTAAAAAATTTTCCCATAGTTTTTTGACTAAACGCGCATTTACCCGCCCCATCTAGGTTATCCGCCCCTCCATACAAGAAGTATTCCAAAGCTTGGCCAATAAAAATGGACACAAATGCCCAACCACCAAATATTGTTGTTCGGGCTTTGTATTTTACTAAATCATTACAACGAGTAACGAAATAAAATATACCCAAGGAAGGAGGGATCTGCACCAACAGCATTGCCACAACAGGAAGAATCATTGTAGCGCTACTTAAACCAAGAGCAGCCGCATTAGCAGCAATTTCTGGACTCATGTTTCCCGAAAAAGGTAAGTTTACCGGAAGCGATGTCATAGTGGAATTACCTATATTACCAAACTGCGAAGCTACGACTGATCCTAAACCATCATAAACAGCAATATTGATAACCAAATACAGGAAAAGAAATATCAAGTAGGCATAATCCCACACTTTTGACTTAACAATAGCCAATTGAAGCACAAAGAGAGAGGGGTAAGTCGGTCCCTCAGTATCATAATCTCCAGCCATCCAAGCTTCTTGGTATGTCATTCCTGCATTTTCCGGTCGTTCCCTACGTACTCGTTGATCGAGCATTTTTTGCCAGTATTCCACCCTCATTTCGCGACTGATTCTTGGCTTATACAGCTCTGAGTCGTCAGCGTATTGTTCGACTTCAGCCGTAAGCAAGTAGTAGTTTTTGTTCTTTCGGGAAACTTTTGCCTTTTTCTCTTTCAGGGCTTCATCAGCGGATGAAGCAGATGTGCCGTTGGATCCCGACGTCTTAACATCTTTGGAAGCTTCTTTTGTTTCTTCCACAGATGGATTAACTTTTGCAGCGGTCATTTTACGTGCGGCTTTAGTCTCAAAGGCAGGGCAAATCGATATATACTAATTATCACAAGATTTTGAGAGAAAATCCGAGTTATAGTTTTTTTCTAAGAAAAATCAACATTTTGTGGATTAATGCTGGGCTAAAGGTTGCGTTGATTAATTCAATAAGCCAGTCCAAGGGATTTGATTTCCTAAACGTCGGTCGTGTCACTCGCACGGTCGACGTTTCGATAGGAACTTAAAAGGTCACTTAAGACCGTTTTTCATTTCTTTAAACAATACTAGAGATATTCTGACATATAATCTCTTCATTAATTAATAATGGCACCTAAAGGAAAAGGAAAAGGTAAAGGAAAAGCTCCAGAACTCTCTCCCGAAGAGGCTGCGGCATTGCGCCGTGAGCAGCAGATTGCAGCCAAAGCAGAGTTGAGGCGGCGGATGGAAGATGAAGCGAAAAATAGCAAGACTAATGGAATGAAGATTCTCAAGTAAGTTTTTTATAAGCGTAACAACTTTATGGTGATTTGCGTCCTTATATTTTGCTTGTTACCGCTGTGCTGTTGTAGTTTGTGTTGTGCAATATCTTCTGTCTTACATTTCTAATTATCATTCAATACCATTTCTATTCAGTCAATGGCGTAAGATCATGCGTCTAGCCAAAACGGAGAGTCTAAAAAAAGACATTGAAATTATTTCGCAGAATCACGAGAGAGATGTAGACCGTAAGGATGCAATCTTGCAGATGATAGATCGTGATCTTGAAGAAGCAGAGGAGCAATACCAGATGTCCTATCGATCTAATTTAGTGAATATAGATGAGCTTATAAAACTTCATGATACAAGACTTTATGCATTAGAGCGCAGTTTTCAGACAGAGCTCGCCACGACTCAAAATGATTTCATCAAAGAACGAGACATTATAGTGAACAAATTCCAGCAAGAGAAAAAGGAAATGCTTGCAGTTATTGAAGCTGTGGAGGCAGAGGAAGAGGAATGCGAAAACGAGGCTCGCCATCAATTCGAACAACTTCGTGAAGAAATCCGTAATCGCAATGGCGAAGATATCAATATGCTTCGTATTTCTCTAGATGCGCAGATCGAAGAGCTTGAGCAACAATTCGAGACAGCGCATTTGAACTACTTGCAGCAGACAGCACAGCGCACACATGACTTCAAAGAATTAACCCAAAACGACCAACGGTTGGACGATGAGATTTACAAACGACGAAAGGAGGTGGACAACTTACAAACCACTATACAACAATGGAAAGCAAAAATTCGCACATTACTAAGAGATAGTGAGGAGCGCAATAGATTGCTATTAGAAGAGAAGTTATCTATTCAGAAGCATTACCAGCAGCTGAAGCAGCGCATTCAAGTCTATCGTGGAACTCAGAATCAGCGTCTTTTGCAGCTCACTCAATCAGCCAACAGCTGCAAAGAAACACTACAAAGTAAACTAGATCTCGCCAAGCGAATGCTCAATTTGGCTGAATTATCCAGAAGTTTAGAAACTACTTATGAAATGGTGCTGCCTTTCGCTCCGGCCGATGTCGAAGGCCTGGAGGATAGCACTGTACACGGCGATAAGGACCAGCCGGAAGCGGAAGAGCAGACGCCTCACGAAAGAACTGATGAAGAAGATGCTATCATGGAAGGGAAATCATTGAAATCCATGTCTCAGACAACCAAGAAGGTTGAGCCGCCTCCGGCTCATCAGTCCAGCGCTTGGTCGCACAACGATCGACCGATTGCACCGCCAGACCGTCTCAGTAATTTCTATCGCAAATACAATCACGTGCTCATTGATACGATTAGTATAGAAAAAGAGCGAGATCGCTTACAGCAAGAAAACAATCAATTACAGGATCTTATTCAGCAATTTATTAGTGGAACGAAATTGGATGAAACAGTTCTTGATGACGCGAACCCGCTCTTCGTAGTCAACGGTCGTGCGAATCTCAATCACAATCCACCTGTGCGGCTCTTGAAACCAACCATTCAGAATGCGAATGCTATTGCCGTTACGACTGCAAAACAAACTAATGCTGTGGTGAGGTGAACTGATGTTGATCGTCGTTAGTGAGGGCCAGCCTACATCGCACTCACTGTCCTTCAGAGCGCTGCAAAAGCGCTCTGAAGCGTTATGTAATAGAAAGTATATTAGATACTGTTAATACGTGAATGTTTTAAATATCTAAATTCATTGCTTATAGTCACAAGTATACATCATTAACATGGAAACACGCTAACCCCGGCTTGGGGACCATATCAAACTCTTGAGCTATTAATGTCCAGCCTCAAAATGATTGAGTTTAGCAACTTGACGATATAAATAAGGAGAATAATAAAAAAGCTGACGTGGCTAATATATTGTAGCATACCGTTGACCGGCGAATGCTTGAGAGCGGTAAGGGTTTATTCCCATCCATATGAGGACACTTCTTTTCAGCTGGCCTCAGTTCATTGATAGTATCTGCAATTTCGTGCTTGTTGATGGCGGCAAGCCCAGCGGTAAGGCCGTCAAGATCTGCGGTAGATTTATTCTGACTCATCTTAAATGAAGCTTCAATACGAGTTAATTTTAATTCGACACCAGTAATCCCATTAAGTAAGCCCGCTATGTAATCTGCTGGCGCATCACTTACACTCCATGGGTTTTTAAAACTTGCCTCAAAGCGATTTGTGAGCTGTGTGACTTGATTCAGGAGCCATTCTGCATCGTTGTGAATGGTGAGATGGCCGTAAGCATGAACCATCATATAATCCAAAGTGGGGACAACTTTTCCATGTTCTATCTTCGAGGCATACCAATTTGGGGATATATATGCTTCATTGACGCATGATATAAGAAGCGCTTCTTGATTAGTAGACAGTTTACCTTGGATATTGGGTCTACCAATGTGCCCGATGAAGGTTTGGGATTCTGGAAGAAAAACTAATGGAATCAGTGTCGAAAGCAGCCCTTGCTCCGTATTTGTAACCAAGTGACCCGACTGAATTTTTCTGAGGAACTCTTGCGCTTGCTCATCTGTTGGTCTAAAATAAATCGGGGTGTGCATAACTCTGTCCAACACTATACTTCCAGATCTTGAGGCCGATTCAGCTGACTCGTCTTATTTTTTTCAAAATCCAAGAGGGTTTAAAGTTATGGAAATGCTATTTACAGATAACCCGATTTTTAATTGAGGAACTTCAAGGTAAAATCATTGCTTGCGTGATTTGTGGGGACGGTATTTCCGAAGAAGAAGGAGAGACAGAAAAGAGAGGATAAAGTAGAGTAATTTGTTAAAAGGTCGAGATATCTTGCGATATGAAGGGAAAACCTGACGATGTGCTTTACGAAGGGGTGATGTGGAAGAGAGGTCGTAGGAAAGAGTGGTTTTCTATTATTAAGCCCTGGGCTGAACGCACAATCAAGCTATTACGATGCGGGAAAATACAGTACTTTGACAACGACAGAATGCGTGGCGAATTAAATATTTTAGGGGCTCGTGTGGTGGAGAAATCTCCCGAAGAGGCTGAGGGTAGAAATTTTGCATTTGAGATAATTTGTGTTGACGATAACGAAGGATCATTATTGATGTCGGCAAAGACACGGCCCGAAATGAATTGCTGGATTAAATGCGTCATGTTAGTTGCCACGGACTCATGGGAGAAGGCAAAAGAAGCCGAGAGTACTGCTTCTGCAAGAGCTATGCCATTTCCAGTTCGCATTCGATCGACAGAATTTCAAGACCGCACTAGTACGTGGGCATTGGCAAATCAGACTGTTTCCGGAAGGCTTTCAACTGTAGGTTTAAGTCCCGAGGAAGAGGATATTTTTATGCGTCAATGTGATCTTAATTGCGAGTTATGGAAGGACACACTGGCGCCTGAAGTGCGCGCGGTGATTACATCTCTGCGTTTGCACATAGAATGCAGCGAAATGGGTATAAGCGATGACAGTAATGGATATAACGACATGAAGTCTCCCCAATTACCCCCAAAAGGTCTTGTTCGCAAAGAAACGGAGGCCAATATTTGGTTTTCCAACATGAGCAAAAAGAGCGTATCCAAGCAACAATCTATAAAACAGTTTATTGGTATTATGCCAGCAGAAAGCGAAAAGCACGAAAATTATAACTCCGTCGATTCAAACGTATCCGATTTAACACCGAGTACTCCAGAGCGCGATCGCGTCCTTAGTGCTCGCACCGATGGAGAACTAAGTCCTGTGAGCAACCAACCACCAATCCGTCGTGGTTCGCTTGCAGGTGTCAAAGCGGTTTTAGGTATCAATCGATCCCAAGGAATTGAAAGTAGAGAGCTTATTTCTTATGAACCTTGGTTGGTGATCGGTCCCAAGGAATGGACAAAGGTGCCGATGCCACTGGATGTGTCCCCACGATCGCGGTTATTTCAGGCGGTAGAAGATGGAAATGTGAGTTATATCACTCAAATGCAGATGACGCACTTGTCTCCAGGCACATCTGAAGCTAGTTCATTGACGGTACAATTCAACGAAATGGAATACGGTATCCCATTATTGCACAAAACAATGTCCTATGGTCGTTCGGAGTGCCTCCAGTTAATGTTAAGTCATAATATTGACACGCGTCCTCATTTACGAGGGTCGCTTGATGCAACAGAACAGAGTTTACATCCTCAATTGCTAGGATGGACTGCAGGGGAAACTGCTTTACATGCTGCATGTACGCCAATACCTGCGCATGTCGATGCACAGACAGTACACAGACGCACTCAAGGGCAATTAGAATGCCTCTCTATTCTTATCAAGCACCTGCAAGGAAATCGTACATCAATGCCATCAACCCCACAAAATGATGCCATAAAGACGAGCGATCTGAACTATCAGACACCGTTTGAGCGGTGGTCGCCGTTACACAAAGCTGCATGGCTTGGTCTCGAAGGACATGTTCGTCTTTTATTATCATTCCGCAATCTTTCTCACAAAAATGTATCTACTGATGAAGAATCTAAACCAATAACGAATATTGACTATGTTAATGTGGACTTGCGTGACACTTACGGCTTCACTGCGTTGCATCTGGCATGTGCAGCGGGGCATGTAGCCTGTGTGGCTGCCTTGTTAGAAGCAGGCGCAGATCTCACATTAGAAAGTGGTGAGTGTTTAAATGCGGCAAAGAATGGGAATCTTTTCACAGCAGTGCATTTGGCAGCATTTAAAGGACATGCGAATGTGTTGGAATACTTATGTAAGTTAGATCCAGCAGTAGCAGGTTTTGCAACCAAAGAGTCTTATCGGACATTCTTAATTAAGCGGCACAGCAAAGGTTTATTCGAAGGTGGTGTAGATTACTTCTCAGCACTTAGTGGGTCTGTGAAATGCCTTCAAACATGTTTGGACCATGGCATGCTCACTGGTTTGACTACACCAGGAGGTAGCAGTGATTCGAATGGCAATCCCCCGAATGAAGGAGCAGCACCGATTCATTATGCTGCACGACATTGCCATGAGCAAGCAGTATTATTTTTGATCAAAAATGGTGCAAATTTAAGTCGTAAAGGATTCATGCGCCGAACACCAATATTGGAAGCAGCACAAGGCGGGAATATAGTCATTATTGACATGTTGGTATCAAGTGGTGGGCTGCTCTCGGATAAAGATAGCCGTGGGAACACTGCATTACATGTTGCAGCTGCAGCAAATAACTTAAAAGCTGTGCAAATGCTGACAGAGAGATATGGCTTGGTAGACACCATTCGCAATGCAGAGGGTAAGACGGCCTTGGACGTTGCGCTGACACACGACCATGGGGACATCGTGCGATACCTTCGAAGCTGCCTCAGTCAAAGTAACCACAATCAAGAGGATTTCATCCCAAGAGAAGAAGTCTCTCGCCGTGGCAGCTACAAGCCACCCATGGCTTATTATGCATCGAACGTTATTGGGGATGGAAGTGCGAAATTGCCTTCGACGCTGCCTGCTGCCATAGCAGTATCAGAATCTCCTGCCGCTTTATCTGTGTCAGCGAGTTTATTTACTGGAGATTCAAATTCTCCAAGGGTAGTTCAGGTCGTGCAAACGCAAGATACAAGCTCCTCAGAAACGGATGCGTAACACACAGTGATAAGGTTGCTTACTGCTTCAAACGTAAAATACATTTGTAGATATTTAAAAGGAAAGTTATATTAAAAAAGGAGTACATGTAAGTGTGGCAATTGATTCTTTTTATTCTAAACATCTATTGCAACCCTAACTAGCTAACATATGAATCACTGACTCACTTAACTGATGGTACATTTGCCAGCTGCAGATTTGACAGAGTCCATGAAGCCGCCGCCCGTTCCCTGTGCGCGTGCTTCTGCTTGGCTTTTGTTCTGCTCTACTTGCTTGATCATGAATGCTTTGATCCAGCCATAAACCTTCCCGACTAATGCAGGGCACATCCGATGAGAACACAAAAGTGAAGCCTGTGAATCGAGAGTATCAAATGCCGTTTTCATGCCATTTGTTTGATCCATCAAATAGCGCATCATCAAGTATTGCCACCACAAATAAAGCAAAATCATATTTCTTGAAGGCAGAAGAAGTTCAAAAAACAAGTAAACTCCTTGCATTACTTCTGCAGTGCAGGCCATGTTGCTGAAGCTTGTACGCATGACTTGCACTCCTTCAGGTGCATTCAATAAGCGTTCTACTTGCTCTAGCTGAGCAGTATATCGAGCCATAGGCCCACTCAAGGAGCTTCGAGCTTGGGCCAACTGTGGGCGGAGATACCCTACCAGCGACGGCAAGCAGGTCACGAGCTGGTTCAAGACGAGAGGTGCAGCAGCGAGTAGATATGGCTTCGTAGGCATTAATATAACCGATAAGAATGCGCATTGAACTCCTTGTAACTGTAATACCTGAACCAAATAATCTTGACTGAACCTGGGTCGACCTGCAGAGCAAAAGATTTGAATAGCTTGTATTGCGATAGCACAACCCAAGGCTAAAAGATATAGCATGCGACTAGAAGGGAGCATACCGCCGACGATAGGGATCCATTGCAAAGGAAGTGCATACGCAAAGTATAACGCAAAGAGTCCTTTCTCTGCGCTATTATATATTTGTGCTAATAAACCACTTGAAGGTATGGTGGGTCTCACTGAGCCGATTGCACTACCACCTTGAGAGTATTGTTCGGTATATTGTCGAGCTCGTTCCTCTTCGTTAACCCGCACTTCTATAGCTTTGTCGGCCTTTGCTTTGTAACCTTGACCTGGAGCATAGGCTTCAGCGCGATTGTATGCATTCTGCGAGTCTGTCCATCTTCGCAGACCAAACAAAGCGTCACCTTTCCTTGCATAGCCTTTTGCCCACTCGGAATCTAATTGAATACACTTATCGGCATCCAATAAGGCAGAAGAATATGTCTTTTGTGCTGCGTACACAGCACTTCGATTGCTGTAAATCTTCTTCAAGAACTCTGAGTCACCCCCAGCTTCAATACAAATAGTGTATTGTTTTATAGCTTCCGCCCAATTCTTAGCAGCATATGCTGCATCACCGGCATTTTTCGCAATCTCAGACATATTCACAAAACAGATCTTAAAAAGTAAAGAATCTTCTTCTGATAATCGAAGTAGAAGCCTTGTCCACATACGGTCGACACGCTGTGAAAGGTCGCTTCACGAGACACATGTTTACGTACCTAGAGTAATAGATCTTGTAATGGCGTGTTTTCACTCTTCTCAAGTTCTGGTATGTTAAGTATATAATACCATTAAGTCTATTATTTCATGGAGCAGTACTGCTTCATGAAATTATAGACGCAAAGCAAGACGTGATAAAGATCGCTCTGGTGAGGAGAGACAAACCCACTGATACTGACATTTCCAGTAATGTTAGGCACAAAAGATCCCTCGAAGTGCCCACCGCTGATTATGAAAGCCATCCATGCCGATCATTCTCTCGGCATGGATGGCTTTCATAATCAGCGGTGGGCAGTTCGAGGGATCTTTTGTGCCTGCCATAACTGGAAATGTCAGTATCATGCGGAAGTCGAATTATTTCTGGGCTATGTGTGAGCTTGGTAGACCTTGGGGACCAGTTTGTGTCGTCATGCTACCATATAATTTGCTCGCAAACGGTCTAGCCATTATCCAAGCCAAGATTGGTGATCAAAAAAATGCATTTGCCTATTCAGCATATGGTGAAATTAGAACACATTCGCAAGTTTACGGAAAAAAACACAACCATATTCAAACTGATGATGATTCTGTAACACTTGATAGCAGTTCGGAATTACACAAC
>JACCDO012009302.1_pt1 | contig 10815 bp, 8 predicted proteins | sample 7446101 | NCBI WGS metagenome assembly JACCDO01 (sample SAMN15323440, study PRJNA562643) | freshwater metagenome | isolation source: river surface water | place: USA:Blue River Watershed | collected 2017-08-16
AAGCGCAGTGGTATCCCTCACAGGTTTCAACAATTACGTAAGCTTAACAGGAAGCGCAGTGGTATCCCTCACAGGTTTCAACAATTACGTAAGCTTAACAGGAAGCGCAGTGGTATCCCTCACAGGTTTCAACAATTACGTAAGCTTAACAGGAAGCATAGTATCCCTCACAGGTTTCAGAAATTATGTAAGCTTAACAGGAAGCGCAGTGGTATCCCTCACAGGTTTCAACAATTACGTAAGCTTAACAGGAAGTTCCGTATCCCTCACAGGTTTCAACAATTACGTAAGCTTAACAGGAAGTTCCGTATCCCTCACAGGTTTCAGAAATTATGTAAGTTTAACAGGAAGCACAGCTGTATCGCTCACAGGTTTCAACAATTACGTAAGCTTAACTGGATTCGTTGGAATAACAGGAATGGTAGGCGTAACTTTTTACGCAACTGTACAAACCGCTCTTACAGGTTTTAATAATTACGTAAGTTTAACGGGAAGTTCCGTTTCTTTAACCGGTTTTAATAACTACGTAAGTTTAACAGGGTTCAATAACCACGTAAGTTTAACCGGTTTTGATAACTACATAGGTATAACCGGATCTATCACGGGTTCAGTTAATATACAAAACTTTCCGTCGTATTTTGGCATAACCGGCTTGGTTGGCGTAACTCTATACGACACTGTTTCTGTCAGTTTAACAGGGTTCAATAACCATGTAAGTTTAACAGGGTTCAATAACCATGTAAGTTTAACAGGGTTCAATAACCATGTAAGTTTAACAGGGTTCAATAATTACGTAGGTATAACCGGATCTATCACGGGTACAGTTAACGTACAGAACTTTCCGTCGTATTTTGGTGTAACGGGAATGGTCGGTATAACTTGGTATACATCTTTACCTGTTGCCGATACTTACAACAATATCAATAGATCTATTGTTACATTATTTAGCACTCCGCAAACCATCAGCGCTGTAGGATCGATTACATCTTCTGTGTCTCTTCTTACGTACAGCCTTAAAAGAGAATGCGTATTAATGTACGAAGACGTTGTTGCTGTTGCTGCATGTAACCAAAACGTACGTGTACACGGCGTGATATTTGCCACGGCACAAAACGGACTTTCTCAAAACTTGGATGAGTTAATCGGATATTTATGCCCTGTGAGGATAAGTGATGTCGTAGCTAACACTACTATTAGAAGACACGCCAGTTGTCAGATAAACGGTAGATTGTGGGATACGCTAAAATTCTACAACGATAATTCGACGACGAGTTTAGGGTCAGTGACGTCTTATATCATTGGATCATAAACCTAAACCTAAGCCATTAAAAATGAATTATCAGTAATACCTTAAATCAGAAGATGAATCTTGAATCATTGTTGAAAAAGACTTTCGGGTATGATACATTTAGGCCTCTACAACTCGAAATCATTACAGACATGATAGCGGGAAACGATATGTTAATTTTGATGCCGACAGGGGCGGGAAAAAGCATTTGTTATCAACTTCCTGCGATTCATCAAGGGGGTCTTACTGTTGTTATTTCGCCGTTAATTTCACTCATTTACGATCAAATAGCTGATCTTAAAAAACATGGCGTGTTGGCCCATTATTGGTGCTCCAGTGCCACGATCTCGTTAAAAAACATTTTCGACGACATCGGTCGCGGAGAATGTCATTTGCTTTATACAACACCTGAATCTTTTAACAATAATACAGAACTGGCCTTTTATTTATCTGAATCGGATGCGTCGGTGAGAGTCAAACGGTTCGTCATAGACGAAGCTCATTGTCTTTCAAACTGGGGGCATGATTTCCGTTCAGAATATCTTAAACTTAACATCCGCGGCCAGTTTCCTGATGTACCCATATGCGGATTCACGGCAACAGCTACGAAATTAGTATGTGCCGATATTACGGAACGGCTAAAGCTACGTGATCCATTGATGTGGATGACGAGTTATGTCAAACAGAATATTTCTTACAGGGTTCAACTGAAAGAGAAATCCGACTGGGGATACATTACAGGCTCTGTTGCTAAGTTTATTAAAAAACCTGAATTCGCTGATAAAACCGGGATCATCTATTGTTTAAGCAGAAAGCAATGCGAGGTTTTAGCAGCAAGTTTAGCCAAGTTTGATATTTCCGTTGGTTATTATCATGCCAGTATGCCAACATCTCAAAAATCCACGGTCCAACAAAACTGGCTTGACGGTAAGCTAAAGGTTATCGTCGCTACAATTGCTTTTGCGTTAGGGATTAACAAACCGGATGTCCGATTCGTTATTCATACATCAATGCCTAATTCTATCGAAGGGTATTATCAACAAGCGGGCCGTGCCGGTCGAGATGGAAAGCCAAGTGTAGCCCTAATGTATTATTCGTTGCGTGACAAGGAGGCATTGGAAGGAATGATCGATTATGAGCACCAGTCGCGCTCTTCGCCTGTTTCTCCAACACATCGCATAACTCAAATGTACCGCTTTTGCGTAAATAAGGAAGACTGTTTGAAAGTTCAGTTGTCGAATTATCTTGGAGAGTACGGCGTTAAAACATGCTCTAAACGTGGCGACGTTTCTCCTTGTTCGAGTTGCACAGGCCTCGGGTCTCCCCCGCCTGCATCTGCTGTTAATCGTGTTATGGCGATGATCGGCGATCGCAAAGTAAATCTCCAACATGTCCAAGAGACTACTATAGCGATTCAAGATTTCCGTGCCTTGAATTATTTATTAAACACGGAACAGCTTCAAACAGCTGTCGTCGGCCATGCTGGTAAATGGACAGAATATGTTTTTAAAGATTTAAATTAACGGCAGGCACTACGTCTAACATTTTCATCTTTTTATCAAGCACTTCCACCAAAGATTCCAAATCCTTAAGCTCTTCATCAATATATAAATTACGATACCCTGCAAACCATTTGTCTTTGTGTTCTGAGAGTTTTGATTGTATATCTGATAATTGTCGAAGAATTTGATCTGTTATTGTTTTAATACCTTGTTCCATCAGTTTGGCTGCCAAAGAACCAGATGATATTTTTATTTTTAACATTTCAGTGATAAGGAGTACCTTGTCAGGAATATCCAATTTAATAATTCTTCTATGATAATCGCGACACATGCCTCCTGTTGAGCTACCATTCCAAAGATAACTAAGTATGTTAGCCGTACCTACGACTACGCCAGAAGCAACGGAACCTACTACAGACGTCCCGGCTACCGCTAAAGCACTTCCACCTATAATGGCGTTCATTACTTATTGAGAATTAAATTTAAAGAGCTGTTACGTTTTAAAAGTTTAGTGTTATCCATGTTTTTGTGTCTTCTGTAGGCAGCCAGATCTCGTCGTCGAAACACTGTATACAATGACTAAAAGGCGGCGGATAAAACAATTGGCTACCATTAAAACCAATGACAAACTGCTTATACCAAGTTTTGATCAACGGACTAATATGATGAACATGGTTACGGAACATATCATTGGTGATTAAAAAGGCATTGCACTTCATCGCTAACAACAAGGCATAATAATCGTCGTCTACGCCATACGGCGTAGCAACAATAACAGCGGGAAGATTACGTAGATACCGTGTGACAGGCTTATCAAAATGCCTACAGTGCATAACCAGAGCAACTTTGCCAAATGGGAGCGAATTAATAATATTAATAAGAGTCTGTCCATCATGTGTGAACAATACATTTGCTCCATCGATTATATATTCGATATTGTCCAAGGCTAAAACTGTATGAACAGGAATAGCTGAACCGTTTTTTAACGGCAACTTACGGTATATCGCGGTTTTCACTTCTTCGAGACACAGCGGTAATTTTTTCAACGAGCATTTATCTTTAAAGTCAAGTTTCACGGCATCGAAGCCCTCTGGCGAAAAATAAATTTCCTTCCCATGAAACCATGTAAGGTGCTCCTTATCATATTCGATCAATGGAACCAGGTCGCTTGCCTCTGCAAGAAACGGTGTGCCTCGCAGATATTTGTAAATTATATACTTGGCAGTGTCCCATGCCTTATTGCGATATGCTCCTTGTAAAAACAAGTCCACGATTCGTTTTCTAACCCCGCATCCAGAAGAGATTAGTCGATCGATAATGGGTTCGATCGTTGTTAAATCGCCTGAATATGACAGACACTGAACAAGCAATATCCCAATCTCTGGGTTGCTGACATTTTCTGAAGTAACGCCTAAAAGAGATATGGCATGGCTCATGAAATCAAACCGATTTGACTCGGCGAGAAGATGCAAGCCATATGCTCCTCCGAGGGCCCGTTCTTCGTCCGAGGCATGAAGAAACCAATTGTAAATAGCAGATGGGTAAGCCTTGATGCCTGAAAGTTTTTTAAAGATTGTATTTGGTTGAGCGTCTCTGTCGGCGGGACAGAGAATTTTGGCCGGCGGTCCGTCGTTATGTTCGTTATGCATTTGGCGATTAAAACAATCTTGGTTAATCGGTTAACCTTTTAACCCTTTAACAATTTAGCCGCATATCAATTTCGTCCAAGAATTTAATTTTTATATATTTATAATGACCTTACAGCCTATACTTAAATATTATATTGTATATGCCCCTGCGTTAATTATCGCAAGTGTTGTATTATGGGTAACATACATGTTCATTAGTAATTTCTCTGCGTTAAGATCAGCGTATCTCTGTACGAGTCTCAAAAACATAGTCAGTGGCGAAGCCGGAAAATGTTTTGGTTCGCGTCTCGGTTCCACATGTAAATCATCGGATATTGGATTTACACACGGATGGTGTAACGACGAAGACAATTACGGTCCATTACGCGGTACGCGTGCGGGGCCTTATGCCGTCAAATGTCGCGACTGGATTTGGGACAAGAGGGGTTGTCCGCCTGATAATTGCACTGATTTAACCGGCAAGACATGGGGTTGGTGTGCCGACAAGGGCGTTCAGCGTTCCATACGTGGTCAACCATGTGGTCCATATGTTGGAAATTGTGACACGTGGATATGGAATACTAAATTATGTCCTGCTAAATGCGGATCGCCGACGTGCCAGGACGACAGTTGTATTTGTACGATGGTTAAGGCCAGGTATGTTATATTGAAACGCGACGATGGTCGCAACGAATATATCAATGTCAACCAGATTGAGGTTTACGACACGAACGGTTACAAGATTAAGACGAGTGTGCGTCCGAAGTTATGGCCTGCGCATAAAGACGGCGAGAAGTATGGAGCTAAATTTCTTGTCAGTGGTACAGGATTGGCGCAGACTGGCAAAAACAAGGATGCGTATATGCAATTAGATCTCGGCGAGGACAAGCCGATAGGCCGGGTAGTTATCAGAAATCGTGCGGACTGCTGTACTGATCGCATAATAGGCTGTTCGCTCATTCTTCGTAAAGATGGCGGAAACACAGCTCTTTACAGAAAGATAACACAAGCCAAACCGGTATACAACTTTAAGATTGGAAAGACGAGAGCTAGAAAGATTGCACCGAAGGCATCATTGTCGCCCGGTGCACCAGTAGCACCAGTAGCACCAGTAGCTACGAAGGCACCAGTAGCGCCAGTAGCGCCATTGTCGCCCGGTACACCGGTAGCGCCTTCTGTCCCGCTCCAAAAGTCTGGTCGCTACATTAATATATCTCGTGGGCCTGGAGGAAGCTTTTTAAATATTGCTGAAATAGAAGTCTTCGGACAAAATAACCAGAAATATACAGATATAAAAGCTTCCCTTGGTCCACCGTATGGGAAAGAGTTTCCGGCATCAAAACTTGTCGATGGTAATATTAACACATTTGCTCATACAGATAATAAACCAGGAGCCTTCATGATGTTAGATCTGGGATCCGATAAAATCATCAAAAAGATCGTGATCACGAACCGTAGAGATTGTTGCAAGGATCGTATGAAGGGATCTACGGTAAAAATCACTAAACAGGACGGTTCTATTATTTTCACGTCTAATATTACCACTGTTAAAGATGTTTACGATTTACAGGTTTAAATGAGGGTTAAGGGTTAACTCCGCATTTAACACTTAATATCTATTTCTTGGTTGTTGCGGCGCTGGAAATCTGTCACGCTGTGCGTTAAATCTATTCTCGCGTTCCTCCATAAGTTGCTGCTGTTTCATCTGTCGAAAACGCATTGTTAAAGGAGACACGGTCGCCGTGTCTTCTGTTGTAATCGGCGTTCCGTCTTGATTAAAGATCGACGTAGCAACACTCTGTTTCTTTTTAAGATACTGTTCCAGATTGATGTCCGTCTCCTTCCAAGAGACATATAGTGTATAACCATCGGCCAACACGATAACTTTCAGTCCATTTTCAGTTAGATGATGGACTAAATAGTTTTTCAGTGCCTCGACATCGTACCGAGGAATACCCATCATGAACATTGGAATCTTAAAATCCAGCTCATAAATCTTGTCTTTATTGTATCTCTTGATTTGCGAGAAGCATTGCTGTAGAATCATATTAAACGCCTTCAGCCGTGTATTTTCTTGTTTTCTACGCTCGTCTACAAGCATTTGTATATCCAAAAAGGTTTCCATTTACTTTTCGCCAAGAAAATTTACACAGATCCAGTACAGACTGACTTAAAAATGATTTTTCATTAATGATAATAAAATGGGCATCGAGACATCACCGATCCATAGCCGTCACAGCATTGTAGAGTTCCGGACAAATCAGATCCGGCCTTTTAAGGCACTGTTTGATTCTATTAAAAATAAGTTACCGGACACAAGTCTTATCTTTACACCCAAGGGTATGCGTATTACTCAGATGGATAATATCATGTCGTTTCTTGTAGACGTGGACCTCGATGGCGAGGAGTTTGAGCATTATTATTGTAAGCCTGATGTTAGCAATGGCGAGAACGTTGTAGAGATTAACCTTTCGGCCCTTCATTTGAACCAGGTTTTCAAGGCCGTGACGAAGGACGACACAATCTTTACATTTATTTACCAGAAGAACAATAATGATACGGTTCAGATTACTTTTTCAAATGAACAGAAAGACGAGACGCGCGAGTACGAGATCCGTATTCAGACGGCAGACGACGAGCTCCGCATGGCAGAATTGGATCACGTAGATTATCAGTATGTACTTACAATGCCGAGTGCTGATCTTGTCCGAATCTGCCGTGATCTTAAGACTCTGGAATGCGAACAGGTTCAAATACGACATGATGGCAGATCACTACAATTTACTACAAGTGGTAGCATCAAGGCCACGATATCGCGCGAGGGTACTAAGTTGGCTAACTCCGACGGCCTAAAGTTTTTGTCTGGTGGCGAGGATGGCGAAGGCGGCGTTTATTGCCGGTCGTTTAAGTTTTCGACACTTCATGACTTTAGCAAGTGTCATTCTGGCAGCGACAGCCGGATCGTAAAGATCCTACTGAATGATATCCATATGGTGCTCCAGTACGAGATTGGATCACTTGGTAAGATGAGTATTGGTATCGCGGCTATTCAGAATCCTGACGACTAGGGGGGACGTGCCGTCCCCCTCGGCCCCCTGGCTTATATGAGAAGTATCTTAACATGATGTTGTTATGATGTTAAGATAGTGTTAAAGAATAGGAGGTGTTCCCTCCATTAAGATAATAGGAGGGGGTATGGGGAACCTAGGTTCCCCATGGGCATTCAATGTGTCTTTAAGATACGATCTCAATATCTCATAGTCCGGTTTCTGACAGAACGATAAACTATCGGCATGGTCCAAGAACATAGTCATGGATTCAGAAAACGTACATATTCGACCGGATGCTTTACATTCCGGACATACATTTTTATTTGACAGGCGTTTATTATTAAACGTCTCTTTAATCGATAAAACTGCTTTGTGTTTCTCGTCGATGGACAAATTTTGCGTTACGCCCCTCCATGGCAAGAAACCTACAAACAGATATATAATCACATATCCTATGCTGGCTATATCGTCTCTACGGGACGCTTCGATACCTTTATGTATATTTTTGCTCATATAACGCAAACTTCCTACACGCGGAACGCCTGTTCGATAAGGAACATGATTACCGCGCGCGTCTAAATATTTCTTAGACAGTCCGAAATCTACGAGTTTCACTGTTTGGTGAGGCAATGAAAAATTCATCAAGAAATTCGCCGGTTTGATATCGCGATGTAACACTCCTTTTCCGTGACAAAATTCAACTTGATCTAACATCTGAATGCCGAGTGTAGCGCAAGTTCTAAGAGAGAACTTATTGTCATTTATCTGATGAAGTCGGTCTAAACTCGGACCGAGTAAAGGAATGACCATATAACATGCCGTAGCGTCTTCCCAAAAAGCCAACGCCGGAGTTCCGAGCGCCCGTAAAATTTCATTCTCATGTTTCAGCACCTTTCCTTGTTGATCTTTTTTCTGTGATAATTGCTTAGTCTCTTTTTTAACAGCCAAAAGACGCCCTGTTCTTGTGTTTAGACCAAGACTAACTTCACCAAAGGCTCCTTTTCCTAATAACTTTGGATATATATAAATACTTTGGCTCATGAGTGCACGGTATTACCAAGAAGTTTATTTTCATTTTAATATAATGTTACGTGAGGACCTTAGATACGTTCCCGGGACTGAGTCTGAATCAGATAACGGGACGGTCTGCGGGACATTTGTAGTTCATAATGGTTTAGAGTATGTAGAGATAGGGAAATTATTAAATAATGGAACACTTGTCAAAACCTTTATTATTAATAATCCTTTGGCTGCTTGTCAATCTCTCTATATGGTAAATATTGAAATTAGAGCCGTTGGTCTTCCGGTAAATGAGATTCGACAGGAATTTCCATTGCATGGCGGGTCTTTACGCGTGATAAGTCAAACTTTGGTAAAAATCAACGGAGAACTGTATCGTCACGAGACGAATTGGTTACGGAACGCAAAGTATTATCGTGATTATTTAAAGGGTGCGGGTTCACCTGTACCCGCTTCTTTAAACGAGATAGAACAAGGGTACCTGGGCATGATGATAAAACTCAAGCACAAGTTACCTGCTGGGACTTACATGGAGGCATTGTATGGTTTGAATGACATTTGGAGAGCCATTTCTTCTCCAGACGAAATAATATATAGAGTTTAAGGTTAGGTTAAGGTTTAAGATTAAGTTTGGAGGTTAAATTTAAGGTTAAAATCTCCTAAAACGCATTTTTAGGAGATATTAATTGCTAAATTAGGAGGAATTTAAATTTAATTGGAATAAGCCAGACCGCCCATACCAGACATGACACGGAGGACGTTGTAGTTCGTGGCGAAGACCTTGATTGTGCTGGCCGCAGCGCTGTTCATGGTCAGGAGAAGCTTGGCGTTATCGATACGCGAGAAGTTGCACGTGCCAGATGGCTGGTGCTCCTCGGGCTTCAGGGCGAACGAGTAGACGTTGATACCAGGCGAGTCCGGAACACACGTGTGGTGCTCGTTGGGCTGAACCAGGTTAAAGTAGCCACCGTCGCGTACGGCGAAACGGTCCTGGCCGTTGAGCTGAAGCTTGGCCGTAAGCACTGGGTTGACACCGAGAGCCGGTACGAGCGGGTTGTAGCGACCAATAACAATATTGGCGTTTGCGGGACCACCAGTGTTAAATGTTATAGGAGCGCCACCACGAGTCGCCGATATAGTAAAAGCGTTGGGGTTACCTACTGCCTGAACATAGTAGATAGTAAAAGCATTTACGTTGGCGCCTCCAGCTGTTGTGAATAAGGCGTCGTCTACGGCAAAACCGTGATTATTAAGTGTTACTGTCGTTGTACCGTTGGTAACAGTAGCCTGTGCCTGTGTAATGTTAGCAGTGGCGACAATATCGCGTGGCTTGGTGAACCACTGGCCCTGAGCCTCGTAGAAGTTGGGAATACGGTTAGCACCGCCGTTCGCGCTGTTCTGGTAACGACCTGTAACACCTGTTAACGTTGTAGTATTTGTAAACACCTGTGGGAGGGCAGTTGTGTAATTGCTCCACTGGTCGGCAGCTGTAGCCGTAGCCAAGCGCGAAACCCAGACAAGCTCCTTAACCGGGTGGTTAAAGTTCAGGGTAATCTGAGGGTTTGCCGTAGTGGCCGATTCGTCGCCGTTAAACTGAAGCTGCTCAATCAGGTACTCGTGGGAAACCTGGGCGAAGCGGCGGCGCTCATCGGTATCCAGGTAGATGTAATCAACCCAGAGATCAGCGGATAACGAGCCTCCGGCTACAACGCCGCCTACAGGCAGCAAATTAGTCGATGTGTTAAACACAATGTTAACTTTAACCTCATGGTACTGGAGAGCAATCAGAGGAAGGGCAAGACCAACATTGCGGCAAAACCAGAACTGAAGCGGTACGTATATCTTGCGTGCCGTCTGGGCAGCGCCGGTTATGCCCTGAAGACCAGTTGGCTGACCGACGGCATCGGGCTGATCCTGACCGATCATCGTGCGGTAACCAGCCTTCTTCGAGGCCGGAACTGTGAGCTGGGCCCAGATCTCGAGCCAGTCCGAGTAGTGACGATCAATGAGCTGACCACCGATCTCGACTTCGACCTGGCTGATTAAATGGTGACCAACATCGTCGGTCCAGCGAGCGCCTGCCGCAGCAGATGCGGGCAGCGTGGCCTCAAGTGTCATGCCGCTGACAAGATCGCCGTTGCGGGAGATCAGAGCCGTAACACGCTGACCAAAACCAACACTACCACTAAGAGTCTGCTGGATCGACTCCATAGCGAAGTTCGTATGGCGGCGATAAACCACCTTAAAATAGGTAATCATAGGATTGCCGGTCAGGTAAATATCCTGAGCGCCATAGGCTACAAGTTGCATAAGTCCACCTGTCATAT
>JACCDO011426071.1_pt1 | contig 10813 bp, 5 predicted proteins | sample 7446101 | NCBI WGS metagenome assembly JACCDO01 (sample SAMN15323440, study PRJNA562643) | freshwater metagenome | isolation source: river surface water | place: USA:Blue River Watershed | collected 2017-08-16
ACAGGAAATTGCTCTTTAAAAATGTGTTACGTCAACGCACCTTGGGCCCGCAGTCTATTCCGAACTTCCTGTATCTTGCTTCATCTATCATGGCCAAGTTTACTGCGATCCTGCGGCCTGCATGGCAGGGTAGGAGAACGCCAATGCGGTGAAAGCACCTAGACGCCGCCCTGACGTGAACAGACGCTAGAATTTGACCGTACTCGTATTGCTAACTTCGTACGGCTTTACTTTGAGTTCATTCTCTTAGTTCGTTTCTAATACTAGTTGGTATTATTCTTACGTATCTCGCAAACTGCTACCTTTCCTGGCCCCATTTCAGATTAAGGTTTAGGGTCGATGGCATATAACACCACAACTTGCTGGCGGTGTACGAAGAACACCGCCAGCAAGTTGTGGTATTATATGCCATCGACGCCTCAGAAAGGCACTTGCTGATACCGTTGATCGCTGTGCATATCCATTACAGAAGGCACCGAAAAAAATTGCCCATCGAATTATGCTTTATGCATATTTGTTGATGGGTAAAAGCGTATGTGGCGACGCAACAGAAAAAAACTTTTCTGACTCTAGTTGGTCAAAGCCCGCATTGCACGTGCCCGCCGACGAGCCGACACAGCTTGCGTTGTTCGATGCACACGTCGCACACGCAGTGTTGTCTGCCGCCGTCTTGTATGTGCCTGCAGTGCATGCAACGCATGTCACGCCGCCATCGGTGCTACCAAAGAAGCTTTTCAATGAAAAACATAGTATTTGTATAAAATCCCAAGTTAAACCTTGAAAAAATATGCTGCACACAAGGCTTTTCTTTTTTTTCGGGCATACGAAAAATCTCCGCTTCGCTCTCCCTTCAATTTGACACTATAAGCTTAGTTTATTATACGCTCAACACGGCATTTAAACAATCTGCAAATTTGAATGTCAGATATTTTTGTTCAACTACAAACTATTTTAGTCAATACATATAATCCTGATCGCGCATTGCGACGGAAAGCAGAAGATGATCTAAATGCATATCTGCATCTTGCAAATTCTTTCAATGGATTTTTAGGTATTTGCTCCGCACCTACAGTATCAGATGATGTTAAAAAGGCTGCTGCGCTTACATTGAAAAATAACACGCGCAAATACTGGCAAAGAGTTGAGCCAACGTTACCTATTACTGAAGCTGAGAAAACTGTTGCTAAGGTTGGGTTGCTGCAAATGCTTATGGTTGAAACAAACAGTTCTCTGCGTAAACTTTTAGCTGAGATACTTAAAGCAATCGTAGAACATGAATTTCCTGATCGTTGGCCAGAACTTGTACCAACACTAGTCGCTAATTTGCAAAGTGGTAATCGATTAGCCGTTTATAACACCCTAGTTGTTCTGCGAAAACTCGTGAAATATTTCGAATACAAAGATTCTGAAAAACGTGCTCCTCTGTTTAGCATTATGATTGATGTGTTTCCCACCATTCAGGGCCTAGTACATAGCATTTTACAGCAGAATAATATTGAAGTTGCTATGGTGTTTCATCAGACTTTAAAGATTTTTTGGAGTTGTACAATGTATCGTCTTCCCGCGCCAGAAACAGCAGCATCGGTTGATATTCAGTTTTGGTTTCAATTTATGTCATTTGTTCTAGAAAAACCTTTACCCGCAGGGAACCAGCCCGGAGAGCCTTCAGGTCAACCTGAGCGACCAGAAGATCGACCAGCATGGCCTTGGTGGAAAGCAAAGAAATGGGCATCACGCATTATTGCGCATTTTATAAAAAGGTATGGCAATCCCAAGTTTTCTGCTTCTGAAAATCAGGCGTTTTCAGAATACTTTAGAAGTACGACATCTGTCGCCTTGTTGGGACCTGTTATGAACAGCCTTGCTAGCGTATACCGTGGTGAATATACTACGGAAGAAGTTCATCGCCAATGTTTAGGATTTATGGAAGCAGCTGTAGAAATGGCACCGACTTATAAGCTCATCAAAACTCACCTGAATTTCGTTTTGTTTGATGTGATCATGCCAACGCTTGCACTGAGTGAAAAAGATATAGAACTGTTCAAAAATGATCCAGTAGAATTTGTTCGAAAAGTTAATAATCCTATGGAAGACTGGCTTGATCCTCGTGTGGCAGCAGGAAATCTGCTTGAAGCTTTAGTTCGACATCGCAAAAAGGACGCTCTCGGACGTTTGCTGCAGTGGATCACGGAAAAACTCGCGGTCTACGATGCTGAATTAGATAGATCCAAAAAAGATTACCGTCTCAAAGACTCAATTATGGTTGCCGTGTCTACAATTTCGCTGGTAAGGTCTATTACATTGAACATTGTTTTTCCATTGTTGTTCGTCCGATGATTATTCTCTCTTCCGCCGTTTCCGACATTTTATGAGCGATTGGTTTTGCACAGCGCTGTGCTCAATGAGGACGACATTTTCGTGCTTTTCCGTGTGTGTTTTCAATGCTGGTAATAGTGTTGATTTCTCGCTTTATGATATCAGCCAATAGCCTTTTCAGCAGTTTTGTTGCTAACACTTCTTTTCCATCCTTTTCTACGCTTTTCAATATTTTTTTCTACTGATAGATTTTACTAAATTCAAAACAGTACAGCAAAATGATACAACCTTTTCTTCAAAACCATGTCGTACCAGAGTTTTTTTCTCCTGTATCCTATTTAAGGTCCCGAGCGTGTTGGATGATCGAATATTTTCAGAATCTTGACTGGAACGCCGATGCTTCCAAAGGTTTACTTGAAGGTGTCATGAAGGGTTTGTTGTCTGGTTTGCGCGATAAGGCAATCCCTGTTCAAGCAGCAGCAGCTTGTAGTATGAGGACGATTATTGAGTCCGATGGTGCAAAAGAACTGCTACGGCCAATTCTTCCAGAAATCGTTCATGAGTATTTCCGAATCATGGATGAAGTGGAGAATGAAGCGGTCCTTGGAGCGCTTAGTGCGATTGTTGAAAATTTTGCAGAGCACATTGTGCCTATGGCACCGATGATGGTAGAAAAACTAAGTAAAACATTTTTGCAGTTTGCGGGATCAGAATTTGATGATGATGAAGCGGCATTTGCTGCAACGCAGTGTTTGGACACCATTACTGCGATAATTGATACGTTGGATCCAGATAATGGTGGCAACATTGAAACGCTGCGACAGGTTGAAACCCTGATGATGCCAATTCTTATGCATACTGTTGGCACTCCTGATGCATTTGAATTCTTAGAGAACGGTGTGCAATTTTTGACTCAGTTCACCTACTATGGAGACGATATAAGCCCTACTTTGTGGCACCTCTGTGGACCGTTGCTTGAGGCGCTCGACACGTGGGCTTACGACTATATTTCAGAAATTATGACACCTCTTTTGAACTATATGTCTAAAGATATTCACACCTTTATGACGATCTGTCATAATGGCGTGCCACTTGGTCAGCTACTCTTGAAAGTGGTAGAAAAGGCTTTTCTTAATGACGATTCAGAGCGGGAATATGAAGCCAAGTGTGCTGCTAATCTTTTGAATTGCTTAGTAGTAACAGCCAAGCCAGCGGTCAAGCTTATGCATGGCATTTGGACACCTCTCTTTCATCTTATCATGAAGCGACTGTCACCTCCCGAGCTGTGCAAGACCAGCGGCCTTAAGTTAAAACTTCTCGAAGTTGGATTAGGCATGATCTATGCAGATGTAGAGCAAACATTAAAAATGTTTTCCGCTGATGATATGCATCAAGCAATGGCTAAAATGTACTTTGAGATCTTGTTTGAACGCCTACCGGCAATTGACAAAACTGAATCTCAAAGACTGGTGGTGCTAGCCTTTTCTGAGTTGCTTGGAGCTCCATTGCAGCAATTACCATCTATAGCCCAAGCAAATGTAAATGCAATATTTTTACAAGCTATTCGCGAAATCGCCATTCTTAGGGAAGCTAGAGAAGACGAATATCTCCTTGATGCGGATGAGAGAGCGGGTGGTAGTGGAAATGATGGCATGGCTGATTATGGTGACGAAGATGACGATGGTGAAGACTTTGATGAAGATGTGGATGAAGATGATGACGATGACTCGGAAAAGCGTACGAATTCCAAGAAAGATAGAAAGGCCTCTCTTCTTGAAGTTCCTGAGGACGGGTATGATGAAAACGAGGATGTGACTAACAACGAAGACCCAGCATATTTGGAATATTTGCGAGATTGTGAAAAAGGAGGAGTGAGTGGAAAGAAGTACATTGACGGCGAGCCAGTAGACGACGAAGATGATGACTCTTACGCGTTTACTTCACCAGTGGATAAGCTCGATGTTCTTTCATATTTCGTTCGTGCAATGCAAGGTATGGCTGCCCGAGATCCAGTACTGGCTAATTCGCTTAGGACAAGTCTTGGTGCAGAAGACGTGAGCCGAGTGGAAGAATATCTTTCAGTCGCCCATCAAAGAGCGTCAAATTAATAGCGTTATCTTACCATGAATTTTATGTTAAAATGTGTATTCCTATAATCGAAAGTTTGAGGACTCTTTGTCAAGAAATAATATATGTTTCTTCTTAAAATATTAAATCATGTATTAATTAAACGGCTGATGCACTATTTACAAGAAGTGATCTTCCATCATCATGCTTTTGATTCACCAGTTCGACATCGCCTTTAAAACTTGCTCCACTCGTTTGACTATTAGTGCTTAATACAGGTGTTACCACTTGTGGATTCTTTGTTTGAATTCCCGCGGCAGATCCTGTTTCTTCTTCCTGCTGGGCAGCGAAGAAATTAAATATTTGCTCGAGGGAAGTTTGCGAAACGCAATAATCCTGGATATTTAAATTCGTCTTATTGTTCTCGATGGCAGAGAATACAGTGGAAAGTAGGCGCTTGGATCCATTTGCATTAACGCTTTTAATTTCGATGCGAATCTTTGTTGTTTGCCTTTCTCGAACAACATAGGTGCCAAACGTGGACTTCAAAAACGACATGATTTGGTCATATTGCTTTTCAAGAATCATCCACGAAGCGAGATGCCTTAAATGGACGAATTTGTGAGCTTCCAATGATGCAAAAAGGTCGGAACCATTGCCATCCGCAGTGACTCGAAAGAACCAGTCGGCACCTCCATGCGCTGAGACGAGAGCTTTTTTCACCTCTTCTTTGTTCAGTTGGTTGTCTGCAAATATCATGTTCGGCTGTTGATCATCGGCAGCAGCTTGCAACAACTGTATTGAGTTCGTTGAGGCGATATTAAGATATTTCAACAGCACCTTGCATAAATCATCGACGGCGGCGTTGGAGGGCAGCATCATGCCTATTTCCAGCTGATATCCGTCTCCATATTTACTGCGCAATCTTTGCGAACTGCCTAGGCATCGTAAAACTCCGCCTACCATGATACCAATACGCGTACACAGCGCTTCGCATTCCTCCATGCTATGCGTTGTGAGAATCACCGAACATTTCTCTCTCTTTGTCACGATATCTGAAATCACGTCCCACATGAATCGTCTAGCGACAGGGTCCATACCAGTGCTTGGCTCGTCTAAGAACACAATCGAAGGCTCTCCAATCATAGCAATCGCTACGCTTAATTTTCGTTTATTACCTCCAGAAAATGTTCCTGCGTATCTATCCGCGTATTCTGTCAATCCCATTTCACGAATCTTTGCATTGACTACGCTTTCGATATCGCATTCTTTTATGCCCTTAATACGCGAATAGAGTTGAAGATGTTCTCTGGCAGTAAGCAGTTCAAACAGAGCATCGAATTGAGGGCAAAACCCAATTAAACGGCGACATTTATGAATTTGTGTTAGCAAATTGGAGCCGCTTAAATACGCTACACCAGCTGATGGAGCGAATTCGCCGCTAAGCATCGATAAAAACGTTGTTTTGCCTGCACCGTTAATACCGAGAAGTCCGAAGCACTGACCATTTGGAATACCTAACGACACGCCTTTGACAGCATACTTACCAGGTGTTCGAATTCCTCCGTAGAACTGCTTTTTAATATTTTTAACGAGAATTGTAGAGCTCTCATCGCATTCGCCTGAATTGCAACGCCTTTCCTCCTCCAGAACGTCTTCATCTTTCAGTTGTTCACTGGTAGGTGGTAACGTGACATGCAAGGAATCAAAAAATTGTTGAAATTTAGGAATTGACGTCATGTACTCAATGCCCACGGTCAGAGCAAGGTAGACAATCGATTCAAGACCCATCATTAGTAACGGAATGCCGGTAATTTCCCAATCGGTAGCTTTATACGGAACTCCTGCTTTCTCGATACCTGACCACAAATTAATTAAAGCCATGTTGTGGAGTCCATCAGCTACAGCATAGGGTGGAATTAGGCATAGGACATGACGAAGCCAATCGTTGTAAACTTCTTTGGTCTCCGTGAGCAGCCTTAACACAGCGCCGATAATGCCGCCTATGAGCCCGAAAATAAATCCGATAAAAATCATTCCAATCTGTGCGTTGGATGGTTGCTTGAACAGATAAGAACACATGTATGAGAATCCAGTCATAGACGTACCAAACAAAACGAGCAAAGATACAAAACACGATAGTTCGGAATGGAAGTCTTTGCCACCACCACCTAACAGATTCGTGTTTTCTCCAAAAATAGGGCCAGCGACGAAGAAAGTGAATATTGCCGTAGTAATCAAGAAACTAACGTTATCCCATAAAAAAGTAGAGATCCAGTACGCAATGACGCCTACACCACTGACCATCTGCTGTTGCTTTGATTTCACTTCTTTTTCTCGTACTACATACGTAATAAATGCAGCGGGTACAAAAGGCAGCGCAAGTGTGATGAACGTAACAACAAGATCCACGTTAAAGTTATTAAAGAGGTCTTCCTGGCGCTTGGTGTCAGGCAAAGGATAGTAATTTGTAGACACAGATGCCAAGTTGTTCAGCGATCTGACCGTGGCATCTGCAATTATTTGTTGGTACACGGGTACTCCATAAACTGCAGTGTAGTTCGTACTGATAGTGAATTCGACGGCCTTATCATGCGTATTCGTCAAAGATATCGTTCCGACTATCATGGCTTCGTAATCATGCTGATGAGCTTGTAAATATGCCGTCATGTCCGCAGGAGAACTGATATATTGCGGCGCTTTATTACCAATGGCGTTAAGCAAAGGGAAGTTGTTTTTACCACCAATGGAGTTGATGATACGCTGACCAGCATAAACAGAGTCGTTCTTTTTATCCAAGCTGTATCCTGGCCAGCCTCCACCATACCCCGAAAAGTAGTCGACAGTATAGTTCATAGGATTCTGATACGGAGTGGGCATTGCGTTGGTTTTTACTTCGGTGTTGTACAAGCTTGCAGACATTTTTTTCAGAGGCTGAAACGTGCTCGGTTTCACATAAGCCATGAGCACAAGACCAGTAATTAAAAACAATGTTGGAACCAAAAAAGTGAATATTTGGGCCTTGCGGTCCCGCACGAAGTATTTCGCGCGTTTGATTAGCAGAGCTTTGATGTGTTGGACGAAGTACTTAAAATGGTCATTTTGATCAATCTTTTCAAAAATTTTGCTATTGAAGTTAGTTGTTAGAGCGTTCGTTTGATCAGGGGCCTCTTCATCGAGCATAGGCACGTGGTCACTTCCAGATTTATTCAAAACAATGGCATTTTGAGCGGTGGAGTTCGTGGCAGTCTTGCGAGTGATTTTAATGAACACCTCCTCAAGCGTGGTGACTGAAATGCCGTAAGAATCCACGCCGAGGCTGCTTGTGTTTTGCTCGATTTGTTCAAACAAGTTAGCGAACTTAGCACTTGCTGCAAACGGCAACTGAAACGTGAGTTCTGTGCCCACATCATTCAATACCAGCGCATCTGGGACGAATTTGTGAACCACACTAGTCATGGTGCTGCTGTCGAAGGCAACTGCATTTTTCTTTTCAATTGTTAAGCTATAACCCACGCCGTACTTATTTTTCAGATACAGGGATGATCCACAGCAGCACAACTTTCCGTCGCCCATGATGGCAATGCGATCGCCAAGAAGGTCAGCCTCGTCCATGAAGTGCGTAGTCAAAACGATAACCCTGCCTTCACGATGCTGTTTAATGACGTTCCAAGTAAAGCGACGGGAATATGGATCCATACCAGATGTAGGCTCGTCGAGAAAAACAATGCGAGAGCCACCAATAAAAGCGATTCCCACAGACAGCTTGCGCTTTTGACCTCCGGACAACGTTCTTGACGGTGCATCCCGTTTTTCTGTGAGTCCAACTGACGCTATCATGGAATTCACAGCTTCCGATAAGTCTTTTCCTTTTACGCCTTTAAACATAGCAAACATATTTAAATGCTCTTCGACTGTCAATTCCGGGAATAGCACGTCATGCTGAGGGCAGACACCCATATTTTTTCGGATCTCAGGCATGTCTTCATTGATATCCAAACCTTCGATAATTGCAGTGCCTCCATCAGCTCCGATCAAGCCAGTCAACATAGCAATCGCAGTTGTTTTTCCAGCACCGTTATGACCAAGTAATGCAGTGATCTGACCTTTAAACATCGTCAAGTTCAGCCCATCCACTGCTACTTTCTCTACTCCTTGCGGGGTAAGGAAGGACTTCCTTAGATTGCGTATGTCGACGCAAGATTTGTCTTCCAGTTGAGACATTAAGTTTTCAGATGCAGGCTCAACATTGTCGTTTTCTGTCATGGTTTCGTTGGCGATCGGTACATAGGTCTTGTTCTGAGTTCCATATCCGAACACTTTTTTCCAATAAAATGGATTCAACAGGAAGTACCAGGGTTCGTGTGTTCCGTATTCACTTGGCCAAATTTTGTCAAAATACCATGTAAATCCGCCCAACCATATGGTGTCGACAATCATCATCACGATACAATCGCGGAAAGTGACGTTGTATTCACTAGAAGAGTTCCAAGTGAATTTTGTCACGCCAATGCCAGTGTCTTCATATTCAGCAAATGCCAAAGTACTAAATGTAAATGCTGTAGCAGGATGCAAACAGGCTGCAAGAATAGCACTTCGAGAGGGATTTGAAGATCTCATGCCAATAAAAACAAGGAACCCGCCAAGAAAAACAAGGCTTCCAACGATTGCTGCTGTGCGCGAGTTGGTGAAAAACGCAGACACAAAAATTGCATATGCAGTAGCCGATAAGAAAAAGAAGAAAAAATACAAAAAAATCATGCCTGGATCAGAGTGCTCGAACAACTTTCCACCAACAAACGTGAGCAATAAGCTCAAAGGCCCAAAGAGAGCCATAAAGTTAAACCACCACGAAAGCCAAAGCACTTCGGTTTTTAAAGACATCATTTTCATTCCTTCCCGCAGCTTTGCTTCCTTTTCTCGCACCAGCACGGAGATGACGTTGGACAAAGGGTAAAGCAGCACAACAATCATGTCCAACCCAAACACGAATCCCAAGGCACTCCAAAAGCCAGTCGTTCCATACTCAGGACTCGGAAATATATCAGATTGCTTCAAAAAATAATCATAAGTATCTCCGACATTGCATTTTCCCGCAGCTATGCAAGTTTCAGTGGCTATGAATGTATTCACCTCATTCGTTAAAGCAACATAACCATCTTCGAGCCAAGACTTGAAGTAAGCGGGAACAACTCCAAAACCTGACTTAGGGAATTCATCACTAGATTTAACTGAAATGTCTACCGCCGATATCGTTGTTTGTACGTCATTTATTCTGTTACCATAATTGGTATTATAGGTTTTATTCAACCGAACAGAATAATCCCATGTTGGTAGCCCGTCGTTAAAAATGACAGCAGAAGAATATGTAACGTTGTCAAAGCTGTAACGCGGATCGTCTAAAATAGCCAGGAATTCGTCTTCTGAAGTGAACAACTTGAACGTGGGCGTGAGGGTTACGTTTTGACGATTCGGATAATTGGGATCTGGAGGGGTGTTTTTGAGGTTTCTACCCCAGTAATAAACATTTCTTGCGTTTGCCCAGGCAACAAAATTTGTAGCAGCGCTGAGCGAGTTTGCGTTGCCTTTTGAAGAAGGTGCGACTGCAATGAATTGCTGTGAACATAGAGGTGAGGTAGCAGCTACCCACCCTTCCAGAAGACCCCAGTTATTTGAAGGATTAGGCTCACCACATTGCGTCGGCAATTTATCCTCTCCACTACTGCAACGCCAGACTAAATTTGAACCTCCACAATGAGCTTTATCGTACATTTGGTAAAAAGTCGACACCATTCCTTCACTAATACTCCCCGTGGGTGTTATCGCAGGACGAGGTGTAGGTTTTAAAATACCTTTAAGACCACCCAAAGCAGCTATGACAATAATTGGGATTAACAGCTCACAAGAAAGTGTTATCCAAGATCTAAGCTTTAATTTCCAGTTTTTCCAAGCTAACGCTCGGAATTGCCGCGCGAAATCGTTTAAATATTTCCAGACATCTGACAACGACATTTTAATTTAGAAATCCCTAAATTTCAATTATTTATGTTATCGGATTACTAATAGTGCTTATTATGGTCTTTTGCGCTAAAGTTTACTCAAATATGTTAGTTTTTACGCTAACTGTTTGTCGCGTTGACGTTCTTGAACCATTGACGCCAGACGGTCGACGATATTGTGGTCTTCCCGACGTACGGACGTTACAAGATGATCAGAGTGCGCTATGTGAAAGTGTCAGTTAGTTATGCTTTGAGGAGTGATCCGAAGGGCAAGGGCAAACAACTCTGCTTTATTTTTTTTTTAGAATTTTATCTTGATAATGTATTACACGCTTTAAGGGGGGGACTGTAGCGCACGGTGACTCAAGGCCCACGTTCCCACTTAGGAAACGATGATATCAATGCTGCAGAGTTGCTTGCCCTTCGGATCA
>JACCDO010353834.1_pt1 | contig 10812 bp, 7 predicted proteins | sample 7446101 | NCBI WGS metagenome assembly JACCDO01 (sample SAMN15323440, study PRJNA562643) | freshwater metagenome | isolation source: river surface water | place: USA:Blue River Watershed | collected 2017-08-16
ACTATAATTTACTATTTGATGAAATATGAAGGGAAAACGTTCGATCAAGCATTCAACTATGTCAAGAGTTGTCGTCCTTCCATCAACCCAAACTACGGCTTCATCGCGCAGTTACAATCCTGCGAATGATCGTCTTGCTATTGCAACTCCGTTGACTTGCCCATCGCAATTGCAACTGCTGGCTCAATCTAGTGTAACGGAAATATGAGATGCCATCGCACCACGACCATGACACCAATAAAGTGTCATAAGTGGAACTGATCGAAGTGGAGAGATTAATAGACCAAAGCTCCGTAGTTTCGCGTCATTTACCTGCCTTCTCCGCCTCATCCGAGAATATAGTAGCTGTTACGTGTTGCTGCTCAGAGGCCTCCCCATGTGATGCCTTAACTGATCTTGAAGGGACGACCGGTTGCACTGGCATCTCGGCGGTGACCTGGATGACTGCTTATTCTGCTGCCTTATCACTTGTTAATACACTAATTTACCTATTTAATCCCTTTTTCTGTTTTAAAAAAAAAACATCTATAGTTTATCAGAGTGGTGAGGGTATCCTTACTGATGTTGAGGTCTCTCAGTACTGTGGGATCTTATCCCTAAAGAGTTTCTCGAGCCGGAAATAATTACAGATAAGGGATTCATTCGATCTGAATTTACTATTTCTGGCTCGAGAAACTCTTTAGGGATAAGATCCCCCAGTGCTGAGACCTTAACATCAGTAAGGGTACCTTCACCACTCTGATGATATAAACTATAGATAGTGGCGGACTAATAATATAAAATAAGATTGTAAGATATGATTGTAAGGAGTAAGATAAGATAGGATGAGATACCCATTTTCTAAAATTACTCGCTGTAGTGCACCATGGGCATCATAAAAAAATGATTTTAAGGCTTTATTACCTTTAAATTCTTTCGTGTTTGTGCTTTTTACAGCTCTCACCTTATTCGCACTTTTTAGCTGAGCTCTTGTCGTTTTCCGCGACCCAGTCATCTTATCTGTAGTTATCTAAGTAACTCAATCTAAGTAACTCAATCTAAGTAACTCAGATGCTCGTTCATTCCAAGAAATCGACGACAAGTGTGACACGACACTTACACCGGTATGCAGAGAGGGAACCTCAGTCAGGGAAAAAGGTTTTAAAAAAGATTTAGATCCAACGACTATGCGGTTTATAGTATTCGTATTGACATTACTATCACTAGCGCGCAGCTATCACTATCGTCCAGTTCTTGTTTACACCTGGAACCCTAGGACCGCATATATTCGAATTTTGGAACACCGCTTCGCCAGTGACAAGACAATAGTCGAAATAGTAGCATGACAAGCGAGACAGAGGCTAGTGACCTTCCTAGCGAGGTCCCTCCTCCAAACTACAAGGAATTGGGTGATAATTGTTACAAGAAAAAGGATTATAAAGGAGCTATTGCAAATTATTCTGAAGCAATAGCAGTGGATCCACAGAATGCTTTGTTATATCTCAACCGAGCAGCTGCATCCATTATGAACTTGTCATACGCCGAGGCGATACAGGATTGCAATACTACCCTTAGATATAATATAGATCAAATCACCAATGCCAAGGCGTATTTTAGGTTAGTATCTTGTTATAAAGGAGTAGGTAAACTAGATGAAGCAATTGAGTCAGCAACGAAAGGACTAGAATGCGATAATACTAACAATAACATGATGAAGGAATTGCAATATATGAATAACGTCAAGTCTACCTTGCCGATTATAATAGGGGCAGTCAATGATAACAAGGTTACAAGGAATATACTATTGCAACTTGAATCCTATATAAAGGACTTAGGTACAAATTTCCGTGAATTAAACATACTTAAAGTGAAGTGTCTGATGTACTACAAGAAGTTCCACGACGCTTACACTGTAACAAACACCATCATGCGCACAGCTGCCAGTAGTGACATCGAGTTAATAGATATTCGCGCCCAATGTTTATATAAAATGGGTGACTTAGACAACGCTAAAACTCACTTACAATCTGCTCTTCGCCTGGATCCGGACAACAAGAATATCAGAAATTTCTACAAGAAAATAAAAGAAATTGAAGAAAAGAAAGAAGCAGGTGCAACCGCCTTCAAGAGCAGCAACTACACTGATGCCATCTCGTTGTGGAGCGAATGCATCGACCTCGACCCGCTCAACGACAGCTACAACGTCAAGCTATACAACAACAGGGCATCCGCGCTGTCCAAGGTGAAGAAATATCAGGAAGCGATAGCAGACCTTGACAAGGCCATTGGCATCGATGACAGCTACACTAAGGCGTACCTCAAGAGAGCCGACTGCTACTACTCACTTGGTGGTGTGGATAAGATCAACTTATGCATCAAAGACTACGAGAAAGCAGCGGAGTTATCGAGTGAAGAAGAGGCCAGGTAAGCAGGATCCCCACCCTCTCACTCACTCACTCACTCTTACTCACTCACTCACTCTTACTTACTCACTCACTCACTCACTGAATCCCTTCTAACTTTCCCTTGTTAGTGACATCAAGAAGAAGATCAAGCAAGCCAAAGTAGCGTTGAAGCGCGCCGGTCGCAAGGATTTGTACGCGATCCTCGGGGTGGGTCCGAAGGCCGACGACGAGGAAATAAGAAAAGCTTTCAAGAAAAGCGCGCTCAAGTTCCATCCCGACAAGCAGAGCGGCAAGAGCGACGAGGAGAAAGCGGAGAACGAGAACAAATTCAAGGCAGTGAATGAGGCCTATGAGATCCTGTCTGATGCGACAAAGCGGGCGAGGTATGACCAGGGTGTGGAGATCGAGGACATCGATAATCCCCACGCGGGATGCGGTGGGCGCAGTAGTGGGTATGACGACGGTAAGAAGCACTATAGTTACACATATACAGTCAACTTATTCATGGTTTCTAGATGGAATGGGCGGGATCGACCCCAGCATCTTGATGCAGATGTTCATGCAGCAACAGATGGGTGGAGGAGGCGGATTTGGTGGCGGATTTCCAGGGGGACGAGGGCGTGGACGACACTCACACTTCTAAGGCGTCACGCCCCTTATAGAGCTAGAAGTATCTGTATTATATTCTAATCCTATCATCGGTTTGCCGCGGGACTCGTACTTATTCTCTTCTAATATCACCGCGTCACCGGTAATCGTGAACATGTGGTAGGCCTGGTTGCGGTAGACTCTTCCACCGGACTCCTGCGGGGTGATCCGGTAGGAAAGCAATGCATTACCACCAAGCGCAGCAGTGTGTGACTTGACAATGACATCCGCTTGACTGATGAGTGAGAAGACAAAATTATCAAACGGTACATCGCACCGGGCCGTCCACGAATCCTTGAGGAAGTGCAGCTGGATGGGGCCGAGGTAGCACACCACGTTGTAGCCCGGGATGGCGGACAGAGGCGTTAGGATCACGTTTGTCACCGAAACCAGTTGAAGTTGCTCGGTTAACGACGACTTGCGGCCTATCCGAGCTGGGGATCGCACACTTAAAGCGTCCTGAATGAGTGGCTTCAACGACTTCTTACTAGCTTGCGTAGGGGATGAAGAGGAGCGCGTGGGACTCACTACCTCTGCCTCACCACCTTCATTACTAGGTTTCCGGAGCAAGCTAGGGGGTGTTGATTGCATGGGATAGACCACGGCATTGATGACAAGCTCGACCAGGTCGTCCTCGAGGATGTTCATGGTGTGGGACAGTCCCAGCACCTGGCAAGGCATCAACTGCCTGACTTTGAAGCACAGCCGCGAGTAAACATCATGGAAAACTTTACTTAAAAGCAAATTCTTTTGTGTTGCAAGTCCGCTTAGTTTGCTGCGTGACAGCACGGTGATATTCATGCCAACGGACTCGATAACGTTGCTGCGCGGCGATCCCGGGACGTACGACAAGTTGACTATCTCGACTTGCTTCGGGGGCTTCCAGTCGCTGAGTATCGCCATGATGTCGGCGTCCGTGTCGTCGTCGATCTCGAAGATGATGGGCGGCCGCGTGTCCTTGAAGATTTGTCTCCTTGCAGACGCTTGCCGGGAAACTTTCCCCAACACTTTTCCCACACCCAGGGACCGCAAGGACCCCTTTTTCGTGGTGTTATCGTCCGTTACATCGCTTCTTTTCAACTCTTTCACACTCTCTTTTGCCTCGGCCTCGGGACCGCCTTCGTCGCTACTCGAGTCCGACTCCGAGCTCTCGGGACTCTCTAAACTGTTGTTACTTCCGTCATCTGATGAGTCACTCGATGAACTCGAACTCGAGCTTGAGCTGGAGGAGGACTCGGATTGACTCGCTTTGCTGGCCTCGGGATTGCTGTCCTTCCGCTTCGCTTTGCCCTCTTCTAGCAGGCCGTCGCTAGCCAGGGCCAGCCGGTTCACCGCGCTCAATTCTTCTAATTCTTTCTGGAACTTGACGGATCTCAAGTCTTCGCGACTGTTTTTCACGCTGCAAAGCGGCGGTGGGGGCAGGGCCTCGAGGTAGACGGCCGTGCACGTCGCGATGGCGATGATCATGTCCTGAGTGAGTGAGTGAGTGAGTGAGTGAGTAAGTACGTGAGTGAGTGAGTGAGTGAGTGAGTGAGTGAGTGAGTGAGTGAGTGAGTAAGAGTGAGTAAGAGTGAGTGAGTGAGTGAGTGAGTGAGTGAGTAAGTAAGAGTGACCTGCCCGATCTGGATCTTGTTGGAGTAGCCAAAAGCGGCGTTATAACCGTGGAACTTCAACTTCAACATCATTTGCCGTTGGACGTCATATTCAATGAAAGGTAGGGCTTCGGAGATCTCAACGGCTACATTGTTCTTCTTCGTAACTCTTCGTAACCGACACACTCTTGCTTCAAGGAGCTTGCTTTTGCCGCGGGTTGCCAGGGCTGTGGATGGCTCGACTGTCGTGAGGATCACCTCCGGAACCCATTTCTTCTTGCAGCACAAGCACGGCACCAGCCGCATCTGGTCGAACGGCGCGTTGTTGTGGTGGTACGGGACGTGGATGCTGGAGCAGGCGCGCGGCTCCTTGTTGCTCTTGAGGTACGTGAAGTTGTTGATATCACTCCCCGCGATGATTTGCGGCTCCTCCGACATGCGGTGCCGCCGGTTCATTGACATTGAAGTGGGTGTTGAATCAGCAACACGATTTTCAGGACCGTTGAAGAGGTCGACTACTGAAGTAGAATTGAGTAGTAAAAAGGAAGGGGATAAGCCGGTACTCGTGGGGGACGCGTTCTCGTTCGCGGCGTCCTTGGAAGCGGATGCGATCCCGCTTGACTCACGCGGCGGTTTCCGGGGATTTTTCCGGTTTGCAACAAATTGATTGCCGCTTAACTCGGTGGTGTCCAAGTCAACACCCTCGTCATTCTCATTTTGGTCGTCATCGAAGTCGTCTTCACCATACAACTCACCGCTTGCCACACCCATACTCTGCTGGTTCAACATCTGCGACGTGACTATGTTAGGGTGCGACAACTTCTTGATCATCGCGCCAGTCCCCACCGCGCTAAGGATACACATGTCGCCGTAGATAGTACAGCTCTCAACATAGCCGACTATGTGCGAGCAACACATCGTCTTGGCGTGCTTCTTGATCTCGTCCCGCAGCTCCTCCCACCAGCCTTCGCGCGTCTCTTGGTCGGATATTGTGGCTTCTAACTTACCTAGAAACTTGACTGAACGGGCCATGACTAAGCCACCAAGTCGAATGCGTATGTGTCTCTCGAAGGACTTGAGCGTCAGGATCTGCACCTCGTTCTCGCTGCTGGCTTTGTGTCGCATTGAAGGAAATATGTTGCTGCCTAAATCCCTGCTTGGACCGAAGGGTAGTAGCGGCACACCAACCGCGCTGTCAATGAAGCTGTTACCTTCCTTTGTTAACGGTGAGATGATCTCGCTGGCGTCATTCACTTCGTATTGCATGTTGAAGTCGTTGTCTTTGGAGAGTCGCCTCTCGCGTATGTCATTGCCGCTGATGAGTTGCTGCATTGAGTTACCTACTTTCAATAGTCGACATACTGTGCCATAGGCTCGAACCACGACACATGAAGCATCTTCAAAGTCGAAATGGGATGAGTAGCCGAGGACGGCGTTGCCGCCTGCTTCGAGCACCTTCTTGCCCACCTCACGCCGCACGTACGCACTCAAGTTGTAGAGGGATTTCAAACGAGAATTGTCACCTTTATATGAAAAATTAAAATAATTTCTACTTTCTGCGTCATCTTCAACTACTAAGTCGGCAACAAAACCTAGAATATCTTTAATTACGAAGGAATTGTTGGATAAAGTAGAAGAGGAAAAGAATTGAACACCCGCGGAAGAGTCTCTGAATGGATTGTCATTGCCAATAAACTGTAATTTCACGATCACTTTCAATGACCCTCGTGAGCCTTTCAAACTAGATGCATCAAATAATGGGAAAAAACCTTGAATAATCAAGTCTTTCGCGCCATCTTGCATGGTTGCCGTTCTCATAATAAGTGGGTTGAGATCTATGTACACAATACCTATCAACTCCGATGCCGAGAAGCCTTGATCAAATACTTTAAATTCAACAGGCGAATCTTGTAGCGAAGAGTCATCTGTGACCTCGAACTGAGTACTTTCGCTCCACACAGGGTTTAAATCCTTGCGACAAGTTGCTGTTTTGTATGTCTTGATATCGTCTTGATCCTTTAACTCTACCTGCACGTATGCGTCTGTAGACATATCACTAGTATCCATGATGGGCAGATCCACCGCCCTATCAATAGTGATCTTCACTAATGACGGCATTGACAGTGACTGATACGAATCGCGCTTGGTAGAACTCAGCTGCTCACCAAGTGTGCCAACATGTCAAAGGTACCGGTAAAGTTAATTGGTTGTTAAGTATATATACACAGTGAAGAAAATATCCTTATTGGACGCCTGCGGACTGTCTTGAGTGACTAGTTCGCGCTCACGCGATCAGTGAACGATATACTCATACTTCACCACCAACCCCCCGGCCAAAGTTCCAGAAGAAGAAATTTTTTTAAAAATTCTGCGATTGATCGCCATAACTTTGTCGGTGATGAGTGCAGACCGCGACTACAATAACGTCGTATCGCTTATTGTGAAGTACAAAGATGACAAGAAATTGATCCCGTACTTGCTGAATGAATTGAAAATACACGTTGAAAGTAGTTTTACACGTGATAAAAACATCACCTGCTTTGCCTCGTTGATAAAGTATAAGCATAGCGACTGTTTAAAAGTATTACTTGACCACAATTTGTTGAATAGTAAGTGTAGTTTTAGCACTAAAGTAAGGGAGCACACCCCATTAACGCTTTGCATCAAATATGGATCATATGATTGCTTCACTTTGTTGTGTGATCCAAAGCGATCGGATGTTAACCAATCGTTGAAAGAATCATGCGAAAGTTATTCTAAAGCGGTGTATTCTCCGTTATATTATGCATCAACTTTATCGCCCACTTCAACTGCATTGCTATGGATGCAAAAATTATTAGACAATGGAGCTGACATCGACTGTACTCCGTCCCCTTTAATAGATGCGTGTAGAAACAATGATATTGAGTTAGTGAAATTCTTGATTGAAAATGGTATTGAGACAGATATCAAAGAGAGCGGTACCAAAGACACGCCCATGCTAATTGCAGCGAAGAATAACTTCAAAGAGATTTTGAATATGCTGCTTAACGGTCTACCAGAACCGGAGGAAGAGAATCCGAAGAAGAAAACGAAGATAACCGAGAGTAGCGAGTGCCCTGTATGCTTAGAAGCCAAGAAAGACACCGCGTTAGTTCCTTGCGGTCACGTTTGCTGTAAAACATGTGCACCATCTCAGAAGAAATGTCCACTCTGCAGGAAAGTGGTCTCTAGCACTATGAAAGTGTTCGTGTAAGTCGGCAATAGTCCGAATTAAACATTTATATATAATATAGATATAGATAGATAGATAGAGAGAGATATATAAGTATTTTCTTTTGTGTTTTATATGTAAGAAAATCGTCGCTACTTGCAAGGTGTTCACTCGCTGCATGACTGCGACTCCTTTTGAAGAAACAAGATGCGCGATCACTAATATTCCTTTGTGTAGATAGTGATGTACTGTCTCCTAACTGATATCACTGGAGAATAAACGACTAGTTTCTATCTGCACCGGAATGCGGAACCATATAGTCGCCAACTTGTCGCGACAGAAGAATCTTGTTACAAGATACAGCTCCCTAAAGAAGCAAAGTACCAGAATGAAGCGAAAATGCTTAATAAATGGTTTGTCGGACACTGTCTCCGAGTCTTTAGAAGGAGCCTTGATGGGTAACCCGTCGCTGGCTCGATTAGGCAATCAGAATATAGTAGTTCGTGCGGATATTGCCGAAGAAAGACAAAAGCATGTGACTATTATTGGCGGCGGTGGTAGTGGTCATGAGCCAAGTTACGTGGGGTTCATAGGAGAAGGTATGATTAGTGCTGCTGTGTGCGGGAATGTGTTCGCATCACCTTCTGTCAGTGCTATATTAACAACTATTCGTACATGTGCTGGACCTCATGGTGTGTTGCTTATTGTCAAGAATTACACTGGAGATCGACTAAACTTTGGTGTTGCCTTAGAAAAGGCGAGACAAGAAAACATTAAGGTGCAAATGGTTGTTGTAGCTGATGATGTTGCATTAGAAACTGATAAAGGTATCACTGGCGGGAGAGGACTTGCGGGAACATTATTCATACATAAGTTAGCAGGTGCATTGGCAAAGCGAGGAAGCAGTCTTGAGGAGATATACAATTACATAACGCCAGTAAGCAAGAATTTGTATACGATGGGAGTCGCCTTGACTTCCTGCACACTTCCTGGCAGTGTAATAAACCCCAGACTGTCCACACCTGAGGCAAGTAATACTATCGAAGTGGGTCTCGGTATTCACGGGGAAGGAGGTAGGGAGCAGGTGCAGCTGCCTGATACCCCCACCCATGCCGACTTTGTCAGCACCATATTAGTTGATAATGTGATGAAGAAGTGCGAGGTCCACAAGGAATCCAACGAGGTAGTCATCATGTTGAACAACCTCGGCGCCGTCCCTCCCATCGAGCTGACGATTGTGTTGCGCAAAGTTATGACTTATTTGAAGGAGCGATACAACAAGGATGTGGTTAGGGTGTTCGCGGGTCCGTACATGACGTCGCTTGATATGGTCGCTTATTCACTCACTTACTCACTCACTTACTCACTCACTTACTCACTCACTTACTCACTCACTTACTCACCTACTCACTTACTCACTTACTCACTTACTCTCTCAGGTCGGAGTGTCACTCACTCTGTTGCCAGTAAGCGCAGCTAGTCTCAAGGAGTTGATCGACGAAGACACGCGAGCTCCTGCCTGGGTCAAAAGCGAGGTGACGACCGCAAATTACAAGCGCATTGAAGAGTGTGGTGAGGTGGCCGCCGTCCAGGTGCAAGGAGGTATCAAGTGCCCAGAGTCTGCGCGCATTGCTATCGCCATCGCCAACGAGATCATCAGCGCAGAGAGCAAGTTGAGTGAATACGACCGAATATGCGGCGATGGTGACTGTGGAATGGTGATGAAGGCGGGCGCGGAAAAGGTTCTGAGCAGTTTGCAGTCCTCAACGGATCCTTTGTTGACTGAAGACAGCTCGTACTTCTGTAACAAGGTTGCCGACGACATCAGCAGCTCGATGGGTGGCACTTCCGGGATTTTATTGGAGATCTTTTTCCGGCGAATGGCTTTATATTTCACTAATCCCTCCAACAGAGTGTGGGCGGATGCCCTGGTGGATGGGCTGAACGGGATCAAGCACTATGGCGGCGCGCAAGTCGGTATGAGGACCATGTTGGATGCGATGGAACCAGCCATTCTCAAGTTCAAGGAGACCGGCGATATTGAGTTGGCTGCTGCAGCTGCTGTGGCCGGGGCAGAGTCAACGAAGAATCTGGTGGCTCTTGCGGGTCGCGCCAACTACGTCAACTCGGCTTCGATGGAGGGAACTCCTGATCCAGGAGCCGTTGCCACAGCAATTGCCTTTCAAACCGCCGTGAGAATTGTCAAAAATATTTAATTATACAATTTGTAACTGTAAATACAAGTCTAAACCAGTATCTCCCGCAGCGCGTGGCCCAGCTCGTCCGCGGACACGGAGCCGCTCTTGTCGGTGTCTAACTGCATGAACAAGTCTTTGATGCGCATTTTCTTGGTGATCATAATTTTCTCTAGGTGCAGCACAATAGGAACCAGTCTCTTGGTCACCTCCGCGGCGACAGGGGATGCGTCCTTCGACAGCTGCATGGATGGTCTGTTGCGGCCTAGCCTCGTCTTCTCCTCCTCCATCAGCACCACCTGCTTCAGCTTGCGGTACGCCGCCTCCAGCTCTGGCAGTAGTATCTCCTCCGTGTGACTACCACCGCCGCTGCCACATGAACCCTTGATGTACGCCACCAAGTGCTGGATGTCCTCGTAGGTGGTCGCCTTCGCAGTGGACAGATTATGGAGTAAGCTTTGATACGAATGCTTGGATAAAAGCTGCGGCTTGAACGTGCACTCTTTCAGCTCCTCCTGCTCTCGCAATGCACTCGATGTGATGCCTTCATGAATGGCGTATGATCTCTCGTGCAGCCTGCTCGATGCGAGCTCGTTGTGCGATGGCACTATGTCCAGCAACGCCTGCTGCAGCTCCTCCAGTGACACGGTGCCAGATTTATCCGTGTCGATACTCATAAACAAGTCCTTCATACGCATTTTCTTGCTCACCATCATCTGCTCCAGCTGCAACACGATAGGGATCAGCCTCTTTATCGAGTCCTCGGTCTCGGTGTCCTCGATGCGCTCGAAAGCACCTAG
>JACCDO010311903.1_pt1 | contig 10811 bp, 7 predicted proteins | sample 7446101 | NCBI WGS metagenome assembly JACCDO01 (sample SAMN15323440, study PRJNA562643) | freshwater metagenome | isolation source: river surface water | place: USA:Blue River Watershed | collected 2017-08-16
AAAAGAATATAAGGTTAACTTCCATTATTTTAATTGTGAACAACTTTAAAGCTTCGGTAGCTTAATGGTAGAGCTACATACTTATACTGTGGAAGATGCAGGTTCGAATCCTGTCCGAAGCATTATTATTTTTTTTATTTTTTGATAATATAATTTTGTAAATTAGGAAATTTACTAGTTAATATATTTTTTTGTTCATTTGTAATTTCTTGAGAAATACAAACATTAGTAACCATAGAATTTATAAAATTATTATTAAATTTTTCAACAAATTTCAACAAAGAATCAGTATCGAACTGTGTATTATATAAATTTAGATGATTATTTTCAATTAAAAGAATTGGATAACAAATTGTTGTAATATCTATCATTATTATTTTAGTTTTAGTTTTATATTTAATTCAATTTTATTAATTTTTAAATTTTTGAACCATTTTACTTTAATAAATTGAAGTTAAAATTGAATATAAATATTATAATATTTATAATTAAATATCATACAATTTTGTTTATTATGGAAATAAGTAATTTGATTTCTAGATATAATATTAATATATATGAAAGATTATTAGACCTAATAAAAGCTGGTAAAAATATTGATGAATTAGATTATAAAAATGATCTTCATAAAATATTTGAATGGTTTTCATGTATTAAGCTAACTTTAGAATATGAAAAACCTTATTATGAATATAGTGATATTAACCCAGATTTTAAAGAAGAGAGAAATATGACTAGAAATGATACTGGAATTGACTTTTGTAATTTAATTGATACAATTGGTCAATGTAAGCTTAGAACAGATAAATTAAATTGGTCAGAATGTTCAACATTTTTTGCCAGTAATTTTTATCGTGATAAAACAGATAATAAATTTAAATCAAAATGGTCAGAAATGATTATTACTAGAAATAGTGAATCAACATTATCATTAAATCTAAAATCTAACTCAAATATGTTTCTAGATAAAACATATCCTAGAACAGAAATTATTTCATATTGTAAGAATTTATTAGAAAATCCACCTTCATATCCTAATCCTATTACCGAAAATATTTTTATCCGAGATTATCAACAAGAATGTATAGACCTTATTAAAAATACTAAGGGAAATTTAATACTTTGCCTTCCTACAGGAACAGGTAAAAATTTTATTCTAGCACATTCATTGACTGATAAGATAAAATACCTTATTTTGGTGCCTAGAATTATACTTATGGATCAAATTAAAGATGAAATTATACAGGTTAATCCTAAAATGAAAAGAATGATTCAACTAATTGGTAACTCTAATAACGAATACAATAATGATAAAATAATTACAATTTGCATATTTAATAGTGTTAAATTTATTAAAAAATATATTGAAAATTTTGATAAAATCATTGTTGATGAAGCACATCATATTAATAAACCAGAAATATATAAAAATTATGATGATGATGAAGATATTATTGATGATGATTTTGAAGATGATGAAGATGAAGTTATTGTTGATGATGATAAAGATGAAGATGAAAATAAAGATGAAGATGACGATGAATCTTGTGATAATACTAAATATATTAAAATTATTAAAGAATTTCGTAACTATAATAATAATATTTATTTATCTGCAACAATAGACGAGATTGAAAATTTTACATATTACAAAAAAGATATTCGTGATATGATTAATTCTGGTTATTTATGTGATTATGAAATTAATATTCCTATTTTTAGTGATGATCCGAGTAATCAAAATATCTGTGAATATTTAATTAATAATTATCGTAATGTGATTATTTATTGTAATTCTCAAAAAGAAGGTAAAGTAATTAACAAATTAATGAATAAAATTCAAATTGGATGTAGTGAATATATTGATTGTTCAACATCTAAAAATAAGAGAAATGATATTTTGAATAAATATAAAACAGGTGATATTCCTTTTATAGTTAATGTTAAAATTTTAGTTGAAGGATTTAATGCTCCTATTACAAAAGGAATTTGTTTTATGCATTTACCTTCAAATAGCACAACTTTAATTCAAATTATTGGTCGTGCTTTACGATTACATCCCCTTAAAAAAATTGCGAATATTATATTACCATTTTCATCTGTTAAAGATGGAAACGATAAAACAATTAATAACTTTATTAAAATTATGGCTAAGAATGATAATAGAATTTATAAATCTTATCAGGAGAGAAAATTAGGTGGATATATTTCAATTGATAAATCAAATGAAGATTTAGATGATGAATCATCTGAAAAAAATAATTTGGAAATAAAATATGAATTAATTTATGATAGTTTAGGACAACTTACAAATGGTTATGGTTTTGAACATTGGTATAAAAGACTTGAACAAGTCAAAAAATATATAGATGAAAATTCTAAAAAACCTTATAAAACTGATAAAGATCCATTTGTTAGAAAATTATCACATTGGATTGGTAATAATGTAATCCAATTTTCACGTAAAATTTATATTATGAAAAATGTTAAAATATATGATAGTTGGTTAGATTTTACAACTTGTGATAAATATAAATCATATTTTCTAGACAATATAACAATTTGGGAGAATAATTTTATAAAATTAAATGAATATATTGATAAGAATAATAAATTTCCTAATGATAATGATGTAGATTTATCAGTCAAAAAATTAAGTGCTTGGTTATCTACACAAATATATAACTTTAAAAATAAAAAATTAATAATGAAAAATGAATATATATATACAAAATGGTATAATTTTACATTAACAGATAAATATATTACTATTAGTAATATGATTAAAAATAAATCATATTCTTATTTTGATATTGATATTAAACCGTGGATTAATAATTTAGAAAAAGTAAAAGATTATATAATTATTCATAAACATAGACCTTTTAAAAGTGATAAAGATATAAATGTTAAAAAACTTGGTGAATGGCTTTCAGTTCAATTATTTAATTTTAATAATAAAGTTAAAAATATGTTAAATGAAGAAATATATAATGAATTTAACAAATTTATTAATGATGAATTATTTAATAAATATTTTTTGGATAATACAGAAAATTGGTTAAATATTTTTCAAGAAGTCAAATTATATATGGATACGTATAAGAAACGCCCTAATAATTGGAATCCTGATATTAAAATTAAGAGATTAGGAAAATGGATTTCAGGGCAAATGTTAAAATTTAAAACAAAAAAAGATATTATGAAAGATGCTAAAATATATAAAATTTGGTATGATTTCATTAATGATGATGTGTATAAAGAATATTTTCTAGATAATAACACAATATGGATAAATACATTAGAAAAAGTAATAAATTATATAGATAATAATAATAAATTACCATCTTCATCATCTAAAGATAAAGAAGTAAAAATATTAGGAGCATGGATTATAGAACAAAATAAAAATTATAAAAATAAAAATCATATTTTAAAAGATATAAATTTTTATAATAAATGGGATTCTTTTATTAATGATGATAAATATTCATCATATTTTTTGGATAATAAAACAATATGGTTAAATAAATTTGAAAAAGTAAATTTATATATAAAAAATAATAATAAATTACCATCTTATAGAGATACAGACATCATAATAAGGGCATATGGAAATTGGATTAGAAAACAAAATGAAAATTACAAATTAAAAACAAACGCAATGAAAGATATTGATATTTATCAACATTGGACAAATTTCAAAAATATAAATAATAAATATTTTTAATAATTGATTATAATTCATATTTTTTATAATTAATTTATAAAATTGCTAATTAAAAAATAAAAAAATAAATTTTGTTTTTGATAAAGTCAAATTATGAATTTGAAGAAAATAAAAATTTTCTGAGTCAAAACCCCTTTATTACTACCATAGCCAGGACTCGAACCTGGATCTCGTATGAGATAGTATCTTGAGTACTACGTGTATACCAATTCCACCACTATGGCAATGACTTTTTTAAAGAAAGCCTAAACTTGATGCTTTACCGGGGAGTTGAACCCCAAACTCTACTGTGGAAGAGTAGCATGATACCGTTTCACCAATAAAGCATACATCCATCCTGGGTAACGATCCCAGCCTTGAAGCTTAGAAGGCTTCCGTGCTATCCAATACACTAGACGGACAAAAGTTTTAAGTTAAATTAATCAAATTGTATCTCCCCCACTTGGAATCGGACCAAGGTCTGCCGGTTAACAGCCGGATGCTCTACCATTAAGCTATGGGGGATTTATTTGTGTTTTAAAATCTTTTTTTTAATCAAGTAGTTCTACTTAATATAATTAAAATAATGAAAGATTTTCTTAAGTTAATTCGAACTCAAATTAATTAATTTTTTTCTAAAAAAGCATTGGTAAAAAATACTTTTTTGATATTACTTTTTTTCTAAAAAAGTATATGTCCATTGAAATGTTTTTTAGCAAAACATTGTTCAGTATAATGACCTGTTCTACCACATCTATCACACATATGATTATTATGTTGACTATAGTCAAATTTTAATTTTTTTTTAGAAGGTTCCATATCATTATCATTATCATTTGGTTCTGTTTCGGTTTCGTTTTCAATAATTCTTTTTCTTTCATTAAAAATTTTAGGATTTTTAGGATTTTGTGGGCATTCACGAATTAAATGATCATCCTTATTACAAATATAACATAAATTATTTGCTGTTACCAAATATCTATTAATAGTTTTTTTTAAATCTTCATTTAAAATCATTTGCGAATAAGAACCACCCCGAACATTATCAATACCATATTTATCCATATATTTGATAACATATTTATCTTCATCAAACTTATCAGCATTCCAATTGATATCAATAACATTTACCATAGGATATCTACGAGTCCAAAAAGAACCACTACCATTTAAATGCATATCAAGTCTCTTAGAAAAATCATTGGTTCTACCAACATAATACTTACCATCACTACATTCTAAAACATAAACTATAATATTCTTTTTCTCTTTATTCTTATCCTTCTCAATAAATTTAATTAATTCAATATTAAATTTAGATGAATTTGTAGTTGGTGTTAAAGGTGGAGTATCTGGAATACTATTTTGAGTTTGAGTTTCAGTTAGTTTAGTTTTAGAACGTGTTAAAATTAAAGAACTAGGTGTAATTGTTTTTAATTTTATTTTTTTATTCATATCATTTTCTTCATTTATATCATAAAAATTAATATATATTTGAGTAGATTTATCTACTTTTGTCATTTTATATTTTAATTTTTGATATTAAAAAGTAATATCAATTTTTTCTAGCTTTTTAAGTTATATTTTTATAATAAAAATTGATTTTAAATTTATTATTATTATTATTATTAATAAACACTTTAATTTAATTTCATAATGTCTCCTAACAACATCAACATCGACAACAACATCAACATTGAAGAAAATCAACAAGTTCCAATTCATATTGATATTCAACAATTTTATGAAGCAGATGATATTAATTTTATAATTCCTGATAATCATCCAATTTATGAACTTTTTGAAATTCAAGAAAATCACAATGAAGCAATTGATGCATTTCCTTTCCCAATTGATAACAATAACAATAACAATGAAGATGGTATTAAACATTTGTATACCTTTTTCAATTACCGTGAACAAATTAACGAAGATATTGTTTATCATTCCGAACAAAAATGGTATTCTAAATTTTCGTTGAATGGTGTTGATACCAATCTTTATTGCAAAAAGAAATATACCAGCACAATCAATGGTGTATCACGAATTGTGATTCGGACAACAACATTTAATTATATGGATGACATTATTGGTTTTAATGGTTTTAATGAAGATGAATTTCCAATTTTTTCCAACCAACTAATGATCCAAAATGTTAGTGTAAATGAGTTTCCAATTCAAAAATTTGTATTGAATGAACTATAAAATTATTTTTATAAAAATAATATTAACTATTAACTATTATTTTTTATTTTTTAAATATAGTATATTAAATAAAGTAAGGATATAAAATGTTATGGAAAGTCATTGCTGGTATTTTTTGGCAATATAAAAAAGAACATCTTTTTTATGTTTTTTTAAATATAATTTTTATTATTACATCAATTGTAAATAATGTATATTTACCACAAATATATGGTAAATTATATGATATGTTTCAAAAAGATATTAGCAAGTTTATGTATGCATTTACGTTTATTTTAATATTAAAGTCAGTTATTTATTTAATTTATCAATTTGAAGAATATTATTTTTCAATCCAAAGATTAGGTATAGAAGATTTAACTCAAAAATATGTTATTGATAAAATTAAAGAAAAATATATTTCAAATCCAGATGATATTATAATAGGTGAAAAACTATCAACTATTTTTAAAATACAACATACATTTAGTGGATGGTATTCTAAAATATTTCAATATTTATCATCATATATATTTGTTATTGTTTCTAGTGCTATTTATATGTGGACAATTGATAAATATTTACCATTGTATTTAATTTTATTATTAGTTGGTTCATTTTTAGCTATATTTACAAATATAGCATTTTGTTCAAAAGAATGTTATAATGCAAATGAACAATATTTAAAATTATATAAGATTATAGAAGACTATTTGAGTAATTTATTAACAATTCATACATATAATGAATATAATAATGAAAATAAAAAATTAAATCAACAAAGTAAAAAATATCAAGAGGGAGTTAAAGATATTGAAAAATGTTCTTTATATGGACATTTAATTGGTGTTGTGATTGTGATTTTATTTATGTTTTTAACAATGTATAGATGTTATAAACTAGTTATAAATAATACAATCAAAAAAAGTCAATTTATGTCAATTTATTTTATTATTATAACATTACTTGGTTCTTTAATTTATTTATCTGATATGTTTCATGATTTATCAATTGAATATCATAATATTTATAACATAGAAAAAATATCAGATCTAAATTTATTTAATAATAAAAATAATAATGATAAAAATAATAATGATATTAAATATAAAAAAATAAAAACAGATAGTTTAATTAAAATTGTTGGATTAGATTATAAATATAATGGAACAACTCATTCAATTATTCAAAATTTAAATTTAGATATTAAAAAAGGTGAAAGAGTTGCGTTAATTGGAAATATTGGAGCTGGAAAATCAACAATCATAAAATTAATTCTAGGTTTAATAAAACCAACAAATGGTGATATTTTCTTTAATGGATATAATTATAAAACATTAAATCAATCTGATTTATTTAAAAAGTTTGGATATATGACACAAAATCCAATTTTATTTAATAGATCAATTCTAGATAATATTTTATTTAGTAATCCAGATATATCTAGAAAGGATGTTGAAGAAAAACTTGAATTATTTGGATTAAATAAAGTATTTAATAAATTAGAAAAAGGAATAGACTCAGATGTTGGTAAAAATGGTTCTAAATTAAGTGGTGGTCAAAGACAAATAATTTGGTTTCTAAGAATCTATTTTCATAATCCAGATATTTTATTATTAGATGAACCAACAGCATCATTAAGTAAAGAATCAAAAGAATTATTATGGAATTTAATTAATAAGGGATTTAAAGGTAAAACTATCATTATGTCATCACACGATGACTTTCTTATTAAACTTGCAACTAGAAAAATAAAAATTGGTGCTTAATTTATCTTTAATTTTATTTTTTTTTTATTTTTATAAAATCTAGTAATCTAGCAATGTTTTGTTAAGCCTTCGTAGAATATATAACAAATCTTTGCTAGATTACTAGATTGTTAGATTACTTATAATTTTTTCTTTTTTATCTAGAGTAATAAAAAGGAAAAAGAAAAAATAAAAATATAAATTAAAGAGTAATAAAATAATGTTATGGAAATATGTATTTAATTTATATTATAATTTTATCAAAGAAAATCCAAGATATTTATTTTTAAATATATTTTTTCTATTAGTATCAGTTATTAATAATTATTATTTACCTAAATATTATGGTTCAATATTTGATATGTTTAACAAAAATATAAATGTATTTTTAAAAGCATTTATGTATATTTTAATTGTAAAAGCAATTATATATTTTATTTCTGAAGTTCAAAATTATTATATTAGTATTCAAAGAGCTGGATTAGAGGTCAATATTAATAAAAATTTAATAGATAAAATTAAAAATAAATTTATAATAAATCCAAATGATATTGTTATTGGAGAAAATTTAGCTGCCATATCTGAATTTCAATATACTATTAGTGATTGGTATAGTTATATATTTGATTATATTATATCATATGTTGCAACAATAGGTTTTTTTCTATTCTATGTTTCAAAATATGATTATATGATGCCTATTTTAATTTTATTATTTCTAGGTGCATCTTGGTATTTATTATTTTCAAATTCAGCTAATTGTAGTGATTCTTCAAATGCATTATCTATAGATTATCTTAAAAAATATCAAGAAGTTGAAGATTATTTGAGTAATTTATTAACAATCCATACATATAATCAATATGATGAAGAATATAATAGATTAAAACAATTTTCTAAAAATTTTGAAAATTCGAATAAAGTAAATAATAGATGTTCATTAAAATGGAGTTTATCTGGAACATTAATATCTGGTTTATTTTTATTATTAATTATGTATCGTAGTTTTAATTTATTAAATAAAGGTAAACTTACTAAATCTACATTTTTATCAATTTATTTTATTGGATCTGGTATTCTAGAAACATTAATATATCTGAGTGATACATTACACGAAATGAAAAGAGAATATAAAACACTCAAAAATATTGAAAATCAAACTAAGTTAGATTTATATAATACGAATGATATACAAAAACCACAATATATAGATAAAAATAATAATATCAATAATACTAATCAAATGTTAATAAAATTAGTTAATATTTCTTATAAATATAATGGTAGTAATCAACCAATTATTGATAATTTTAATATGGAAATTAAAGAAGGTGAAAGAATTGCATTAATAGGTGATATTGGTTCTGGAAAATCAACTTTAATTAAAATAATATTAGGATTATTAAAACCTTCTAATGGTGATTTATATATAAATGGTATAAATTATAAAAATTTAGATCAAAGAGATATTTTTAAAAGATTTGGTTATATGACTCAAAATCCAGTATTATTTAATCGTTCTATTTTAGAAAATATTCAATTTGGTAATCCAGATGTATCTAGAACAGAAATTGTCAATTTATTAGAAAGATTTAAATTAAATGATGTTTTTAATAAATTAGAAAAAGGTATTGATACTCTAGTTGGTAAAAATGGATCAAAAATAAGTGGTGGGCAAAAACAAATCATCTGGTTTTTAAGAATCTATTTACAAAATCCAGATATTCTTTTAATGGATGAACCAACTGCTTCATTAAGTCCAGAATCAAAAGAAATACTTTGGAATTTAATTAAAGAAGGATTTAAAGATAAAACTATTATTATGTCCTCACACGATGACTTTCTTATTAAACTAGCAACTAGAAAAATTAAAATGAATCAAAAATAAAAAAAATAAAATCATAAAAAATAAAAAATAAAATAAAAATCTAAAATCTATATTTCATTCCAGTTATCAATTGAAAAAATATCACCGTGCCATTTTTTAACAATATTAAAATTACAATAATAGATTGATGAATAAAATCCTAAATAACCTATAATTGCAGAGAAAGTTCCGTGTGATAATATAATATTTTTACAAGTACTTCCAAATTGTATTGTATCTACTTCATCTTTATTGTATATTATTGTTGTAATTATATTATTATATTTATTAATAATATCTTTAATTAATTTATCATTTACATCATCACTAGAAATATAAATTTTATCAATATTATTACCTTTTTCTTTTTCTTTTTCTTTAATTATTTCAATTGCATTTAAATAATAATTAATACCAGGATTCATATTTTTTGCATCTTTTAATCTAATATGAATAAATATATCATTATTATTATTATATCTATCATTAAATGGATTTAATTTTACAATATTATCTAAATTATCATTTTTTATATAATTATATATCATATCTGATAATTTTTTTGTTTGAAAATGAGTTCTATTTGGATTCACATTAGATTCTAATTTTGTATCACTATTTAATATTTCAAAATAATTATCATCATTTAATTCAATTGTTTTTTGATATTTATTTTCACCAATAAATAAATTAATACCTAGTTTTTTTATTTTTTCATAATTATAATAATCAACATATAAATTATATTTTTTAGCAAGCACACTAACAGCTATATTTCTAAATATTTGATTACAAAATCTTCCATTCGTTCCAACTGTTTTTGACATTTAATATTATTAAGATAAAAAAATGTTGAATTAATAAATATATTACTTTTTTACTTTTTTACTTTTTTACTTTTTTAGATTTTTTTGATTTTTTTGATATTACTTTTTTTAAAAAAGTATTTTTATTTTTATTAAGAATTTTATCTAAAATTTCTTTATTTTTAGATTTTATAATTGGTTTTTTATCATCACACATTAACCAATAACCATTTGATTTATTTTTTGATATAATTTTCCAAATTTCGTTAATTAATGTTTCTAGAACTTTAATAGGTTCTTTATTTTTAAATATATCAACTGATATTTTAAATTGTGATGAAATAAAATTTAAATAATCTGTATTAACTTCTTTCATACTACCATACATTAATGCATTAGCCATTGAATCATTCCAACCATTATTTGTTGATGATAATATTAAATGTTTATGATCAATTTCATATGATAAACAAGATATTAATAAAATAATTTTAAAT
>JACCDO010575546.1_pt1 | contig 10811 bp, 16 predicted proteins | sample 7446101 | NCBI WGS metagenome assembly JACCDO01 (sample SAMN15323440, study PRJNA562643) | freshwater metagenome | isolation source: river surface water | place: USA:Blue River Watershed | collected 2017-08-16
TCACATTTAAAATATATGACTCTGAGTGCAACATAAATTATGAACATCCAACATACACAACGTTTTACTATGCTCTAGGATTTAACAATACAAATACAAATGCATCAACAATAGAAAATTGCACAGTATTAATGCGAAATCCTACAAATGCAGCCCAAGTAAATGAATATATTGTTTCAACCCAGAACGAAGAACTCCAAACGCCAATTCAACAATATACTAACCTGATAGTAGGCAGCACGACTAAAAATGAAATTAAGCGGTCGCTAATTTCTTCAAACAATAATATTGATTTTTCTCCAAGTTATTTTAACGCTATTGTAAATGATGGTTTCAAGTTAAACTACTTTGAACTTAAAATAAACAAAACAACCATGAAAATAGAGGAATTTATACAAAAAGAACTAAAAGTAAACGATTATAGGATAATTCAAAATTCAAATTTTAATTTATATTTATCAGCAATGACATATGAAAAACTTAAACCAAATCCATATAATTCAAATTTTAATTTTCATGGAGTATCTCGGATATTTCAACAACCTGTTTCTGGATATTATGTAATAGATGCATTCAACAATGCAAGATATAAAATTTCAGCTGGTAGTAATTCATTCTTATTCTTTGAAAACGATTTTAAATACAACTACCCAGGTTATGACAAAGGCATCACTACAAGTGTTAATAGTGTTTATTCAACATTTAAAATCTATAGTGCAAGCAATGATTCACTCGTTGGCTCATTCGCAATACCGTTTGACATTATAATTCCTGCAGCTAGATCTGTTGCAATAAATTCTTCACCGCAATTGAGCATCTACATAAGTTTTGATGATGGACGCAGCAATCCAAATGTATACACAGACGATTTCCCTATTATTGTAAATGGGTCATTTGCGAATGCTGTTAGTTCTGGCATTATAAACTCCCCAGTCTATAGATTAATATAGTTGATGCACCACATAATTTCAGTATGAATCTTTTGTAAGAGTAAAGTCATTTGTGTACGTTAACCAGTCTCCTATGGAATTAATAAATTTATGCAGCAGGCTATTTTGACACTTATTGTTTAAAGTTAAATTCACCTGAAAGAATGGGATGCTTCTGTAGTTTAATTGTATTTGAATAATTAGAATAAGTGACATGATATTTGTATTGCTGTCGCAGGTTTATTTTTAATTGGTTAACAACAAAAATAAATCCGCGGAAGCAATACTAAGAATTAAATAAAAAGAGTTCGACTTTATCTCCAAATGTGTTTTGAACAGATTGAATGTTGTGTTCCATGTCGTCAATGAAAACAACATGCTCAAAATCGTCGAAATCGATGACATTTGCGATGTATTCACCTTTTGGAGTGTTGTTTGTGTGATGAACATCGGTTTTCGGGTAAATCCCAGCGGAGTTTAGGTGAAGTGTGGTTAAATCTGATATGTTCTCTCCCCTTGCCGTTACAAAAACTAGTGTGCTGCCTGTTCGATCAATTCTCTCCATAAAATCACTGAATCCAGACTCGTCAACATGCACCGGTTTCATTGTGCGAATCGTGTGGCTCCACTCTTTAAGAACAGCCTTCTCTGAAAACTCAAAGTCTCCATTCACGTCATAATAATAATCGAATCGTTCTCTCCACCACTTCTTACCGAGTTTCTTGAATACAATCACAGTGTCGTCGATGTCACACAATACAAGTGTGTTCCGCTGGATTGGGATGTCTTTGAAAGTGTTTACCTTATTTATAATTGATGTCATGAAAATGCTGTAATTAATAATATGCGTTATGATATATTTAAGTATTTTTACCAAAGGTGTTTTTACCGAAGGCATTTTTACAGGAGCATTTGATTCATGTCAAATCTGTAATTGTCGCCCTGGTTCACAATCTTTTGTTTGACAATTCCACCATCGCTATTGAATGTGTCATACTGATAAATCGCAATCGTTATACCAACCCTACATACAACACAAAACTTGCGTGCATTTGCTGAAAAACGCATCTCGACGACTTCTGTCACCGTTTCTGGCAGGCGAAGTTGACGCACTTCCTTAACGTCGTCCAATCGGTGAACAATGCAATTAAACTTGGGTTCATCCGTCTTACCGGTTGAGATGGTGATGTAAAACCGGTTCACCTTGTAAAATGGTGAATACGTGTTTGATGTTCTTGCTGTTCCATTTGCGTCAACTGTAACTTCGTTTGTATAAATTTCGAGTACATCACCACTAACACGGGCAATTACCCGTTTGTTTCCATTACCAAGTTTCTCGTGAGCGAATGCTCTGTTGAAATGCGTTGCGATTAGTGCATCCATTGCTGATTTTCTGAATGTACATTCAACATTCATAAAATGAACGATTTCAATTTTTTACACGGTAATAAATGAATGTCGTCAAGAAAAACAAAACTCCACCCCAAATGGTGTCAATTGCCACGCTAATCGGCGACCATTTCGTAAGAATTGCGTAATTTGTAAACTCATAAACGGCGTATGTCGAAATACCGAGCACAAAGGCATCGAATGGCGTTCCATTAACGCGGATTACGAAATAATAGAGTGCCAATAAAAGGAAAATATACACGACAATGGTGGGAATTATGCGCATCTGTATGGGACTGCCTTGAACCGCAGTGACTTGCTTGTTAAACCACGATTTCATTGAAGACAAGTAGATTCCGTCTAAAGCGAGCATAGTTACCGCAGGAATGAGCATTTATTATGTGGAGAGAAACAATAAATTATGAGTCATTGGCTTAAATTATGGCCTATCGGCTTAAAATTATGGCCTATCGGCTTAAAATTATGGCCTATCGGCTTAAAATTATTGCGTAATATACCTCACAAACTCCGCATTATTGTGTCCACATTTCTCTGAATATAGAACATATAGGTCTGCATTAGTGTTGTTTATCCTCGAGAAGAACACATCCAGTTCGTATATTGGATATGTCTTTACTATCTCGACAAGGGGGACCAACATTTGTGATGTTTTATTGCTTATTTCGAATACCTTTGACAAGTACTTTTTCTTCTTGATAGTGTGTTCGTCCATTTCAGGTGAAAGTATCTTACATTTAAGCGGAATTTTAGTTCTTCAATTTTTTATCTAGACGGTTGGTCTGGATATTGTCCTTAGCAACCGAAACTTATGGTCTCACCTAGCAAAAACGAGGAATTTGCAAATAATTTTCTCTATAGGCATTATGATTTTCGATTTTGGACATTTTTTGCATGTCCATTTTTCAAAAGTCCTGTTTTCTCCCTGAAAAATCCATTATTTTCTGAGTCCTTACCATAATGGTCTCAAAAATTGAACAGGATGCCTAAAAAGTATGGTCTCATTTTTTCTCAGTCTCATTGATGTCCATTTTTGTCCATATATTTCCACAAATGTCTGACACTGATTGTGCTCTCATTTTGAGTGCAATTCTAGGCGATTTTTCCATTTCCATTTTGGAAATATGTAACATTGGTAGGATGATGTCAAACCAAAACATCGTAAGAATTAAATGGATAGTCATTCGTCGCCATTTCCAGGCATTTCCATTATTCGCCTGGATTCGGGACTGAATATGGCATCAATTATGGTAATAAAATGTGTATGATAATATCAGAATCGTGATTACTAGAACCCATCGTAATACAACGTCCTTAGCAACCGAATCTTATGGTCTCACCTAGCAAAAACGAGGAATTCGCAAATAATTTTCTCTATAGACAATTCGATTTTGACTTTTGGACATTTATAAATGTCCATTTTTCAAAAGTCCTGTTTTCTCCTTGAAAATCCAATAAATTTTAAGGTCCTTACCATAATGGTCTCAAAATTTGAACGAAATGCCTAAAAAGTATGGTCTCATTTTTTCTCAGTCACAAGAGCATCCGGGAATGGTCACAAAATTCAATACATTTATGCTGGAAATTGAGACGGTACATGGTGTCATGATGATGCCAAAATCCAGGCGATTTTTTCATTTCCAAAAAGTGGAAATGTCCAGAAATGTCCGCCATCAGTAATGACACCATATTCAGTCACATGTTTAAGCACCATTCCTTCGCAATTTCCACATTTTTCCTCCAAATCGCCCCGAACATTCATCATCATCCAAACCAATTTAAACAATAATGTGTTAACCTATTTATATTAACATGTCATATACAACTTTCTACTATGAATGCAACGAATGTGACTATATGTCTTACCATTTAACCGAATGCCGAGACCATTTCACAGAAACACGACATATTATGCGTAAAGTCACGAAAACCGCAGCAAATGACCTGTATTACTGCGACGATTGCTCGTATGTATGTGTTAAACAGAGTGACTATCAAAAGCATATTGCAACAGGAAAACACAAATCGATAGACAAACCAAAGGCAAACACATGTGATAAGTGTGGAAAAACATATGAAACAATGTCTGGTCTATGGAAGCACAGCCGAAAATGTGATTCACAATCCAAATCAATGGAATCCATCATAGTTCAGTTATTGAAAGACAATCAGGAGTTTAAGCAACTCATCATTGACCAAAATAAGCAGTTAATTGATCTCGCTAGCAAGAACACAAGCAATACCACAAACAATATCACAAACAACGGATTTAACATAAATGTGTTTTTAAATGATAAGTGCAAAGATGCAGTAAACATGTCTGAGTTCATAAAAATGCTTACAGTTACAATGTCTGATTTGGAGAGAACCGGCAAATTGGGGTTTATTGAAGGCATAACAGGCATTATTGTGCGTAAATTGCGAGAACTCGACATTTTAAAGCGGCCAATACACTGCAATGACTTAAAACGCGAAACCCTTTATGTGAAAGACAATGACAAATGGGAAAAGGACAATGCCAAGTCGCATCTTCTCTCTGCCATACAATCAGCCAGTAATAAAAACATTATGCAACTTAATCAATGGAGAGAAGAGAACCCAGATTGTGTTGAGCCGACTTCTTCTAAAAATGATGATTATTTGTACATGTTTAAGAATTGCATGGGTGGAGCAACTGAGAAGGAAGAGGATGAGAATATACAAAAAGTAATGAAAAACATTATTAAGGAAGTAGTTATAGACAAGGACAATATCCCAATGAAATCGGAGTGAGTTTTTCTCTCATAATATAAACAACAATGATTCCAGTGTTTATTCCCTCGTTTTACGCACACATTCTCAACGCCGTATTTCTTCTCTTGGCAGCCATCGCAATCGCCATGAATTTCTCCAAGTTGCGAAAGTTGGACGCTTATGCGGTGGTGAAGTTGTTTTTAATGGCTAGCATAGCAGTCGGAGTTCATGGACTGTCTCACCAGGGTTTGGAGAGAAACTATGATTACAATCCACTTATTTCTTTGAATTAAGTATTTAAAAACAAAAATACATAACAATACAACAACACATGGTTTGGTGGATGTCATTACAAGGCACATTAATACATTTAGATTGTTACCCGATAATTAAGGTCAATAAAAGTGAAATAACATTTCGGGATATAAACGGGGCAACCTGTTTTGTAACGCAATATAACACAAATTACGAAGCTACAAAAGACTTTGAATCAATAAAAGAATTGCTTCTTAATGCTAAAACGAAATAGGTCTGGCAACAACAATCACCATCGTGTCACAATAACTCCATAGTGGCAAATTATCCCCGATTTTCATGTTACTCAGAATTTCTTCATCGAACTCACCAAACTGTCGTGGTGGCTTTACTCCATCTTCTTCAATGTCTCGCTTCTTGTCTTCGATGATCTCGTTGATTGCGTTAAGAACACTTCGGGTGGACAAATATATTCCGGTTGTGTCAATCTGCTCGTACATGTCGCTCTCAGCGGAAATCCACTGAATTGCCCAGCACTTGTTGTTCATCGCCCAATTGGCCATGTTTAAAAATGAAAATAATGTCAGTATAAGTGTTTATTTTCATTTCAATTTTTAAATTCGTCCGTGGTCACGGTCATTAAGAATTTTTACTACAAACAAAATTGTTGCCGCAAGAAACAGTTCAGAATCTGTTTTGTTATTCTTCCAAGCACGGGCAAACACCGGAAATACGTCAAAATGCAGCATAATGCTCGGAACAATAAAACTCGCAACCAGGTAAATCCCAAATACAGTGATAAAGAACTCCACACTGGTAGTCATTTTATGTTTTTTATGAGAACTGAGAATTAATTGAAAAGAAAATTAGTATTTTTCATTTCAATTTTTTCTAACTTGTAGCCGCATGACACACAAGAACAACATGAACACCTTGATTTTCGTAGATCACTCGCCAAAATCCAGGTGATGTCTTATTAACTAAATATTCCTCAGTGATGTCGTCAATTGGCTCAGCCTTGTTTGCAGGATAATCATCCATCATTTCAGCGTACCAATCGTGAACTGCTTTTACAGCAGATGATGCAGTTGTGTAAATGCATCCCTTAAATAGCTTATCTTTCAATTTGTAATCGTCGTCACTGACACACTGAATTGACCACATTGTTGGGTGTTGGTGAAATGATACTAAACACTGAGTCAATTATATATTCAATTTTGTAAAATTTAAACGATTGAAACTTAAACAATTGCTTTACACGCCAATACATAATGTACCGTACAATTGTCAGTATAGATGACCACATAATATCCTGGCTCTTTTGACTCCAAGAATTCCTCTGTAATGTGCCCTACTTCAGCATGATTGAAACTATCTTCTTCGCCCATCATTCCATTAATCTCTTCGTGCATCGCTTTTATTGCTTCTTTGGCGGTTAAATACACTGGTGACGTGTCAATCTTGTCACGGAGCTTGTAATGTTCATCGTTTATGTATTGAATCGTCCAGCCTTTCTTGGTCATTTTTGAGTGTGTTATACATACACCAACAATGTCTTTAAGTGATTTACCACTTAATTTCTCTACACGAAAACCATTCGCCTCTATATTTGTCCATCCATATTAAGTGTGATGAATTGGGTGGGAAGAACTCCATCAACGTTTCAACGTCATTCACTTCGCGTCCAAACCAAACGGTATCAATAAAGTACTCAGGATGTTCTGCCATTTCTTTCTTTGTATGTTCACGAATTTGTTTAATCTTGGCGACAACTTCGTGGGGATTCATGTACACTGGTTTCGAATCCCAGCGGTCAGCAAGGTCATAGTCATCGCGATTGCCATAGCTAAAAGTCCAACACATATTCACTGCCATCTGGTCTGTTATAGACAATTGTTAGTAGAATTACTTTAAATCGTTTTCATTTTCTCTCCATATAACATATTACATGGAGACAACTCAAGTTCTTAAATATCTGCTGATGATAGTTATCGTGGCAATGTTGGGTCTCAATGTTTTCGCCTATTTAGCGAGAGGCACTGAAATCGCCAGCGATGCACTTCGTTATTTGGTTAGCGTAACTGAGAGAATCACAGGCCAGTTGTTTAAGACGACATTAAAAGGTACGAAGACTGGGTTAAAAATAGCAGATAATGTTGTAGACGATTTGGATAGGGTCGTTGATGGTGGATTAAAGCGTCCAAAGCCGGCGTCACCTGTTGCAAAGAGCGGATTTTGCTATGTAGGGGAAGGTGAAGGGTCGCGACACTGTGTCAGTGTAAGCGATAATGATGTCTGTATGTCAGGGGATGTGTTTCCGACAATGGATGTGTGCATTAACCCGAAATTGAGGACACGGCCACAATAATTGCTGGAGACTATTGCTTATTTCATGCGACGTGTCTTTTTATGTTTATGAACTCTGTTGCGTTTTGATTTTTTCGAACCTCCGATTGGTGTGAATGGTTTAGCATCAACTCTTTTTCCAGTTGCTGCATTATCACAATTAACACGAACACATCGTTCAGAACCAAAATCAGCAGGATATTTGTTGTCAGGTATGTTTATATGGCTTTCGTCAGACATTTCCTTAATATTGTTTGTTTCTTTCCGCGTTAGAACTATGACAGGAACTTCTGGTTCGTTGTTTTTTATAAAATTTTCACATAATTCCATTGCTTTCATTGCCGTATAGTATCTTATTTCTTGACTTAACAGTGCAGTGTCGGTGCGTTGGTTGAACTTATTGGCCATAATAGTTTTGTACCAAACGTAACATAATTTTTTAAAACCATCAATGTCACTTTCAATACACCCATTTATTGAGTGTGTTTCGTAAATAATTTCGTTGTTTTTATAACCAGCAATTCCGATAAAAACCTCACCCAATTTGTCCGCGTTATTTGCATAAGGCATCGCATTTCCTGTTACGGCTAATGCTATAGTTGCATTTGAATTTTTTAATGTTCCGATCGCCATTTCTTTAGCACATTTATGCGTATACACATCGTCTACAGTAACACCGTTAAATACTCGTTTTGCGTCTGTGTCATATACACCGAAACAGCCGTATTTTACATATCCAGCCCATGGTATGTCTACTAGAGTTGCCATTATTAGTCCGGCTGTCAACGATTCAGATGTTGCTATCTGCAACCATTTGTCTTCAGTTGCACGGGAGTTTATTTCACGCAACAAGTTGTATCCAGATCTTAATGTAGCATTTCTGAGACCCTTTAATTCGTTGGATTCCACCGGCAACAAATCTTCAAACGTCGGGATTGACATCGAGTGTATGTATATACATTATATTTTAAACCGGCTGTTAATTTACTGCGACTTTGAGAAATACCACCTCAAACTGAAATACGGTGGAAACACATTCATGCTCTTGTCCGTCTTCATGTTCGGTCCCTTGTTGCTCACGCTCATGATCTCTGCAGGAGACAGACCATAATTAAAGTAGCGCAAGTCGGATACAAGTCCGGAAAACCCGCCATTCATGTTCACATACACATCACCGTAATTCTGCTTGGGAACGTGGCTTAATTGGTGGCGTTTCACTATATTGCCATTGACATACACATCCAAATTGCGGCCTTCCAAGCGAATCAGCACATGTATCCACTTATTCAGCGGAATGCTGTCAATCTCAACACGTTCATCAATGTTCTTAAACGTGTTCATGACGACAACCAGTGCATTCTTATTAGGGTGAATATAGAGACCAGGAGCGTTGTTGGGGAAATTCATACCAATGCGGTCGCCGTCAAACTCTATCTTGTCATTTCCCTTGTGGAAGATGTGTTTGTACTGGCCTCTCAAGTATTCCAGATCATCAATGTAAATCCACGTGGAATAAGTGAATTCGGCACCGGTGTCTTGGTCAACAGAGCGTTTGAGAGGAATGGCGTGCTTGGCTGCGGGATCCTGTGGAATTACAACGAGCTTCTTGGCGTCTTTCATGCCATCTACAAGAACAGGTGCGTTCTTAGGGGCAAAGAAATAAACGAGTGCTTGAACGCCTAGCCGCATCAGAAATACGAAAGCCAAAATAACCAGCACGAGAAACGCCAATTTGGCCACGAAACTGTTGGATTGGAGGAACTCCTTGGTGGCTGAAACGGCATGGGGGCTTTCGTATCCATTAAAAACATTCGTCATCTTCTTTCTAAATTCGTCGGCTGTTCCGCGAATTCCGGATGTTATAGTTGAATAACTCATGTTTGTATATATAAGAAAAACATTTTATATATACGAAATTGCATCTTAAACCTCCAAACTATTCACCTCACGATTGTTCTCCATAAACGCCAATTTAACACGATATTTGTTAAATACCGCTCCGAGAGAACCAATGCCATATCCCGACCCATATCCGGCCTTGTAGATATCATATGCCTCGGTCGGGTTAATCGCGCGGCCAATATATTTCAATGCCGCCACATAGCCGTTGAATCCGCCGTCAGGTGTCACCAGCAAGTTGGACGCTGGGTCAGCCTTGGGAACACCCGGCATCATACATGTTCTCACAAGTTTGCCATCCAAATACACGTCCATAGCACGACCTTCGAGAGAAATCGTCAAGTTTGTCCACTTTTGAAGGGGTACATTCTCCAATACGCAGGTATGTATCTTGGCCGCACTGGTTTGGTCTGTTTGCGAGGGATAAACCGCCATGCTGACGTGAATGTTGTTGATTGACGGCGACAAGAATACCGATGGCGAGGGGTCATTGTTCTTGTCTGTGCGACCGAAAATCACCTTTGGCTCTCCCATGCGGTAATTCCAGTCGCTTATGAAAAACCACACGGAATATGTGTAATCGGTTGATGTATTCGTCGGCAATTGGGATGGGCTAATGACGTCAGATTGCCTGGCATCATGCATATGTATGAGTTTCGTAGTGGAACCCGCACCACCAAAGAAATACGAGTACAACATGTAAACCGCCAAAAGGGCCACGATTGTTATGATGACATTGCGGACGTTCATTTATATATACACATAACATATTTTCTATTCGCATCCCTTAAAAGAACGTTCTGCCGTTCAATAACCTGAATTTCTTGTAATTGTAGTCTATCGTGCTTTTTCTAACTGGTGTATCATAATACCTAACGTATCCTATGCCTCCACTCACTCCGTTATTCTCTCCAATGGTCATGGTGTCATAGGTCATATAAGGAACAACACCCTTCTCGGTGGCAACCAAGTTGGCATCAATGAAGACATCGACTATTCCGCGGTCATATGTGATGACGAAGTTTGTCCATCGCTGTGGGGCGATTTTGCCTTCATAAATAGTTTTGTCTGCTACCTTGATGCGAACTTTTTCAGTGGCTCCGTTGTATTCGACAGTGGGTTTTCGGCCGTAATTGAAAATCGGAGTGTATTTCTTACTCTTGTGAGGCTGACTGTGAATGAATGTCCAGAATGACACGGAATAGTGGTAATTGTGTGTATCATCCCCATCCAACTTGTTCA
>JACCDO010627916.1_pt1 | contig 10810 bp, 11 predicted proteins | sample 7446101 | NCBI WGS metagenome assembly JACCDO01 (sample SAMN15323440, study PRJNA562643) | freshwater metagenome | isolation source: river surface water | place: USA:Blue River Watershed | collected 2017-08-16
AATCCGATCTGCCCACCACTCCACCACCTCCACCACCACCTCCACCACCTCCGCCACGCTTCGCAAAGTCCGCAGCGCAAAAGACGCGAAATCCTTTTGATGATGATGAAGACTCCATTGACGTGCCCAAAGGAAATGTATCTCCTCCGCCTCTAGCGGCGGCGACAGAGTATAAGGTCATCTTAGCGCCGCCAACACAGAATCCTTTTGATGATGGTGAAGCGGTTAGTTCGACTCTGAATGATTCCGAGATGATCAAATCTGATGGTAGTTACAAAAAAGATCGTGGGGTACGTCCTAAATCTATTAAAACATATCAAGAAAACTTTGATTTTTCAAAACCTCCTGACACAATTTACTGCAACACTCGATATTCTACATTCTGGTGCGGATTGACTTTAATAATTCATATTGTTCAATTTTCATTATTACTTGCATGCGGTTACAAGTACTTCGAAAGTGTCGGTTCTAACATTACATTAGTATTTTTAATGATAGTCGTAATTGGACTACTTATATATTCACGTAATTTAGTAAAAAAGCATGAATTTGATCAGAGTAGGTTGTACCGGGAGGAGATTCTACCCGAAGATGAGACAGATACAGTGCCAGATAAAGTTATTTACATACTAGCCTTAGCGGTTGTTATTGAGGGTATTTTGTACGCCATCTATTCGGTGTCGCTGTCATCTACAACGATTGATTTTGGTTCAAATTCAGGTTTCTATTCTACCAACACTTTCCTACAAATTATTGGCTTTGCTTCAATCACATTACTCTCATTCCATCAAATAATTCGACCCGCCAATCGGATTGATCCTCTTAGAACAGCATTAGAGTTAGAAGTAGTTGCCGTTTGTTGGGATGCATTAGATGGTAGTACAATATTCCAGCTTGTGACCAGTCAAGCGTTAGGGGAAGATATTGATGTGTCTTTGCGTGCAGTCATGGCATTTTGGTATTTCTCCGTAGGTATTAGAATTGCTGTAATGTTTTTGATTCATTTGCCCCCAACTAGCATAGTCCATCAATATCTTGCGACACGACCACTATCAATAGCTCCTGAACCAACTGTTGACCGCACGCTTCAAGCTATCAGGCTACGGTCGTATGTAACACTGATGATGGCAGGATCAGAGATTATGGCGGCTGTATTGCGGGTAATTCTTTGGTTACGTGGTAAATTAGATAACTTGCAAATTGAAATGGCTATAAAAAATTTCTTGTTTTTGATCAATATATACAATGCATTTTACATGTGGAGTTCCACGAACGCCAGAGACTGGAACAGTCGGGAGTTGGGCTTCGGATTCAAGATTCCTAAACGCAGTTTTCAACTAGAGGTCTATAGATGGACGTTTGTAACATTCTATATGTTAGTCGGGGCCTTTTTGTCGAATATACTCATGATTGTTGATAAAAAAGGTACCAAATATTGGGTGTTAAACATCATAACAGACATAGCGTTGTGCATGTACTTCTTGTTCTATTGCCGCAACGTCCACCGACAAAGTCCTACCCAAGGCAAGTCGTGGCTGTGGCCTAAAGATAGTTTTGTTGTATTTCCCAAGAAGAGAGGAGTTATTCTCACGATTTTGTTTATGTTAAACCTTTATGCCGCACGCGTTCCAGCCATTTACTACAACTACCAGCACATGGATGATGATGATAACAGTGACAATGTGTGCACCTACACGAACTCCTTGCTACTAATTACGTTGTCAATTGTACCAATCTTTTGTTATGCACAATTTTGGTCGGTTAGTTATTTATTATTTCGCAAGGAATTCACCGCTGCACCTGGCTGCTACAACGCAATCCACGATCCCATGAACAACATGGTTGCGGTTTCCATGATGGTTGAAGGGGCAATGGATATCATTAGTGCGACGCAACTCATGGAACTAGCTACTTACGCACTTCCTAGTTCTGTCAATGGTGCTATTGTTATATTCAGTATGTTGGAGTTATTCAATGGTTGTTCAAGCTTTGGTTTTTTGGTATCCTTGAGTGGTGGTCATGACGATACCCCGCAAGACCTTGTCAGATGGAAAGCATATATGAAATTTACTAGATTGTTTGTCGAGTTTTCTTGTTTGTTTTTGCGTGTGGTGTTATGGGTGCAGTACAACGCGGTTAGTAGTGTATTTTTAGTCAAGAATTTATTTAGTCTCATACACGCGTTTAATCAATGTGAAAGATATGCAGGTGCGCGTACGTATACCAAGAGGGTGCTATTTAATGAGTATGTTCCACCGCAGAATTGGTATGGGTTGACGAAAGAAGAATTCAAAGCATCTATAATGGAACCACTCATTGACATAAATCGAAGGAAATTATAATTAACATGTTTACAATTGTATAGTTAGGGATTTACTCTATTGATACTCCAGTTTCTTTCAATCAGGATGTCTTGCTGAGCGAAATTGTCACGTAAACGTAGATACTTACACTTAGTAGGATGCAACAACAACAATGAAAAACTATCTGGCGGTGGTAATATTTGATTGTTTACATCCCTTCCGCCTTTTGGTATTTCATCGATACTACCACTGTAACTTACACCAGGTTGGTGCCAATAAAACTGCTCACGAGCTACATCACTTAAATCATTCCATTGTTGATTTCGGATGGCTAATAATTGTGGTGCATCCAAATCATCATCAATTTTAATACTTGGATTAACAAGTATTAACTCGCCAAATAATCTGTACTGTTCCGATGACTGAGAAAACCACCAAACTAATTCTGCAGCTGGTTTGTTCATAACATGACTCACTTTTTCACTTCGTTTATCAGTTATCATTCTCATCGTTTTTAATTCACCAAATTTTTTACTAGTAATACTTGTAAACCCTCTAAACACTACCGTGCGGCAACTAGGCAATCCCTCCGCATCTACAGTAGCAATCTGAACATAATTACCACCTTTAATTTTCCGTGATTTAGCTATTGATGCAGTGATTCTAGTTGTCCATAACTCGCAACTCTGATCCATTGTATTACTAACACTGTCTTGCACTGAATGCACGAATCGAGCGAAAGAGCTTCTCTGGAATCGCAGCGGGGAAGCCAATGCACACACGAAGAGCATCCACAGCTGCAGCAGCATCAGTCGTTGAGCAGACGGTGACTCATCTCTCGACATTCGTCATACCGGTAATTCATCCACACCGTGTTCAAAACTTGAATCAAAGAGTACATTCATTATAGTTGTATAGTTAGAACTAAAAATATTACGCGCTCAATGCCGCGCTCATGCGTGCAATGTGTACATGTACAATTTAACCGAAATTTATGATGAGAATGAATCAGTGTTATTCGACGACCCCAACGGGGATATCAAGGGCACCAATGATTGATGAGCAAAAACATTATAATTAAATTGCTTCATTTAAATATCCCTTGTTTATCACACCATAAATGAGACTCTTGGTAGAAGAGTCGTGGATATCTCAATCTACGTATGGTAGTATCAACACCCTCGAAAACCGGTACCGGTACTGTAATTTCAAGTTACCAAGGTAGTGAACTATCCGTGGCGCGATGAAAGCGGGAGTGCAGGAGAGCATGTGCAGGATAGAACGTGCGTGAAATGAACGTGCTCGAGTCGGTATTTGTGGATCTAGCGATCGACAAGATCAAAACCAAAAAGGTGATCGATTACAGTGATCTATGCGTTCATCGAACAAATTGTGCTCCATATTTAGTCGGCGAACGAATTTATGAAGCAACTACAAGTGTGGGTCTAAGAGATTCACAAGAAGATCGTTTTTTTTTTGATACCACAATTTTTTAATGATCAAACGTCATGTGTCGGTGTATTTGACGGTACGGTGGGTTATTATGCGAGTGACTTTGTAAATAACAATTTAGTGCAACAGCTATGTTGCAGCGACTTCATAAAAAATGAAGATTCTGGTTTGTTTAGTTTTAATAATGAGAAATGTTCCACAGCTAGTGTTGCTGGAATGATCAACGCATGTATGAAAAAATTATTCAATGACGTTGATAACTCCTTAATTGAAATGTGTGCAGAAAATAATTTACATTATACAAGTTGCACTGGGATAACAGCATTCTTATGGCATAATTTGTTAACTATTTCACATGTAGGTGATTCAAAGGCTTGTATAGCCAGACTCCAGGAGAATGTGTTAACTACTGAATGGTTAACATTAGATCATAAGCCAAATATGCCACATGAATTGAGTAGAATAGAGCAGGCAGGCGGTTCCCTTGTATGGTTACACGGTAATAAGCCTTATATACGAGGTGGTGACTTTTTTACTCGGCAAGCTGCTGGCGATCACCCTAAACAATTGAATTATTCAAGAGCATTCGGTGGTAAAGATTTGAAGAAATATGGTTTATCTAGTGAACCAGATGTTAACCATTTTGAAATATTTCCAGAAGACAAGCTGTTACTAGTAGCGAGTGATGGCCTCTGGGATGTCTTGCAACCAAAAATAGCGTGTGAAATTGCTATGAAAGCAAGAATTGAGGGTAAAAGCGCTACTACCGAAATTGTGAATACTGCCGTGCGCATGATGCCCAGGGCTGGGATACGTGATAATATAACAGTTATCGCCGTTTTTTTGTGATCAACTATGTGTTTGGTTTGTTAAATCATGTGTGTGTGTGTTCTTATTGTGTGATAAATGTGAGTGTCTACTCGCGTAGATAATAATTTTTTATTTAGTTACATTTATTAATTACATAGTTACAATTTATTCATCAAATTCTTCATTATTTGGAGATTTGGTGTTTCCAACACAATGCTGAAGGCTATTTGTGATTACTTGCATCTCTCTCTCGTCTAATTCTTGCCAGTTATTACTAGCTAAACCACGTAGACCAATACCAGCGAACATTGTGCGATGTAAGTTTATTACTTTTAAGCCAACCGCTTCGCAAGATTTGCGAATTTGTCTGTTTCGACCCTCTACCAAAACGAATTCCAATCTCTTACTACTATCATTTCCTACTCGTTTCACTATGCAAGGTCGTGTTCTGGCAGTAATTTCTTTGTCACCACTATCTCGTTGAGAAATAGTTGTGATAACAACGCCTTCTGCAAGTTGTTTAATTTGAGCATCTGTTGGGGTAACATGAACATCAACAACATAAACCTTTTCTTTCTTAACTAATGGAGAAAGCATGGCATTATTCACTCTGCCGTCAGATGTTAGTAGGATTAGACCAGTCGAGTCTTTATCTAATCTACCAACGGTGAATAGCCTTTGAGGAAATAAGTTAAACCCACCATGCTGTATAATATTTGTCGAGTCTTTCTTATCACTTGTGCATGTTACACCTTTAGGCTTCCAGTATTTGATATAAATGAAGTCTCTTTCCTCCAAAACCACACTCGGTATTGACTTCTTCTTGTTTTCAAAGAAGTTATAATTCGTTTGAAGTTTTCCATCTAACATAACTTTGTCTTTGGGATTGATTCTTACTCCTGGTGTTAGCACTAATTTATTATTCACGTGCACTCGCCCATTCATAATTGCATCATCGGCTGCTCGACGTGACAAACTTTCCAAGCATTTATTTAAACGGATACCTTCAGAGCCAACGTTACTATCTAGAGACTGTCTCTTTGGTCTATCTGGCTTCGATATGGGCGCACTTTTCACGCCTATGACCAGCAGCAAGAGCAATGCAATCAACAAAATGCTTCCCATCTCATGTCTTATCGTCTAATCGCTTACTCACTCACCGAGTTCAAGCAATCAAGCAGGAATATATTTCGAAGTCTTTGCAACGTGCAACTTATTGAGGGACAAGCAAAGTATCAGCAAGAAGTCTTTGTCTTGCAGCAAGAGTCTTCTTCACTTGAATCACTGAAGCAACTTTGAACCTTTACTTACTACTGTAATACTGTAGGTAAAAAAAAAGACAAACGTATCCACACCCACTTAGTACGTACACAAGGATCCATCTATCATTGCATCTCTTGTCTGCATTACACTACAATAGCCAAAAAAGACTGATTACAACGTAAACTTTGCAGTTTTCTTGCTCGAATTGACTTCTTAATTACAAATGTATAGAACTATGAAAACACAGAGTACAGATTAATACTGGACGAACTCTTGATACGCCGCCTTGTACCTGGTTACAGCTTCGTCATAGGTATCATATTTACCCAAAAAGTAAGTCCTCATACCCTCGTGATAATGCGGATGAGCCACCTTACGTCTTTTGGCGTATAATGGATTGGGATATGTGGGAACATTAGTAATTTCAGTAGTGCTTTTACCGCTAGTATCATTTTTCTCACTATTATTATTGTTTTTAATATGCAGAATGACTGTGTACTTATACTTCTCTCTGATTACTTCTCTATATATTCCAGCGCCTAATGCTGGGATTCCTCGTAGTAAATCCTGTTCCTGTTGCCATGTCATACTTTCAGTATGAATAGGTGCCGATGATGCACTGCTCGAAAGATTATCCCAGTTAATTTTGGAATGCCTTAACATCTTTGTTACAGTACTAGGTATATTTGAATCGGGGTTTCTAAGTTGATATGAATACTGCAATGTTTGTTTTGGTTTATCCGAATTTTCAGCAGTTTTACTTTCATTCGTAGATGATGCTGTTACTGAATTTGTCGCAGTAGATGACAAATATTGTCCATGTCCTGTTGATGAAGATGAATTATAAGTACCTACAGTTGGTACCTGTGGTACTGAGACACCTTGAAATGAACCCGCAACATCTCTCTCATTAGCAAATAATATTATTTCAGCTGGTGATGGATACAAATTATACGTAAGACCACCCACACGAAGAAACCTTATGACTCGAGGGGTAGAAGCCGTTTGAATAAGTTTGACCGAAGCTTCAAAAGAGTGTTCACTCGAATCATTACTAACAAGTAGTTTATCATTCACTTTCAATAATATATCACCAGACATGACAACATTATTTAATGGAGGCGAAGCATCAGTCACGGCACAACAGTACAGCAATTTTCCAGCTGCACCAATAGGATACTGTACCGTATGAGCCTTCAAATTGATTCCTAAACTATTACTGTGTGGCACTGATATTTCATACGCAAATGGCATAAACACAGGATACGCGGTCTGTACTCGGGCGTCCCAGTAGCGGTGGATGTCTCCCTTCGAGGGCAGCTTCGGCTCCCCCGTTGAGCTACAAGGGTGCGTATTCACGGTCAACATGCTCTATGTGCACTCGATTTTTCGCAATATACGAATAATATTTGGTACGAAAAATATTGGTTGGGACCGGGGCCGTTTTCGAATTCTTGTTAGCTACTAAAGTGTCTTTCTAGTGGCAGAGTACTAATGTGAATCTTATCATATTTCACAACCACCTTTGATCCACAGGTTTGACCTGCATTGTTATCATGCTTATAACATTCGATTAAATGAAGGAAACAAAATATTAAGTACCTACATAACACAAAACAATACAAGTGACATATTGGATAGTGGTATAAAAGCAGTTAGGATAATAGGTAGTGCAATATAGCAGTTCTGTAAATGAGTAAGTGGTACGGAAACCGCCCTACCTTTATCTGGTACGTCATTAGTACCAGTAGAATTAGTATCATTGCGGACCATACCACACCCATAGTAACACTCAAATACGGCTCAAGATCTAAAAGTTTTCTACACCCAACAGCACTTCATGATAAACAACTTTTAATATAAAGCTAAAGCTAAGCTAGGTAGGTGTGGATAATACTTTTTTGGCCGCCAGACTTTTTTTCAAAGTAAGGTTGGTATATCATCGCATAAGGATGGTGTCACAAAGTGCAAAGCAGCTGGCGCTGCTGGTGCTGGCAGTGGCAATCATGTTCCGATTGTACGTGGAATACACCTATCGCACTTTTCATATTGACTACAGTGGAGCGAAAGGAAAGGTATTTGTTATTACAGGCGGCAACTCTGGTATCGGACTCGAGACAGCACTAAGACTGACTGAGGCGGGTGGTGATGTGGTCATCGGCTGTAGAGATGAAGTAAAATGTGCTATTGCCGTCGATAGTATTAAGAATGCGACAGGTTCTTTAATATCATATAACTTACGGTTCATTATTTTAATTCACACACTACTTACCCAGGGGGAAATGGTAATATAAAGGGAATGATACTTGATTTATCAAGCTTAAAATCAGTTAAAAAATTTTCTGTGGATTTGCTAAAGCAGTATTCGTCAATTGATGTTTTGATCAACAATGCTGGTGTAATGGCATTAGAAAAACGAGAAGTAACAGCTGATGGATTCGAAATGCAGATAGGCACCAACCATTTCGGGCACTTTTATCTTACTTTACTATTGCATCCTAAAATGAAAAAAAATGGTCGTATAGTCAATCACTCTAGCACGGCACATTATTTTGCAAAAGATAAATTTGAAGTTAATGATTTAATGAGTAAGGAGTCGTATTCCCCATGGGAAGCATATGGAAATTCAAAGTTAGCAAATTTATTATTTACTTATGAATTTAATCAGCGTTTAAAACAGCATAAAAAGGAAGTTATTGCAGTAGCAGTACATCCAGGTAATCAATCCTTTCTCTCTCATTCATTCTTTCACTTACTAACTCACTCATAGGTTATACTGCAACCAACTTACAGACAGGACGATTCCCGCTCTATAGTATTGCAAATGCTATGTTTGCAATGAATGTTAGAGAAGGTTCATTATCACAAATCTATGCGGCGGTTGATCCACGTGTCACAGCAAGTTTGAATAACTATATTGGTCCGCAATTTGGAATATTTGGAATTCCAGTGGTAGCAGATGTCAGCGCCGCTGCGAAAAGAAGGAAATCACAGTTAGATTTATGGGACAAAAGTGTCAAATTGGTGTATGGTAGAAGAGCCACGCATCCAGAAGTCGATCCCGTACTTACCGCAGAGTCAGAGGACGTAGTCGACAAACACGATACATTGTAAGCAGGATGACGGCAGTTAGGAACGAAACGATTGTATCTGCCATTAATCCTGCACTTGCTGCTTTGTTTTTTAAAATTAGACGACGATTATGACGTTTGTAAAAATAATTAATTAATTAATTACACCAAACGCTCCTTGTGGTGATGAGCGTGCGAACATATTAGTAGTATCAACACCAAATGATTTTGCTAATGCAGCCATTTCTTCAGCGTAATACTTGGGTAATAATTCCTTTACATTCGGCATGCTGTTGTCATCTAAAGACATGTTGTAGAAGACACATCCGCCATAACTAATTATTAACGCTTGAGGGATGATGTTGGGGAAAATGACTTGTAATCCTAATAATTTTTGATCACAATACTTCAATTTATCTGGTGGTCCAGGTAGATTGGAGAATACAAGTGAGTGACGAGAAAAGACGTCAAATGCTATTTGACGTTGTAAGAACACTGGTAATAATGGCAATACATTCGATTGAACCCATAGTTGGACACCTGCCGTTGGTGATGATTTCAATAAATTGGTAATAGTATTGGCCTCTTTTAGTCTATCGTTGCTATCAGCGCCCATTGGCATCTTTACGCTGACGAAGGACCACTTATTTCGTAAAGCGTAATGAGCATTATCAGAGTCACCATCACGTTTTGGAAACGCAATTGGCATTAATGAACGATATAAAATGTTCTTAGTTATCTCTGATTTATTCTTTACGTTATCTTCACAATAACGTTTGATGGCGCCAGAAGTCGCTGAAAAGACTACATCGTTTAATGTAACACCTGCTTCGTTCTTTATTTGTTTTATAAAATCTAATTGTAATGTAGGGAATACTACAGTACTTCTAGTTCGAGACATACTCACTTTACTTCGTGCAATACTACTCGTATATGTATGAGAAAATGGTAAGTCTGTATCATAAGCGCTACTGCCTAATGACAGAACTTCAATGAAGGAGGAAATCAGTGCGGAAATATAACCAAATAATCCCATTTCTTGTTTTGCTGCCTTACTACTACCTTTAGCACCACCACCAACACTTATATCGATATGAAATTCATCCCCATTTTCATGATAAAATAGTTTGTGAACAGTTTGAATAAGCGATATTCCATCACCAATTACGTGATGAACTCTAAGTAGAACTCCACTTATTCCATCCTTTGACACAATTCGTACAAATTCCCATAGTGGTCGTTGACCAAATTTAGTATAATTTGTCGTGTCTAAACAAATCTTATCGACTTCTTTCATCATATCCTTTTCTGAATCAATATGGACAGTAGTTATTAAATTATTCATGTCATAATTTTCTAATTCAATAAATTCCCATCCATTTTTCCCATTAATTGGTGAACATCTAAATCTGTCATAAACCATCAATGTCTTAATACATTCTAACATCTTATCCTTAGTTGGACACTCTTTAAAATACAATAATATATTAATAACCGGTGGCGCAACATGAGCAGTAGCAGGAAACGCTTCGTGAACCATTGCCTTACTACTAAACGACATACTTCTGGGTCTTCTCGTGTTCGAAGACGCGCGTACCACCGTGTACACCAGCGCACCCACTACAAGCGTCAGCCCCGAGCACCCCCAGTACCCTCCGAATCGCTCCATCACAACGAACAACGCTGTTTAACAACCAAGGAACCAATACTTCCTCGCTGATTTCTTCAAGATCTAGTAGGACCGGTGAGTAGTACCGATGACGGGATAGCTTTGTTCTTTTTTTAAAGTATTTATTTAGTAATTGAATCCAGTTTCGCAGAAGTACTATCATCAGTGAGTCTATCACTACAGCTTCACGAGGCCGCGCCGCAAGATCCAATTGGCGCATTTACCATCGAACAAGACCGGCC
>JACCDO011860012.1_pt1 | contig 10810 bp, 8 predicted proteins | sample 7446101 | NCBI WGS metagenome assembly JACCDO01 (sample SAMN15323440, study PRJNA562643) | freshwater metagenome | isolation source: river surface water | place: USA:Blue River Watershed | collected 2017-08-16
GTAATTCACAGCTCGACTTCAAACGCGGCAATAGCGTGTTTGTATTTGCACTGTAATTAAGTTTGTAATTGAAAGAGGCTGCCGCAAGGCAGCCTCTTTTTTATCCTCTAATCCTTTACATTGAATAGCTATAGGCAAGAATCATGAACGCTAGAGTTTTATTCACCTTATTTATCGCATTGAACTGTCTCGTGTTTAACGCTCAAGCACAAGATATAGAAGCTGGCAAAAAGAAAGCGGAAGCATGTGCTGCATGTCATGGTGCAGATGGCAATCCTGTAGCGCCTATGTTTCCAGCACTTGCAGGTCAAAACGCTCGTTATATTTATTTGCAGTTAAAGGACTACAAAGAAGGTCGTCGTAAAAATGCCTTGATGTCGCCTATGGCAATGAACTTGTCTAAAGAAGACATGCTTGATATGGCAGCTTATTTCAACGGTCAGAAACAAGCTAAGAATAATTTTAAATCTGATCCGCAACGCATTAAAGCTGGTGCAGCGAAAGCTGAAGAATCACTATGCGCTATGTGTCATATGGGTGGCATGTCGGGACAAAATGAAATTCCCCGTTTAGCTGGCCAACATCCTGATTACATCATTACGCAGTTAAAGAATTTTAAAGCGCGCGAACGTAACAATGATGCGGGCAATATGACAAGCTTAGCGCAAACCTTGTCTGAAGATGACATGGTCAATCTTGCGCACTGGATAAGTAGTTTGTATTAATTTTTACTCATGTTGTTTCATAGCCGGCAATAGCCGGCTTTTTTTATTTCTGTTTACTGATAATATTCTTCAGTTTTCTTAGCTTTGCGACACCTGTTGCGCATGTTTACTACGGAGCTTTACTGATGCTGGCATTATTAAGTGATCCTCAAGCCTGGATGGCGTTTCTTACACTGACCGCTCTTGAGTTAGTGCTAGGGATAGATAATATTATTTTTATTTCTATCCTCGTTGATAAGTTACCCGCTCAACAAAAAGAAGTCGCTAGAAAGTTAGGATTATTTTTAGCCATGTTTATGCGCATAGCATTATTGCTTACGCTAGCTTGGATAGTAGGCCTCACTACACCCATCATCACTCTACTCGGCCAAGGCTTCTCTGGGCGTGATTTAGTTTTATTATTCGGTGGACTTTTCTTGCTGTGGAAAAGTGTAGGTGAGATACATGAAACCTTAGAGTCTAATCAATCAGAACATGCTGCACGTTCAGCAGTGAGTTTCAAAGGCATTATTTTTCAAATCATTTTAATTGATTTAGTTTTTTCTCTAGATTCCATTATCACAGCAGTAGGTATGGTGGAGAGTGTGGCCGTGATGATAGCAGCGGTAGTTGCCTCTGTTGGTCTCATGATGGTGTTTGCCTCTGCGATAGGAAAATTTGTTTCAGCGCATCCCACCATCAAAATGTTAGCGCTGGCTTTTTTAGTCGCTATCGGTGTGATCTTAATTGCTGAAAGTTTTGGTCACCATGTACCTAAGGGTTACATCTATAGTGCGATGGCATTTTCAGTCATTGTTGAAATGCTGAATCTACGATTACGCAGGCGCATTCAACGTTAAACCAAATGCGCTGCAACTAATTCTGTTTTTATATACGCATAAAAAACCGGTGCGGCCACTACACCGGGCAAACCAAATAATGATTCCATCACGAGCATGGCGGATAATAATTCCCATGCTCTTGCATTAATTTGTGTACCTATAATTTTTGCGTTTAAAAAATATTCTAGCTTATGTATGGTGACAAGAAATAACAGTGCTATGACTGCTATAGCTAAGGACTGCGACAAACTCACTACTACTATCACTGTATTCGAAATTAAATTACCAATCACTGGTAACAATCCAGCCAAGAATGTAATGAGTATTAATGTTTTTACAAATGGAAGATGAATTCCTGCCATCGGTAATGCAACTGCTAAAAACAGTGAAGTAAACAAAGTATTAATTGCTGCGATACGTACTTGTGCAAAAACGATTTGTCTAAATGCGCGATGCAAACTAACCACGCGCTGATGTAAGGCTTTAGCTAACGGTTGATATGCCTCGGTACGCGTCGTGTTATGTGTAGCAGCTAATCCACCTATCACCATACCTACGATTAAATGTACGATTAATCTGCCTGCTTGCTCACCAAAATTCTTCGCCTCAGAAGCATGTTCCCGCAGCCAGTGTGTTAATGCTTCTTGCAAAGCCTCTGCGCTTTCAGGTAAATAACTTGCCATCCAATGTGGGATTTGAGCGCGTGCCTGATCTAATAAGTCGGCTAATTTTTTGAATAAACTAGATACACTGCCGGCATCTGATAAGAAGAACTCTGTTGCCAACCATATCGCTAACATTAACAAGCCTATGATGGCGATGCCTAATAAAGTTACGGCGATTACACGTGAACGCTGTCCATTTGCATGTTGCCCTAACCGTGGCGCCATTAAATGAACTAATGCATAGACTAGTAACCCTGCATAGAGCGCTGCTAACAATCCACCTAGCATGACTTGTATTAGGGCAGCAGCTACCAATAGATAAGAAGATAACTCTTGTATATTTTTGTTAGTGTTCATCATGAATATGGCTGCTTCTATATTTTTTATTTTCTGACGTTCAGATACTGTGTTTATCGCTACCTGTTTTCTTGCTGCGTTTAGCTAACTTAGCTATTGCGATATTTTAATTGCGTTCACTAAAAAAGGCTGCCCGCATTGCGGACAGCCTTTATGTTTAGTTACACTATTGTTTAAATTAGGAGCAAAAATCGCAGTAATTAATTTTGCTGAATACCAGCTAATAGCCAACCCATATTACCTGTTACAGGTTTAGATAAAATCCACACTTCACGGAATGCTTCTGCTGCTGCATGTTCTGATTCTTTAACCATGCCGGAGAATCTTACACTCGCCAGATACTCAACATCCGTTTGATCTATGCCTAGTAACTCTGCTTCTAAACTAACGACATCTGTGTGATTCGTTTCTGTACCGCGTTCTGTTAGTTGCATCTTTAATTCTGCAAACATTTCAGGCGTAGTGAAATCACGGATGTCATGTGTATCGGATTTATCCCATGCTGCTTGCATACGAATAAAATTACTTTTTGCTTGTCTCAAAAATGTAGGCGTATCAAAACCAGCTGGGATACTCGATACATCACTGTATCCTGTTTGGTTATAAGCATTGCCATGTCCGATATTGGAGCCAATTTCTGGTGTCATGCTGCGTTCGCTTACACCGGGATACGCCGGTTGCATGGTTGGTGTTGATTTTTTACCTAACAAGCGGAATAGCAGTATGGCTCCAAAGACCAACAAACCTATCATGAGCATAGTGCCCAACATGCCTGATAGTTCTGCGCCCATACCGAAATGCGAGAACAAAGCACCTATGCCCAGTCCTAATAATGCGCCACCGATAATTCCACCCCATGGTGTGCGTGATGGAGCTGGTGCTGCCGGTTGAGGTCTAGCTGGTGCGCCTATGGCTTGACCATTTTGAGTTGGCGCTTGACGGCTAAACGAAGGAGAAGATTTGCCAAAGGATCCGCCGCCACCTAGGCGCTTAGCTTCTGCACTCGACATACCTAAGGTAAGACCTATGAAGCTGATCATCAGCGCCATTAAAAACTGTTTCATATTGCCTCCTGAATCCACTGCGAAAAAAACCAACCGACGTGCTTATGTAGTGATCTGAACCGCATTCTACTAGTCCTTTAAGAATCTCGTATAAAGCCTAGTTGTCCTCATAAATGGGGTATGAATCTGTGATTTCAATTAGGAAAACCCTGTATTTATCTAGTATTTCCTTATAATGCTATCGATTATTTCAGGGGAATAGATTTTACCTATTTAATCAATAATAACTATCAAATATCTTTTTTAATAGCCGATCGCTATGATTCATTCCGTTGTCTTATTAACTTAACGGAGAAATCATATGTCCCTCATCAACACCACGATCAAGCCTTTCAAAGCACAAGCTTTTCATGCTGGAAAATTTGTCCCTGTGACTGAAGCCAATCTCAAAGGTCATTGGTCAGTCGTTTTCTTTTATCCTGCTGACTTCACCTTTGTTTGCCCAACCGAGCTGGGCGACTTGGCTGATCACTATGACACGTTCAAAGCACTGGGTGTAGAAATCTATTCTGTTTCTACCGACACGCACTTCACCCACAAAGCTTGGCACGACACGTCAGACACCATAGGCAAAATCAACTATCCCATGATTGCTGATCCTACCGGCGCTATCACACGTAACTTTGAAGTGATGATTGAAGAAGAAGGTTTGGCATTGCGCGGTACCTTCCTGATCAATCCTGAAGGTCAAATCAAGCTGTGCGAAATTCATGACAATGGTATCGGTCGTGATGCATCAGAGCTGCTGCGTAAAGTTCAGGCCGCTCAATATATCGCTGCACACCCAGGTGAAGTATGTCCTGCTAAATGGACACCAGGCGCTGCAACTTTGGCACCTTCATTGGATTTAGTTGGAAAAATTTAATTGAAGCAAACAGGGCACAGGCTCATTTTTATGCAGCCTGTGTCCATTATCTGTTCGCCCTTGCGGGCAACATGCAGAGACAATTAGGAGTATGACTATGGACGCCGCCATTAAGAATCAGTTACAACAGTACTTGGTTAACATCAAACACCCAGTAGAAATTCACGCCTCTCTTGATGATCAAGCATCATCTAAAGAAATGCGTGCATTACTCGAAGAAATAACATCGTTATCCAATCAACTCATTTTTACAGAAGATGCTAACGAGAGTGAACGTAAACCATCTTTTGCTTTAAAGCCTGTTGGTAAAGAAATGGGTATACGCTTTGCTGGTATTCCTATGGGCCATGAGTTTACTTCTTTAGTGCTTGCATTGTTACAGGTAGGCGGTCATCCACCTAAAGTCGAACCAGAATTGATAGAGCGCATACGTGAACTCGACGGTGACTATCATTTTGAAACCTATATCTCATTGTCTTGCCAGAATTGCCCTGAAGTTGTGCAGGCATTGAATCTAATGGCTGTTATTAATCCGCGTATCTCTCACGTGATGATTGATGGTGCTTTATATCAAGAGGAAGTGCAATCACGTCAAATCATGGCGGTACCTTCTATCTATTTGAATGGCCAGCCTTTCGGTCAAGGCCGCATGGTCTTAGATGAAATTCTTGCTAAGCTTGATGCTAGTGGTACCCAACGTGATGCAGAAAAGCTAAATAGCAAACCTGTATTTGATATGTTGATAGTCGGTGGTGGTCCTGCTGCTTCTGCCGCTGCGATTTATGCAGCACGTAAAGGTATTCGTACTGGCATCGTAGCAGATCGTTTTGGTGGTCAAGTACTAGATACTTTAGGAATAGAAAACTTCATTTCTGTACAAGAGACTGAAGGGCCAAAATTAGTGCAAGCTCTAGAACAGCATGTTAAATCTTATGATGTTGATGTTATGAAGTTACAACGTGCTTCTGCTTTAATTCCTGGGGATTTATTTACAGTGCAGTTAGAAAGCGGCGCTAGTCTGCAAGCTAAGAGTGTAATCATTGCAACTGGTGCACGTTGGAGAGAGTTGAATGTGCCAGGTGAACAAGAATATCGTAATCGTGGTGTAGCTTATTGCCCGCATTGCGATGGTCCTTTATTTAAAGGTAAGCCGGTTGCTGTTGTGGGTGGTGGTAACTCCGGTGTAGAGGCTGCGATTGATTTAGCAGGCTTAGTCAGTCATGTTACGTTGATTGAGTATGATATGAAGTTACGTGCTGATGAAGTTTTACAGCGCAAGCTAAGAAGTCTTAATAATGTCACTATCATCACGAGTGCACAAACTACCGAAGTCACTGGCGATGGCAGTAAAGTAAATGGCTTACGCTATCGTGACAGACAGTCAGGCTCGGAAAAATTGATAAACTTAGATGGTATTTTTGTACAAATCGGATTACTACCCAATACGGATTGGATCAAAGATACTGTTGCTTTATCGGCCCGCGGTGAAATCGAAGTTGATGCACATGGTCAAACTTCAGTACCTGGTGTATTTGCAGCAGGGGATGTCACAACCGTGCCTTATAAACAAATCATCATCGCTATGGGCGAAGGATCAAAAGCTGCATTAGGTGCTTTTGATTATTTAATTAGAGCTTCTGCTCCTACTGCTGAAGTTGAAAAGCTTGCAGCCTAATATAGTGATTAGTTGTGTTTGGATGTAAACAAAACGGCCCTTGCGGGCCGTTTTGCTTTTACTACGTCACACATGATTAAACATCGATATTGCCTGCTGCAAGTGCATTAATTTCTATGAATGCACGTCTTGGTTCAACATCATCGCCCATTAATGTAGTGAAGATTTGATCTGCTGCTATCGCATCTTCAATCTGAACTTTGAGCAAACGACGCACCTTAGGATCCATGGTGGTTTCCCATAACTGCTCAGGATTCATCTCACCTAATCCTTTGTAACGCTGCTTAGAAACGCCACGCTCAGCTTCATCACGCAACCACGCCATAGCATGATGGAAATCGACGATCGCTGATTCACGTTTTTTATCGCCAGTGCCGCGTCGCACGATAGCACCTGGTCGTATCAATCCTTTGAATGTAGCCGCTGCTTCTGCTAAGACTGCATAGTCAGCACCGCGTACGAAATCAGCATCAATCACACTGACTTTCATGTTGCCATGTAATCTACGCTGTATGCGCAACATACGCTTATCAGATAGCTCATCCAAACTAAATACGACTTCGACTGCTGGATCATTAATGGCCTTGCTCATTTCATTCGCAGATTGTTGTGCTAATTCTGCGTTGCTAAGATCTAAGGTAACGCCAGTCATGATGGCAGATAAAGCGGCATGATCAATTGCACGCGACAAGCGACGAATAATTGCGTTCGCTGTATTGTATTTACGTACCAATTCAGACAATGCATCGCCAGAAATCGATGCGCTATTTTCTGCGGGCACTAGCTCTGCATCATTTAGCGCAATCTGCATCATATAACTGGCTTCTTCTATATCGTCTTTTAGATAACGCTCATCTCGTCCATGTTTCACTTTATAGAGCGGCGGCTGTGCGATGTATATATGACCACGCTCGACTAACAATGGCATTTGACGATACAGCAAGGTCAACAGCAGGGTACGTATATGTGCACCATCGACGTCAGCATCTGTCATGATGATGATGCGGTGATAACGCAATTTATCTATGTTGAACTCATCTGCGCCGATTGATGTACCTAGTGTTGCGATTAATGTTGTGATCTGTTCAGAGGACAACATTTTTTCAAAACGCGCTTTTTCTACATTCAACACTTTACCGCGCAAAGGAAGTATCGCCTGAAATTTACGATCACGTCCTTGCTTAGCAGAGCCGCCCGCAGAGTCACCCTCGACGATATACAGTTCGCATAAAGCCGGATCTTTTTCTTGGCAGTCCGCAAGTTTCGCGGATAAACCCAAACCATCCATTACGCCTTTACGACGCGTGAGTTCACGTGCTTTACGTGCGGCTTCTCGTGCGCGTGCTGCTTCTACAATTTTTGAACAAATGATTTTTGCATCATGTGGTTTTTCTAGTAAATACTCTGTCAAAGTTTTAGCAACGACTTCTTCGACTGGACCACGCACTTCTGATGAAACCAATTTATCTTTGGTTTGCGAACTAAATTTAGGCTCAGGTACTTTGACAGAAAGTACGCAAGTCAATCCTTCGCGCATATCATCGCCAGAAATTTCGACTTTGGCTTTCTTGGCGAACTCATGTTCTTCTATATATTTATTAATCACACGCGTCATGGCTGCACGCAAACCGGTGAGATGCGTACCACCATCGCGCTGAGGAATATTATTCGTGAAACACAGAACTTGTTCGTTGTAAGCATCATTCCATTGCATGGACACGTCGACGCTAATCATGGTGTTCTGATCTGACAAACGTTCGCCCGTAGCTTGGAAAATCGTAGGATGCAGTACTGATTTATTTTTGTTGATGTATTCAACAAATCCGCGTGTGCCACCTTCAAATGCAAAATCTTCTTCTTTGCCAGTGCGTTGATCCGTTAATTTAATGTGTACGCCATTGTTGAGGAATGACAGTTCGCGTATACGCTTGGCCAATATGTCGTAATGAAATTCGACATGAGAAAAAATTTCTTCATCTGCCCAAAAATGCACTGCTGTGCCGCGCTTGTCGGTGTCGCCCGTTACTTGTATTGGTGATATCTCATGTCCGTCTTGCGTAATGATTTCTCTGTTTTGAGGAACCCCACGCACAAATTCCATGTAGTGCTGTTTGCCATCTCTGCGCACTGTTAATTGCAGTAACTTTGATAAAGCATTTACGCAAGAGACGCCCACACCATGCAAGCCACCAGAAACTTTATAAGAGTTTTGGTCAAACTTGCCGCCCGCATGCAATTCCGTCATGACAATTTCAGCTGCACTACGCTTAGGCTCATGCTTGTCATCCCATTTAATACCTGTAGGAATACCGCGGCCATTGTCGGTGATGGAAATAGAATTATCAGAATGAATCGTGACATGAATTTCCGTGCAGTGTCCTGCCAAGGATTCATCGATAGAGTTATCTAAGACTTCAAAAACCAAATGATGCAAACCCGTGCCATCCGAGGTATCGCCGATATACATACCCGGCCGTTTTCTTACCGCCTCTAACCCCTCTAGGATTTGAATAGATGATGCACCGTACTGATTAGCTTGATTCGTGTTTTCTGATGGACTTGCAGACATGGCTACCTTCGATAAGTCAGATACAAATTACTCTGGAATAAATAAAATGAAGGAGCCAGCCAAGCTCCTTCGCATACAAATTCATACTGCGTGCGATTAAATTCGCATTGGCATAACTACATATTTGAAATCAGCATCATCTGGAATCGTGATGAGTGCAGATGAATTTGCATCACCTAAGGCGATATTAATGCTGTCGCATTTCAGATTATTCAGTACATCGAGTAAATAGCTGACATTGAAACCTATATCCACGCTATCACCTGCGTATTCAATTTCGAGCTCTTCTACCGCTTCTTCTTGATCCGCATTAGTCGAACTGATCTTCAAACTTTCCGGCGCGATAATGCAGCGTACGCCTTTGAATTTATCGGAAGTCATAATCGCAGTACGCTGCAAGGAGCGTAGTAATAAATCACGGTTCAATGTGAAATTATTTTTATAGCCCTTAGGTATGACGCGCGTGTAATCAGGGAATTTACCTTCAACTAATTTAGAAATCAGCTCTATGTTGGAGAAAGTAAATTTAACTTGATTAGCAGCGATATGTATTTCTACCAAATCATCGGTTTCTTCTAACAAACGCTGTAATTCAATAATTGTTTTACGAGGGATAATGACTTCTTGGCGCGTGAATTGCTGCTCTGTTGCGATTTGAGAAAAAGCCAGTCTATGTCCATCGGTTGCAACGGCAATGATGTTGTTGCCTTCAACAACCAACAGCAAACCGTTTAAGTAATAGCGTATGTCTTGCTGCGCCATAGAAAAATGCACCATGTTGAATAAATGCTTCAACGTTTTTTGTGGCAGGCTGACATGCGTGTTGTAGGTTTCTGCTACTGCTACCGTAGGAAATTCTTCTGCTGCTAAGGTTTGTAATGCAAAGCGAGATTTCCCAGATTGCACTGTCAAACGCTTATTCGTCATAGTAAGCGCGACTTCTTGTGTATCAGGCAGGGCGCGCAAAATATCGAGTAGCTTACGCGCTGCTACTGTCGTTGCAGTGACATCATTACCTGAACCAATTTCTGCGTGCGTACTAATTTGCACTTCTATATCGGTTGATAACAATGTGACCTTAGATCCGTCTTTGCGGATGAGGATATTGGCCAGAATCGGCAATGTATGCCGACGCTCGACAATACCACTCACAATTTGCAGAGGGCGCAGTAGAGCGTCTCTGGTTGCTTTTACCAATTGCATTGTGTTTTCCTTTCGCAGAACACGCCAGAATTAAAAATCTGGTTGTTTATTTTTTTGTTTCAAGACGTTTGTGGACTACGTCAACCTTTTAGGGTTTGTTCTAATACATGAAGCTCATGATTACACTCAGGACTCTTACTTCTATCTGCAGCTATCTTACGGACTGCATGTAACACCGTGGTGTGATCTCTCCCACCAAATAACTCGCCGATTTCTGGCAAACTTTTTTGTGTCAACTCCTTCGCCAAATACATAGCGATTTGGCGTGGTCTTGCAATATTTGCAGGACGTTTTTTTGAATACATATCGGCGATTTTTATATTGAAAAAATCTGCAACGGTTTTTTGTATGTTTTCAACGGAGATTTGTCGGTTCTGTACCGACAATAAATCTTTTAATGCGTCTTTGACTAAATCTATCGTGATGTCTTTGCCATGAAACCGCGAGTAAGCAAGAATTTTTCTTAACGCACCTTCTAATTCACGCACATTCGAGCGCAAATGTTTAGCTACAAAAAACGCTACGTCATCTGATAATGCCGCGCCTTCTTGCAATGCTTTTTTCAACAGAATTGCCACACGCATTTCTAACTCTGGCGGTTCAACTGCTACCGTTAAACCGGAATCAAAGCGAGAAATTAAACGATCATCCATGCCCGTGATTTCTTTGGGATAGGTGTCACTGGTAATGATGATTTGTTTTTTAGCTGCGATCAGTGCTTCAAAGGCGTAAAAAAATTCTTCTTGTGTTCGGTTCTTACCGCCAAAAAACTGTATGTCATCAATCAATAATAAATCTAAAGAATGATAATAACGTTTGAAATCATCAAAGCCTTTGCGCTGATAAGCAGTCACCACATCACGTAC
>JACCDO011624831.1_pt1 | contig 10807 bp, 10 predicted proteins | sample 7446101 | NCBI WGS metagenome assembly JACCDO01 (sample SAMN15323440, study PRJNA562643) | freshwater metagenome | isolation source: river surface water | place: USA:Blue River Watershed | collected 2017-08-16
AGTGCTTAGAGCGCGGTTGCCGCTGTCCAATCAGAAAGCTTGTCTGCCGCTCTGCCTTCGTCGAGCGTAGAACGAACGAATGCAAGTGCCGCCCTGAAACGTTCGGTCAGATCAAGTTGTGCCTCGGCAGAATTTTTTGCCAGGTTGTATGCCACCACACCGCCGGCGGCGTTCAACATCACGATGTCTCGCACAGCCTCTAGCTCTGGCTCGTCGGCACCAGAAAGCACCGATTTGGCGATTTGGGCGTTGTGGTGGGCGTCGCCACCAACCAACTGGTCGGAGCTGGCGAGTTTGAGGCCCAGAGCGGTCGGATCGAGCCTGAATTCACGCACCTCTCCCCCAGAAACCTGCCATATTGTGCTCGAACCCGCCGTTGTGAGTTCGTCCAAGCCGTCATCGCATCCAAACACCAGCGCGCTGCGGCCTCTAGCCGCCAATTCAGCGGCCATCAGAGGTGCAACGGATGCATTTGCGACTCCGAGTGAGGCAGCGATCGGCTGTGCCGGGTTTGCCAGAGGCCCTAGGAAGTTGAAAGTGGTTGGCACCCCCAATTGCTTGCGAATCGGGGCCACGTGGCGCATTGCAGGGTGAAAAACCGGTGCGAAGAAGAACGTTATGCCCACCTCGGCAAAGATTTCGGCCACTCGCTCAGGCGAAAGATCGAGTCGAACACCCAAAACCTCTAGCATTTCGCTTGATCCAGTCTTGCCCGAGGCCGAACGACTGCCGTGCTTCATGACAGGGACGCCCGCCGCGGCGGTAAGAATAGCCGCCATCGATGAAATATTGACCGTTCCAGCTAGGTCTCCCCCGGTGCCAACGATATCGACGCCGTCATCTCCGGTTTCTAGCAGGACGCACTGGCGCAACATCACATCGACCAGACCGGCTAACTCGTCTACGGTTTCACCCTTTGAGCGCAGGGCCAGCATGAATGCACCAACCTGCGCCTCGGAGGCCTCACCTGACATAATCTCGGTCATCGCCCAGTCCGCCTCTGATCGATCAAGGTCGTTTTTGGCGAGCAGCTTGGTCAAAATCGATGGCCAGGTGGGCAGTTGAGTCATGTGGGCAATAATACGCTGGAAAATCCGTCCAAAACGCCCCAGATGTCCTAAATCACTGACCGTCAAGGGTTAGAATTAGAGCATGTCTGCGACTACCGTGAACCCAAAAAACAGCCCAGTGATCAACCGCCCTAGCGCCACCGCTGTCGGAACCATCGTCTGGCTTGGTAGCGAAGTTATGTTCTTCGCGGCCCTATTCGCCATGTACTTCAGCCTGAAGGCCCAGTCCCCTGAGATGTGGGCCAAGGAAACCGAGATTTTGGACGTTCCGTTCGCGCTAGTCAACACAATCATCCTCGTGCTCTCCTCGTTCACCGCCCAGTTCGGTGTCTTCGCAGCAGAGCGCATGCAGCCACGCGCAACCGGCCTCTCGCCTTTCAAGTGGGGCATGGTCGAGTGGTTCTTCCTCACCTATGTGATGGGTGCGATCTTCGTCTCTGGTCAGGTTTGGGAGTACGCCAACCTGATCGCCGAAGGAATCACTCTCGACGGCAACTCTTACGGCAGCGCCTTCTACATGACAACAGGCTTCCACGCACTTCACGTAACCGGCGGTCTTATCGCGTTCTTGTTTGTGATTGGGCGCACCTTCGCGGCCAAGAAGTTCGGCCACGCAGAGGCAACCAGCGCAATCGTCGTGTCTTACTACTGGCACTTCGTTGACGTCGTCTGGATCGGCCTCTTCCTAATCATCTACGTCTTGAAATAACCGAAAAGAGAGCAAACGGTAATGAGCAAAAAGCTAAACAACGCACGCCGCAGCCCTTGGGCGATTTTCGCGGTCATCGCGGCGGGTTTGATCCTCACCGGTGGAACCTACGCGGCTGCTACGGCTAGCACCGAAGATTTCAAGAACAACTACACCGCCGAGCAGGTCGATGCCGGTCATAAGTTGTTCTTAAACAACTGCGCCTCCTGCCACGGTAAGAACGCCGAAGGAACCGAGAACGCACCGAGCCTTATCGGTGTAGGTGCCGCATCGGTACTCTTCCAGGTCGAAACCGGTCGTATGCCTGGTCAGGCATCGGGTCCTCAGCTTGAAGTCAAGCCTGTTCAATTCACCCAGGAAGACACCGACGCGATGGCCGCTTGGGTTGCCTCGTTGGCACCAGGACCAGCTACCCCGAGCGAGGAATACCTCGCCAAGAAGGGTGACGCCACTCGCGGTGGCGAAATCTTCCGCATCAACTGCGCAATGTGCCACAACGCCGTTGGTGCCGGTGGTGCTCTAACCGAGGGTAAGTACGCACCTGCACTGACCGACACCAAGGCATCGCACATCTACCAGGCCATGGTTACCGGCCCGCAAAACATGCCGGTGTTCTCGAACTCGAACCTCTCGCTAGAAGACAAGACCGACGTCATCACCTACCTCCAGCAGGCTCAGAACGCCCCTGCGGTTGGTGGTTACGAACTCGGTAACCTCGGCCCTGTAGTCGAAGGTCTGTTCATGTGGATCTTCCTTCTGGGCGGTCTCGTACTAATCACAATCTGGCTCGGCGCCAAGTCGAACTAAGGCTCAAGGAGAAATCAAGTGAGTGACAAGAAGAAGGACCTCGTAGTTCACGAGGAAGCGGAGTACAAGTACGACGCTGGCCTAGCCAAGGTTGACGTAGACAAGTTCGCCGACCCGGGCATCGAACCACACCGCGTTCGCATGACCGACAAGAGCCCGAAGCACGAGAAGGCCGCTGCCCGCCAGGTTGCCGCCCTATTCTTCGCCTCGATCGCCGGTAGCGTCTTTAGCATTTGGGCATACTTTGCCTTCCAGCTAGACCCAACCGACCTGAGCACAGTGCGCTGGAACACCCTTTTCCTAGGCCTAGGAATCACTCTGGGCATGTTCGGTATCGGTATCGGTGCCGTCCACTGGGCTAAGACCCTGATGCCAGATGCCGAAGTTTCGGAGCCTCGTCACCAGACTCGCGGAAGCGAAGAAACGCGTGCGGCCGCCCTTGAGGTAATCAAGCTAGCCAACGAAGAGTCCGGTTTCTCCCGTCGCAAGCTAATTCGTCGTTCGCTCTACGGTGCTCTCGCACTATTCCCGATCCCAGGTATCGTGATTTTCCGCGACCTTGGCCCAGACCCAGCCGACAAGCTAAAGCACACCATGTGGAAGGCTGGCACTCGACTAGCTCGCGACCCGAGCGGTACCCCAATCAAAGCTGCCGACGTGCAGGTTGGTTCAGTTTTCCACGTGATCCCAGACGGCCTAGCCGAAGAGGGTGAGCACAGCGAGACCTACCACCTAATGCTCGAAGAGAAGGCAAAGGCAGCCGTACTGCTAGTGCGCGTTGATCCTGCCGACCTGAAAGAGGCCGAGGACCGCAAAGACTGGTCCTACCAGGGCATCGTTGCTTACTCGAAGATCTGCACCCACGTTGGTTGCCCGGTAGCGCTATACGAGCAGCACACACACCACCTGCTCTGCCCATGCCACCAGTCAACCTTCGACCTAACTGACGCTTGCAAGGTTGTTTTCGGCCCTGCAGCTCGTCCACTCCCCCAGTTGCCAATCTCGGTTGACTCTGAGGGTTACCTAATCGCCACCAGCGACTTCAACGAACCTGTTGGACCAAGCTTCTGGGACCGTAAGGCATAACCATGACGACAACTAACAACACTGCCAAGGGCGGTTTCCTAGCCGGAACCGCAAACTACCTAGACGAACGTGTCGGTGTAGCTGGAATCCTGAAGACCTTCGGTCGCAAGGTGTTCCCAGACCACTGGTCGTTCATGCTCGGTGAAGTCGCTCTTTACAGCTTCCTGGTGCTTCTTCTCTCGGGTACCTTCCTGACCTTCTTCTTCCAGCCTGCGATGACCCCGGTCATCTACGACGGCGTGTACGGCCCACTAAAGGGTGCCCACATGTCGGTTGCATACGCCTCGACCCTAGACATTTCGTTCGAGGTTCGCGGCGGTCTGCTGATGCGTCAGGTGCACCACTGGGCGGCTCTGCTGTTTGTTGCTGCCGCTGGCCTCCACATGCTTCGCGTGTTCTTCACCGGAGCGTTCCGCAAGCCGCGTGAGATCAACTGGGTTGTCGGTTTCGCACTGTTCGTCCTAGGTATGGCCGCCGGCTTCACCGGCTACTCGCTACCGGATGACCTACTTTCGGGTAACGGTCTGCGAATCATCGACGGCATGATCAAGGGTGTTCCGGTTATCGGCGCTTGGATTTCTTCGCTCCTATTCGGTGGCGAGTTCCCTGGTGACGACATCGTGGCCCGCCTCTACAGCCTGCACATCATGTTGATCCCAGCCTTCATCCTGGTTTTCATCGCGATTCACCTGTTCATGGTGGTAATCCACAAGCACACCCACTACTCGGGTGCAGGTAAGCGCGACGACAACGTTGTCGGTTACCCGCTGGCACCGGTTTACGTTGCGAAGGCCGGTGGCTTCTTCTTCATCGTGTTCGGCGCAATCATGCTGGTTGCCGCGACCTTCACCATCAACCCGGTTTGGAACTACGGTGGCTACGACCCATCACCTGTTTCGGCTGGCACCCAGCCTGACTGGTACATCGGTTGGCTCGATGGAGCTCTCCGTCTAACCCCTAGCCACCTTGAATTCGTAATCGGGGGTTACACCTGGCCGGTAAACGTCTTGCTACCAATGGTGGTTGGAATCCTGTGCCTCGTCGTTGTAGCGATCTACCCGTTCATTGAGGCTTGGGTTACCGGAGACAAGCGTGAACACCACGTTCTAGACCGTCCTCGCAACGCCCCGACCCGTACCGCTATCGGTGCTGCCGGTGTGGTCTTCTACGCCGTCCTCTGGGCAGGCGCAGCGACAGACCTAATCGCAACCAACTTCAAGATGTCGCTGAACCAGGTTCTAACTAGCCTTCAGGTTTCGCTAATCCTTCTACCGGTGGTTGCCTACATCGTCACCAAGCGCATGTGTCTATCGCTGCAGCGCAAGGACCGCGAAATCGTGCTACACGGACGCGAATCGGGACGCATCGTTCGACTGCCACACGGTGAGTACGTTGAGGTTCACGAAGAAATCGACGAGTACACCCGTTACAAGCTGGTTGACTTCGTTGACTACGAGCCGATCATGGCCCGCCCAGACTCTCGCGGAAAGATCACCGTGAGAACCCGTCTGCGTTCGGCTATGTCGCGTTGGTTCTTCGAGGACCGTGTTTCGCCGGTAACTCCATCGGAGCTTGAGGCTTCGAAGAAGCACGGTAAGGAGCTTCACTAACCAATAGCCAAAGCGCCCAGCCTCAAGCAGGTTGGGCGCTTTCGCTTATGCTGGGCTCTATGGACTCGGTAACAGCGCTTCTAGCGATCTCTGCAGCGATTGCCGTCGGCGCTATGAGTCCTGGGCCGAGTTTCGTGGTGGTTGCACGAACAACACTTGCTCAGGGCAAACGAGCTGGGATTCTCACCGCGCTTGGTATGGGCTTGGCGGGAGCCTTGTTTGCCGCTCTGGCCGTTGCAGGCGTGGCAGCTGCGCTGAACTCGGCTGCTTGGCTCTTAGCGACCCTGAAAGTCCTTGGTGGGCTGTTTCTCGCATATTTAGGTGTATCGATGATCAGGCACTCGCGAGCACCACTCTCTGAATCGCACAAAAGCGGACGTACAACACTTCAACTCATCAACGGTTTCGTGGTCCAAGTAAGTAACCCCAAGACGATTGTTGTTTACGCCAGCGTGTTTAGCGCCCTACTCCCCCATCAAACAGAGAGTTGGCTGGCCTACACACTCCCAGTCACCATCGGACTAATTGAGCTTGCCTGGTACATAGTGGTTGCGGTTGTCTTCTCTAATCGCAAGGCGGAGCAAACCTACCTAAAGCGGAAAGTTGTGGTTGACCGCGTTGCAGGCGCAGTGATGTTGTTGCTCGCGTTCCGGTTGCTCACGACAATCTAGAAAAGCGAAGAGGCCAACCGTTTGGCTGGCCTCCCCTGACTTCTAAACAAATTAGTGAGCGTAGTCTCCGCGCGAGTTCTCGAAAACAAAACCGATTACCGCGATCATCGCGAGTGGGAACGCAATGAAGAACAGCCACCAGCCGATAGCAAGTGCCGCGAAGGCTAGCGCTGCGAAAGCACCGAGGAAGAACGGCCACCAGGACCAGGCGTTGAAGAAACCAATTTCTCCGTCGCCATCTTCAATGTTGGCCGTTGGGTTGTCCTCTGGAACCGGTCCCTGCGACGAGTGAACCTTCTGCAGGTAGAAAGCGATAAAGCCCGAAAGGAACACGAGCATTGCAATCGCTGCAGTTCCGATGATCTCAACCTGACCTGTCGCGGCGATGCTCCAAACGGTGTACCCAGCAGAGGCTACAGCGTAAAAGACGGTTAGCAACCAAAAGAGTCTTGCGTTAGTGCGCATCTTGTTCTCAGCCCTTCTTTGCTGGAGCTTTGGCTGCAACGGCAGCGAACTCCGGGTGGTTTAGGTCGAAAGCAGGCGACTCCGAGCGGATGCGTGGAATCGAGGTGAAGTTGTGGCGCGGGAATGGCGAACCAGTTGCCCACTCCAGCGAGCGGCCATAGCCCCATGGGTCGTTGAGGGTCGTCTTAACACCCTTGCGGTGGGTGTAGTAGATGTTCCAAACGAATGGGATGAACGACAGCGCAAGAACGATCGAACCGACGGTTGAGAGCATGTTGCCCCAGCCGAAGCCGTCGCTCTCCAGGTAGGTTGCGTAGCGTCGAGGCATACCGATGACGCCCAGCCAGTGCTGAACGAAGAAGGTTAGGTGGAAGCCGAAGAACAGCAGCCAGAACTGAATCTTGCCCAGTCGCTCGTTCAGGAGCTTTCCGGTCATCTTTGGGTACCAGAAGTAGATACCCGCGAACATCGCGAACACGACAGTTCCGAAGACTACGTAGTGGAAGTGAGCCACTACGAAGTAGCTGTCCGATACGTGGAAGTCAAATGTAGGCGATGCCAAAATAACGCCAGTTAGACCACCGAAGATGAATGTGGTTAGGAAGCCGAGGCTGTAAAGCATCGGTGTCTCAAACGAGATAGAGCCTCGCCACATTGTTCCAATCCAGTTGAACACCTTCACACCGGTCGGAACCGCGATCAACATGGTTGTGAACGCGAAGAACGGTAGTAGAACCGCTCCGGTCACGTACATGTGGTGTGCCCAAACGGTCATCGAAAGAGCTGCGATTGCGATGGTCGCGTAAATCAGAGTCTTGTAACCGAAGATAGGCTTGCGGCTGAAGACCGGGAAGATTTCCGAGACGATACCGAAGAACGGTAGCGCGAGGATGTACACCTCGGGGTGGCCGAAGAACCAGAACAGGTGCTGCCAGAGCATCGGTCCGCCGTTGGCCGGGTCGAAGATGTGTGCGTCGAAGCGGCGGTCGGCGCCTAGGGCAAACAGCGCAGCAGCTAGCGGCGGGAAGCACATGATTACCAAGATCGAGGTAACCAGAGTGTTCCAGGTGAAAATTGGCATGCGGAACATGGTCATACCGGGAGCGCGCATGGTCAGAATCGTGGTGATGAAGTTGACACCACCCATGATGGTTCCGAAACCGCTCAGTGCTAGACCGAAGACCCACAGGTCACCGCCCAAGCCTGGCGAATACGTGGTGTTCGAAAGTGGTGCGTAGGCAAACCAACCGAACGACGCTGCACCCTGAGGGGTGAAGAAGCCGGCCACGGCCACAAACGAACCGAAGAAGTAGAACCAGTAGGCAATCGCGTTCAGACGCGGGAACGCAACGTCTGGAGCGCCGATCTGAACCGGCATCAGGATGTTTGCAAAAGCCGCGAACAGCGGAGTTGCAAACATTAGGAGCATGATCGTGCCGTGCATGGTGAAGAGCTGGTTGTACTGCTCCTTGCTACCAACAATCTCTAGACCTGGAGCTGCGAGCTGAGCGCGAATTACCAAGGCCATGACACCGGCGATGAAGAAGTAAACAATCGAAGTGATCAGGTACAGGTAACCGATCTTCTTGTGATCGGTGGTTGTAATCCAGTCGACGAGGATGCGTCCCTTGGACTTAGGTGCGGTTGCGGTTGCCATTGTTACTTGCCCTCGTTTTCTGGGGTGCTGCCGTTACCTGGAAGGTTTTGGAGTCGGCTGTCTTCGATGGAAAGCTTTCCGAGCTGGTTCTTGTCGCGAAGTGACTGAATGTAAGCCTCGTACTCCTCCGGAGTCTCTACCTTGACCTGGAAGAGCATCATGGAGTGGAACTCGCCACAGAGTTCCGCGCACTTACCGGTGTAAAGGCCGGTTTTGGTGGGTGTGAAGTACATGTGGTTCCAGCGGCCTGGGAAGACGTCCTTCTTGTAAAGGAATTCGACGACCCAGAACGAGTGAATTACGTCGCGCGAAGCGAGGTCGATCTGCACTGTCTTGCCCACCGGAAGGTGTAGAACAGGCATCTCGGTCTTTGGCTTGGTTACGTCCTCCTGCTGAACCTGAATGCCAGACTCCCAAACTCCCTCTTTGAGGTAGTTGAAGTCCCAAGCCCACTGCTTGCCGATGACCTCGATCTTGACGTCAGGGTTAGCGATTGGCTTCTCGATCTCGGTCATGGTCTTGGCGGTGAGCGCGAAGAATCCGATTACGAGGATGAGCGGGACGACAGTAAACAGGGTTTCGATCGGGTTGTTGTAGCGAAGCTGCGGAGGAACCGTGTTGTCACCCTTACGGCGGCGGTAAACGATTAGCGCCCAAGCCATTAGTCCCCAGGAGATGAAACCGACGATGAAGAGAACGATCCATGAGACATTCCAGAACTCGGTAATCGGGCCGGTGTGGTTGGTTACACCCTTGCTAGAAACCGGTAGGTAGCCATTAGCGAAGTCTTCGCTCGAACAACCTGCTAGAACAAGCATCAGGCCTGCCGCAATCGGCAAACTTAGCCATCTGAATCCACGCTTTGAACGCACAATAACCCTTCGAAAGTTGAATCGTTACCCACTAAGTCTAAACCCGCGAGGGCGCGCGAGACCGCCAAAAACAGGCGTTTTTACCGCTTTTTTAGTTGAAAGAGTCGCCGCAGGCGCAGGTTCCCTGCGCGTTCGGGTTGTCGATCACGAAACGCTGGCGCATAACTGTGTCTTCCCAATCCAAAGTCGAACCATCGAGGTACGGGAGGCTCTTTTTGTCAACGACAACCTCGACCCCGTCGAAGGGGTAAACCACGTCGTCAGAGTTAAGAGTTTCGTCTGGGAAGAAGTCGTATCGCAGCCCCGAGCAGCCGCCTGGCTCAACGTAGAGTCTGAGGCGAATCTCGAGGTCGGTCTGCTCTGTTTCAAGCAAAACCTTGAGCTTGTTTACAGCAGGTTCGGTTAGGCGAATACCTTCAAAAGTGGTTTCAGACATGTTTACAGTTTACCGCGACTCAGTTAGGTCATTGGCTTTGATCAACATCAACGCTTCGGCAACCATTGCCTTCTTCAAGGATTCGACTTCAACAGATTCATTGGGGCTGTGAGCTCGGCTGTCGGCGTCTTCCACCCCGGTAACCAGGATCTGAGCGTTCGGGAAAACCTCCATCAGATCGGCAATAAACGGGATCGAGCCGCCAATGCCAATCAGCGCCGTCGGGTTTGCGAACGAGGCCTCGAGAGCAGTCTCGGCCAGGCTCTGAGCCCAACCAGAGGCGTCAGCCTGGAATGGCTTTCCCATTTCAACATCGTGATAAGCGATCTTCGCGCCGAACGGGAGGTTGGCCTCTAGGTGAGCACGAAGCGCGGCAAGCGCGTTCTCGGGCTGCTCCCCCGGCGCGATGCGCATCGAAATCTTGGCCTTCGCCCTAGGAAGCAAAGTGTTTGAGGAAAGCGCAACCGACTGACCGTCAATGCCAATAACTGTGATCGACGGTTGGGTCCATAGGCGATCAAGTATCGAACCGGAGCCGATAAGTTCAAGACCCTCAGGCGCACCAGCGTCTCGTCTAAGGTCCGCTTCGGTGTAAGGAAGCTCGGCTGCCTTACCTGAAACCAGCCCGGCAACAGCCACGGAGCCGTCTTCGGCGTGAAGAGAGGCCAGGAGGCGAATCATCGCAGTCATGGCATCGGGCACCACTCCCCCGTACATACCGCTGTGCAGGGCGTGATCAATGGTCGAAACCTCGATAACCTGCGACACCAAACCGCGCAAGGTGGTGGTTAGCGCCGGTATTTCGGCCGTCCAGTTACCAGAATCGGCAACCACGATGGCATCGGCTGCGAGAATGTCGCGGTTCTCATCTAAGAATGGTCGGAAGGTCCGTGAACCCGCCTCCTCTTCACCCTCGATGAAGACCGAAAGTCCGAGGTCGAAGTCCTCGCCCAGCACCTTCTTTAGAGTTTCGATCGCTGTGAGGTGGGCAACCACTCCAGCCTTGTCGTCGGCCGCTCCACGGGCGTAAATGCGTCCGTTTTTGAGTGTCGGTTCAAAAGGTGGTGTGTCCCAATCGGCCTCGTTACCTGGCGGCTGGACATCGTGGTGTGCGTAAAGCAAAAAGGTCGGTTTGCCGTTTTTCGGAGCGCGATGCGCAACCACAGCGGGCGAGCCAGGCACGCCGTCGAGTTCAGCACGACGGATTTCTACGATGTCGAAGACTCCGGTCTGGCGGAATAGTTCGGCCACAGCTTCGGCGGATTGCTCGAGGTTGGCGGCATCAAAAGCCTCCCAGGCGATACCTTGAATTTTGACGAGTCGGGTGAGATCGCCGATTCTCCGAGCGAAGTCTCCGTTAACGATTTCGCGGACTTTTTCGACTAGTTCTGATTCGATGCTGGTGACGCTCGGGAAGTTGTTCA
>JACCDO011028044.1_pt1 | contig 10806 bp, 6 predicted proteins | sample 7446101 | NCBI WGS metagenome assembly JACCDO01 (sample SAMN15323440, study PRJNA562643) | freshwater metagenome | isolation source: river surface water | place: USA:Blue River Watershed | collected 2017-08-16
AACTAAACCAGGCTCTATTTCTGTAATAGTACCGTTGATTAAAATTTCTGTGACATTTTCTACACTAGGTCCTTGACCGTCGCCAACTGCGATAGATCCACCACCTTGACCTAATAGTCCTTCGTTGTCTGTTAGGTCTGATACATCTGTGGGAGCATTTGGAATATCTGTATATTCAATATTTTGACTGATAGGAACATTATTAACTTTTAATGTGTTAGTTCCTGTTTCTAGACTTAGGGGAACCCCGCCAAGATATACTGTTGAGTTACTAACATATAAACTCTTCCAAGGTTTTGCAAGACTACCTAAGTCTCCACCGTTAGCTGTTTGAGGGATTAAGTTTCCACCTACGGTTAAATTACTGGTAATAGTAGTAGCTTGATCAATAGTAATATTACTACTATCTGTTGTTGTAATTGTACTTCCTGTAAACTCAAAAGCACCAATGTTTAAATTTCCGTCTCCTAAGCCTATAGCATTATAGATTTCTGTAAAGTTTTGATTTACTTTATCAAATGCTGTTCGTAAAGGATCACCGTTGCCTTTATCGGCTATACCTATGTTTATAATTTTTTGTACCATTATACTCGCCCCACTGCAACTTCAATTACACCGGCTTCGGAGTAATCTTTATCTTGTAATGCCTTACCTATTATGGTTCCAACCTTTGGATCATATGCTTTAGCAGCATGACCAACTACACCGGCAGTTGTTAACATGTCGCCTTTTTTAACACGACCAACTACTTTACATGGAACTCGTCCCTGTAGTGCTATACATGTTCGTGTGCCTTGTAAATCTTGATTCATTATAAATCCCGGATTAGTTGTTACAACACCGGCTAATTTTGAATCACCAAATATATCTGTTGTTGTTACTTCTGCCGATCCGCCAAATACTAAAACAGTTCCCGGTTCGTATTCTTGATCACTAGAATAAAATTCTGCTAAGTCAGCAAATCTTGCAGATGTTGCAGTTCCTTGGAACAAGTTTGCAAACAAATCTCCAGCAGCATCTCTTGCTGCAATAGTATTACCCGTAGCAGAAGTTGATGCAGACCTTGAATTACCTGCAACAAGTAAGTTAGTTGCTGTAGTAGCTGTTGCTGCATTACCAGAAAGATCTCCTGAGAATACTGCGGCAGTTAAGTTTCCGCTAGCATCTCGCTGTGCAAGAGAGTTTGCTGTAGCACTTGTTGAAATTGCTGTAATTCCAAAAGTTTCTACACCGGTTCTAGTTAATGCACCGTTACTGGTAAACAATGCTTCAAGTGTTTTAGCACCTACAGTTGAAGCAGTAAGTTCAATTGGAGAAGCAGCTGATCCGCTAAAGTTACCTAAAATTCTTGCATCGGCAATATTAGCTATTTCGCTAAGGGCAATACCGCCTGCTTTAACCCCTACAAACCCATTGGTAACTTCAAAATTAGCACTGTCAAATCTAGATAAGCCGGCAGTTGCTTGTAATGCATCATAGTCAGCAGCAGTGCCTGTACCTAATGTCACTGTACCAGTACCAACAGCAGGCCCATTAGTTACGATATCTGCTGTAAACACAGTACCTGGATCGTTGTTAGCGGCACCTTGTTGTGTAAAATCAGTTGTGCCTGCAGATATAATTCTATATACCTGCCCATTGGCTAAATCTGGAGCATTAATAACTCCTGTTGCAGTTGCTTGGAAAACTGTTCCGACAGTATTGTTAGCGGCACCTAGTTGTGTGTAAACAGTATTTCCTACTGTGGTAATACGATATAATTTTCCAATTACAAATTGTCCTACATCAATATTTGTTTGTGTAGGAGCACTACCAGAACTAGCAAGATTCATCAACATCTTACTTTGTCTAATAGCAGCAGTATTACTTACATCTGCATCGACAATGCTTAATGGAGCATAGTTAAGATTTAATTTGGCATTTTCTACACTCTTTACTATAGATCCTGCAACGTGTGCAGCAGCACTGGTGCTAAACTTTGCTCTTGTAATGCCGTCAAATCTATTTTCAGAAGGTGTAGTTCCTGTGTATTGGAAAATTTCACCATTGATTTGAATATATCCGCTTGTAGGATATCCTGTAATATTTTCAATGACAATACCACCAGAAACAAATATGTTTGAAGTTCCTGCAATACCACTATCAATAGTAGGAGCACTGGTAATACCGCCAACTAAAGGAGAAACATATGTACTTGAATAGCTAGCAACAATATCACCCCCAATTGTTGCACTAACGGCATTTAAGTTGCCGCCGCTAAACATTAAAACATCACCAGCAGCAGCATTTAAAATAGCCATGTCGGTTAGTTCTGAAAGTTCGTCATTTAATCCAACCAAGCTATCAACATAAAGTTTAGTTGCTGCATCTGAATCATCTGAAGGTGCAGCTACGTTTTGAATATTAAATCCACCAGCGTTAAAATTAGCCTTCATTGGTATTGCACCATTTAAGGCCATATAGCCTGACCCGATCAAGTTTGGAACAGGAACTGTATTACCTGAATGGTCTAGACCTAAACGCTTGTCAATATAACCTCTAATAGCACTTTGTACAGGTACAGTATCTGTGGCATTGTTAGTCATTGTTGCATCTGTTGAGAATTCAGCAACAGTAACACCACGTTTAAAACCAATACCGTCTAAGTTACTTAGGGCAATTGACGCACTAAATGTAACAGTACCAGTACCTTGGTCAACTGTAAAGAATCGACCTACACGGAAGATACCATCTTGGTCTGTGCTTACATAGAATACACGACCTTTAAGTTCTTCAATAACTTCGTTTTCCTGTGTAGGACCTTGACTAGGATTACCAAAGATTGCACTTGGATAGTTTGTAGTATTATAACCTCCAGTACCAATATCTAAAAAGTCGTGTCCCGTAGCACGGCAAGTACTAATCTTAACAGTGATACTTGCAGTTGAGCCTGATGGTAAACCTGTTCTTAGCACAGTAGAACTTGATCCACTAAGAACTTTATTCAAACCTGTAGCAGTACCATAGTTGTTATTGTCTGAAAGATCGGTAAAGCTAATATAAGCAGGAATCATTCCTGCGGCAGGTGTATAACCGGTGACCTTATGCAGTTTACCGTTCCATGCAAACACTAATGTACCAGTGTTTAGTAAATCTCTCTTGGCAGCATTTTCCGCGCCAGAGATTTCAAAGATAGCAATTTTTGTATCACCAACAAGGCTTCCCATAGTTTTTGCAGCATTATCTGGATCAACTGTGGTAATCTTTGTTGGGTCACTAGTTGGTTTAATGTAAACGAACGACGTGTCTGAAGTCAATACTGCCTGATTTGGCGGTAGTTTTGATCCGTCTGCAAGACTAGTACCGTAGGCAATAATTCTATAAACATCCGGCAATGTAGCATCATATTCAAGAGCAGTGCTTGGTCTTGTTGGGTTTACATTGTCAACATCTTGGAATCTATAGTTTTGTAATTCACGTATCACAATGTTCATGTGATCGCTTAGTTGAGTTGTAAGCCCGTTGGCTTCTCTATTATCATTACTATTTGTACTAATGCTGATTAATAGAATTTCTTTACCGCCAAAGCAAGTTCCACCGCTAGTATAAGTGTTAAAGCTTGAACTATTAACAGTTGTTGCCAGCGTTGGATCTTGATATAATTGTACAGTATTTGCACCGTTGCGTTTGACATAGTATAATCCAGTAATTTGAATCATACCTGCAACACTTTCAATTTTAACAAGATCGCCATCTGTAAAATGATGGTTTTCACTAAATGTTACCTGTGCAGGATTGGCCTTAGTAATAGCTGTAATATTATATGTAAATTTCTCGTTGACAACACCGCCCGATGTATAGGTAGTATAGCCTGTTGAATCAACTGGACTGCTTAAGGTATCTGTTGTAGGATCGTAACTGTTGTATAGCTCAAAAGTTTTATAAGTTAATGGTTTAGCATAATATCTATTACCATTTAGTTGAGTCATACCCCCAACACCACTAATAGAAATTCTATCGCCTTCATAAAACTTAATAGGACTTTCTACGGTACCACCACTAGCATATGAAGTCCATGATATACTGTCTACTTCAGGAATTAAGCTGTCGTCGAGATAAAGAGCAAATTGATTAGCACCGTAGCTAGTTGCCTTAACATAATAACTACCGTTATTAATTTGTGTCATTCCTACTACGCCAGTAATAGTTACAAAATCTCCGTCAGCTAATCCGTGACTTCCACTGACAGTGATTACAGCTGGGCTAGCACGAGTAATACCTGTAATAGTTAATGGCAATGTACCTAGAACAGTAACAACCGCAGGATTAGCTTTTGTTACTCCGGTAATTCTATAAGTATATTGACTTTCATTCAGGCCGGTTCTAGTTACAGTTCTAAGTTCATATCTAGATATGCTGCCGTTCAAATGATCAATTTCAACTTCACTAACTGCGCTGGGAATATATTGATAACGTTTTAAATAAAATTCAATGTCATTCTTTTGGCTATCAGCACTGAAATCATCAAATCGATAAATCTTAGCAACCTGAGTCATGTTCTCTGTAAGAGAAACATTATCCGGAATTTCTGTTGGGTCTGCACCAATGGCCTTCAAACCATAATTACCTTGTGCATTAGAACCTGCAACAGATCGAATCTGTCCACCATAGCTGGCCAGATAAGCTGTATGGCAGTAGTAGGTAAATGTTGATACTTGTTCTGTTAAACCTGTGTTATGTGCAACAATACCATACCCTAGGTCGTTAACCTGTGTAAAGTCGTTGGCCAGCATTGATCGATTACCTGGTGTTTCTAAAACAATGTTTAGGTTACCGCTTGACCAAGGGGTTGTTGGGTTTAGTTCTAATACTGCAATACCAGTGTTTGCATCATATGATTTTACGTTATCAACTTGATAACGGAAACCATTATAATAAAACGCTGTTGGGGCTACTGGTCTACGATAAGTTAGACCATTAACTGTTAATTCTAAACCTGATGAACTAGTAATCTTAGTTTTTAAACGACCACAGAAACCATCAATGTACATACCTCCTGCAAATGTTTGTCTATTAATGCTCTTAGAGAAACAGCCGCTTTCTTGAACATACGGACTCTTAGATCCAATAGCACCTGACGGATCTAGCACACACATAAATCCTCCGTGCCCTTGTGCTGTAATATTACTAATTCTCACAGCGTCATTGAACAAGAACACATCTACATTTGAGTTGTTCTTAGGAGGATTAAAATCTGGATCAAATGCGTATACTACTGTGCTAATCAAATTGGCAATGTCGGCTGCACTACCAGTTTCGGCTGTTAAGTCGTTATTAATAATTTGGCTAACTGAACTTTGGTAAGTTACTGTTGGTGCTTGATTTAAAATAATCTTTTGTGCAACTGTATTGATATGATTCATTCCAGCAATACAAGCTGCCTGTGTTACAGTTGGTGCAGAATTTAAGAAAGTAGCGGCTGCACTAACAGCATTGGCTCTACCTCCCTCTCGTAAGTCTGTTATGATAGCATCAAGAATAAGACCAGTATCTCTTAAACTCTTATCAGTGTCAAAGGATATTACACCTGGTTGTGCCGATACAAACGCAGTCACTTCTGCTTTAATATACTCTTTGTTAATTTGAAGTAATTTGGCACTTTCAAAATACCCACCTTCGTTGGTATAAGTTGGGCCCAGGTCCATAACTCTAGAAGCATCAGTTAGATAATGATATCCGTAATTAGGACTGTCGTAGGTAGCTGGCAAACTGCTTAGGCCATTTTTAACCACATCAACAACGATCTGTAAAAGAGTTCCTGATTTTGTAACGGCTGCTGATTCGGCTGATGGGGCTGTTGTGTTTTGTGTTGCTGCTAGTTGCAACGAAGGGTATGATACTCTAGGTAAAATATAATTTACAACAATGCTTTTTAATTTTGATATTGCGGCACTAGTTTGAATTTCTTGACCAATAATCTTTGAAACAGCTCCGTTATAATACAACGATGCTGCATCGTATGATCGAGAATTGCCGCCGTATTTAATGTCATTAATTAAGGCATTAATGATGAGGCCAACGTCTCGAGAGCATTTGCCTTGATTGTAAACAAGTCCGCTAAAGCTGGCAATTAGACCAGCAGTAAACGTAATACTACCAGTAGTATTAGCAGTGTCTGCAATAATAGTAATTTGACTTGAACTATCAACACTTAATATTTTTGCATTAGTACCAAATACACCTGAGCCGCCGGTCTTGGTCACAGACATGCCAGGTACAAGATCAACAGTTGATGCAAGTCCAGTAATAGTTGAAGTGGTTGCGTTAGGGCTTAGTGTACCAGTTAGTCCAGTATATACTGGAGCAGTACCAGCTACTTGATCGTTAATCCATTCAATAATTTCTCTCTTTAGATAATCTACGTTTGCTTCTAGCAATCGAACTGCTTCTGGATTATAAGTGGCTACTAGATCTAATCCGTCAAAGTTGGTGTCTCGATAGAAATATGTTTCAATCCACGGACTTTGACTTGCACGATCTTTAGGACGTATAATAGTTCTACGGAAGTCATCTCCTCGAATGGTCACGTTAGGCGGAACTCTAATAGGATAGTCTTCGTAGTAAATGCCGCTTTCTGGTCTAATAGTAATTTGCAAATCTTTGTTGGCTTCTGCAAATTCAACTTCTTCTGCTAGTATAAAATTGTAGGGAGTGAATAACGTACATTCGATAGTATCTGTTGATACGCCGGCGGCGTAGCTTACGATTTTTCCAATGGCTCCTGATTTAATACCTCTTACAATTTTGCCAGGAGTAATGTCAACGTTGGTTGGATTTCCTTGATCAACATAGCCCTGTCCGCCATTATCAACAACAAAAGAAACAAAACCATTGCCATAGTTTACGTTTGGTGCTGATGATACTCCTGCATTTATAATTCCTGTAATAATATTAAATTTACTGGCTACTGCTGCTCGCTGTGTTGAGTTAGTGTTTAATAAATCTGTTTGTCTTGTATAAACAGATTGATAACTTTGAGGAGGATTAATTTTTTGTAAGACATAATCGGCTAATGTCTTAGCATAATTTATACCAGCAATAGTTTCAACTTTTTGTGCGCCGCTGGCAACTCTAGCACTTAGGTTTCTAAAATAAGAACGACCAGCATTAATTGATTGATGGTTACTGTCAAATAGCGTATCAAATATAACAGCTTCAATTATAAGTCCAACGTCCCTAGCACATGTCTCTTGATCGTAATTAAAGTTTGGATAAGTTGCACCTATGTAACCAATTACTTCTGCTTTAATGTATTCAATATTTTTTCTTAAAAGGGTTTCAACACCAACATAACCAGTACCTCCGGTAATGGACACTGATTGAATTTGACTTTCAGTTGTTATACCTAAAATAGTGTAAGCTAATCTTTGTCTATAAGGACCAGGTTCATTGCCAGCTACTTCAATTAGCTCTTCTGCTTTACGGCAAGCAGCTCCAATGGTAGCATATGAATATGCTAATGCGCGACCTTCTTTACCGGCTGGAGTATTAGTCTGCTTATCATCTCCCGATGTACTTACAAATATATTAATGTTGCTGGCAAAACTATTGTTATCTACATAATATTTTGTAGCAGCTTGAAAATTTGGATCCGCACCAGGAAGCTCTGGGATAGGATTTTCGTTTAACGGTTCTGGATGATCAGATAGATATAATGGACCAGCCATTACATCGCCTTGGCGTCTTACTGTGCTTACTCTAGGTAATGCTTCATTGGTTAGATAATTACCAGGTATAGTTGGATCTAGGAATGCATCTACAAGAGTTTGAGTACCTGTACCTGCCCCAGGTAAAACTGTAATTCGATTTGTACCTGGTGTTGCCCTTGCATCATCATAGGTAGGATGAATGCTAAGTTCAACAGCATTGACATATTTTAAATAATATGTAGTTCCTGGTACTAATGGAGATGCAGCCGTTCCAGTTGTATTGTATTTAAAAGCAATACCATCTGCACCACTGTCATATCCGTGCCCTGTTATTTTAATATTTCCGTTTTGGTAATTTTCAATAGTTTTAGTATATTCACTTTGATTAAGTGGTTCTGTTCTAATACGGATTTGTCCAGCACTACCACCACTGCCGCCGCCGCTTTGTAAGTATCTGCGATCGGCATAACCTTTGCTAATAACAAGATCGTCAACAGTGATGCTAGTTCCATGCACTGCATTGAATAAAGTCACGTTTGTAGAGTTTGGTTCTCCTACTCGACCAATTGGTAAGCTATTAGCATTTAACGGAGCTCCTAGGCTAGGGTTTGTATCACCGTTTAGTTTAGCGCCGCCCGCACTAATAATAAGCTGATCTTCGTTAGTATTATCAATAGTAATACCATTAGAACCAACAAGGTTTTTAGCTAATACAGCATCACCGGCATCGTTAACTACAAAAACTTGGTTTGGGTCGTAAGTGGCAGGAAAGTCGTCAAGATTGGTAGATTTGATTAAATCCCCTTCTCCAATGACAGCGTATAGATCTCTAAAATTTTCATTGACTTTTCTAAAGGCTTCGCGAATACTATCGCCAGTGCCATCATTACCTTGTACGCCAATATCGATTGATTGTCTTGCCATATTATACCCCGAAACTTGAACCACAACCGCAGGTAGTTACTGCGTTGGGATTTTTAATTGTAAAATTGCTGCCCATTAATTCATCTTTGTAATCTATTTCGGCACCCTGTAGGTACTGCATACTCATTGCATCTATAAGAACCTTATACTCATCTAAAGGGAATTCAAAGTCGTCTTCGTTTTGTTGTTCGTCAAATGTGAATCCATAACTAAATCCACTACAACCTCCCCCTTGAACAAATGTTCGCAGAGCAAGATTTGGATTGTTTTCTTCCATTAATAGGTCTTTGATTTTTGCTTTTGCAGAGTCAGAAATTGTTATCATAATGGTATTTACCAATTATTTTTATAACCTTAATGTAAATAAAATATGTACATCAAATCTGACATTGAATATAAGTTATACACTAGAAAGAGTAAGTTAGGTCATGAGCACAACTATATTCGTAAACATACGGTAGTGACATTTCGTTGCGATAATTGCGGTGAGATCTTTAATAGACTTAAAGGTTCAATGAGTCCAAGAAGACTTAACAATAATTATTTTCATTGTTGTTCTAATTGCGATCCTAAAAAATTTGCCCAAAAAAAAGGCGCCGAGCGGCGCACAATTTGGGATAAAACTGTAAACAGTGACTTAGATATTAGCCGACTCTAGGATAGGCACACGCTTTACCATTCTTAATTAATTTAGAAACTACAGAATTAAAGTGTCTTTGTTTATTCTGTTCAGGCGTCAAAGAAAAAATTCCTGTTTTATTTTCTTTAGCATATTGCCCGCCTTTCTTACCTCCTACCTTTCCAGCAGCAGATGCATGACCTAAACTAAAACCGCATTTGCCTTCTTTATTTGCCTTTGATGCTGCCAAAGAGGCTAATTTGCTTTTTTCTTCTTTTGACATATTCATTCGTTGTGCTATCCTATGCGCGGCAGCATAGTCGCCTTGAGAATAATGTATATCAAAGTGTTCTTGTAAAGAAACTGCTTTCAAATTAGAAGGGTGATTATTTTGGTGATTGCCATCTAGATGGTGTATATCAAATCCTTCGGGAATAGGTCCGTAGTTTTTAATATAAATTTTTCTATGTATTTTAGTTTCTGCCATACTCGTGTTCCCACGAGTATTTATTTAAGATAGTCGATTTTCTATTACATCCCAATCTATAATACGCCAAATGTTTTTTAAGTAGGATTTTTTATCAGCCAAGTAATCTAGAACCCATGAGTGCTCCCACCAGTCAATTAACAGCAGAATATCCTTGCGTATTTCATGATTTTTAATCGTTTTGAGTTCGCCTTTGTAGCTCAAATAGACCCAGCCGCTGCCCTGTATAGCCATAGCTGTTTTTTCCACAGCAGCTTTAAAACTATCAAAGCTTTTAAATTTGTCCGTTATAAGTTTGCTAACTTTGTCTCCAGGTTTACTTGTTCCCGGTTCCTTAAATTGCGTAAAGAATATGTCGTGTAGGAAAGCACCAGCTTCGTTGAACTCAGGATCCCCTTCCCCTTCGTTAAAACGTTCTACATAAGTTTTGTATAATTTGCCATAATGATAGTTAATTGTATCTTCGCTCATTACAGGGTCAAGTGCGTCTTTTTTGTAAGGTAGTTTGGTTTGTTCTAGTTTACGACTAGATAAACTCTCATTTAGAACACTTTTGATGAAATTATATGGCATGTTTATATTTAGCTTATAAATAAATGACAAGGAGATTCCATATGGAAATATTACTAGTTATTGCATTGGGTGCTGTTGTAGTTTGGTGGGGTTACACACAGTTTAATAAAACCAAATCTGACGGCTCGCATCCATTAGATTCAGTTACAAAACAACCAGAGGCACCTTATAAGATAGAAGCGCCGGTTGTTGAAACACAGCCGGCACCTGTAGTTGAAGCTGCACCAGCACCTGCTACTAATCCGTTAGATGTAAATAATGACGGAAAAGTAAACTTAGAAGACGCTAAAGAAGTAGTTAAGCGCGGTCGTGCTAAGGCCAAAGCCAAAGTACAAGAAGTTAAAGCAGAAGTTAAAAAACGTACAGGACGCAAGCCTTCAAAGAAGGCCTAACTCCCTAGCCTGTTTATGCAGGCTAAAGCTAGCTAGGTTTTTCCCTTTTGATTCACACATAATATCGTGTGTTTGGGTAAAACCTAAGGCCCACTAATTAACTCCGGTGTTCCAATAGAAATC
>JACCDO010076993.1_pt1 | contig 10805 bp, 10 predicted proteins | sample 7446101 | NCBI WGS metagenome assembly JACCDO01 (sample SAMN15323440, study PRJNA562643) | freshwater metagenome | isolation source: river surface water | place: USA:Blue River Watershed | collected 2017-08-16
AATTTGACAATTGGCCCTATGGTTTGTGAGGCAATTCGCCCTCATGTCGACGTACCGATTGACGTGCATCTTATGGTTGAGCCGGTTGACAGCATCATTCCGATGTTTGCGAAGGCTGGTGCAAACGTGATCACTTTTCACCCGGAAGCCTCCCGCCATGTGGATCGCAGCCTGGCTCTGATCCGCGATCAGGGCTGCAAAGCTGGGCTAGTCTTCAATCCAGCCACGCCCCTAGATTGGCTGACCCACGTGATGCACAAAGTGGACATCATTCTGCTGATGTCGGTGAACCCTGGGTTTGGTGGACAAAGCTTTATCCCGGAAACGCTCAATAAACTGCGTGCCGCACGCAAACTGATCGACGCGCATGTCCAGGCCGGCGGACAAGCCATTGCGCTCGAAGTGGACGGCGGGGTCAAGACAGACAACATTCGGGACATCCGCGCAGCCGGTGCCGACACCTTCGTTGCGGGCTCAGCAATCTTTGGGCAACCAGACTATCGAGCCGTGATCAATGCGATGCGGACCCAAATTGCGCTAGCCAACAAATGACTACTAACAAATTGCCCTCCCCAGTAGGTTTTGACGCTGTCATACTCGATTTAGACGGCACCTTGATGGATACCATCCCCGACTTCACCGTCGCGGTCAACTGTATGCTCGCCGACCTCAGTTTTGAGGCAATTTCGCAAGCTGAAATCGCCACTTACATCGGAAAAGGCTCAGATAATCTCATTCGGCGCGTACTCACTAGCGTCCAAGCCGGACAGGCCCCGAGCGACGAGCTATTCAAACAGGCGAAAGCGTCTTACACGACGAACTACCACCGCATTAACGGTGACCAGGCCATCATTTTTGAGGGGGTTCGCCCTGGGCTAGAGATGCTCCAAGGGATGGGGCTACGGATGGCTGTCGTGACGAATAAAAACGCAGAGTTTGCCGTACCTCTGCTTGAACGCACCGGTTTGGCCAAATACTTACAAGCTATCGTTTGTGGGGACACGCTTTCAGAGCGTAAACCGCATCCAGCCCCGATGCTGCACGCCTGTAATTTACTCAAAAGCTCACCGAACCGCACGGTTGCTGTAGGAGACTCGATCAATGACGCACTCTCGGCTCGCGCCGCAGGTTGCTCATTCCTAGCTGTACCCTACGGCTACAACGAAGGTAAGAGCGTGCATTCGCTTGATGTCGATGCTATAGTAGATTCCATTGAACACGCGGCTCGATGGGTTGCTGCACGCTAATGGCAGTAACTTGGCGCCCAAGCTTTTATAGAGATTAACGATGTCCCTGTCATTGCGCACCACTTCCGTACCTGTCGCCTCGTGGCGCTGGTGGCGTTTGTGTTCCGGGTGACGGTGCGTCAAAGTCCGGCTCAATAGCGATAAGCGAACAGCCAACAGTACAAACCAAGCCCGTCCAACCATGGCCGGGCTTTTTTTATTGCTTAACCCGGTCTGCTAACTGCGAGAACCGCCTAAACAGATGACTGAACTTGAATTCAAAGCCCTTGCGGCACAAGGCTATAACCGCATCCCGCTGGTTGCTGAAACCTATGCCGATCTCGATACACCTCTGGGTATCTATCTAAAGCTGGCGCATAGCGGACCACAAAACGGGAAGAACTCCTGCTTGCTTGAGTCCGTTGTCGGCGGCGAGCGCTTTGGCAGATATTCCTTCATCGGATTACCCGCCCGCAATGTGATTCAAGCTCGGGGGACGACAACAACCGTTCTGCGAGACGACAAAGTCGTTGAGACCTATGAGGGCGACCCTCTGCGCTTTATTTCGGACTACCAAGCCCGTTTTAAAGTTGCGTTACGTCCAGGCATGCCACGTTTTGCTGGCGGCTTGGCCGGCTATTTTGGGTACGACACTGTTCGACATATCGAACCCAAATTAGGCCCGGCCACTAAACCCTATCCAGCTGGGATGGGTGAAGGCCCTCCAGATATTTTGCTGCTGCAAACCGACGAGCTCGTCATTGTCGACAATCTAGCCGGTCGTATTTATTTGATGGTCTATGCCGATCCGTCCGAGCCCGAGGCCTATAACCGCGGACAACAGCGCTTAAAAGAGCTGCGCATCAAATTGCGCAAGCCCGTCGAAATCCCCTATAGCCACGCGAGCGTGGTCACCAAAGAAGAGCGTAGCTTTGCGAAAGCAGATTACTTAGCCGCTGTACGTCGCGCCAAGGAATACATCGCCGCAGGAGACTTGATGCAAGTGCAGGTTGGTCAAGTCATCACCAAGCCGTTTAGTGACTCACCACTATCGCTTTACCGGGCACTGCGCTCACTGAATCCGTCACCCTATATGTACTTCTGGAACTTTGGTGATTTTCAGGTGGTCGGTGCATCGCCAGAAATTCTGGTGCGTCAAGAGGCCATCCCCCTACCCGAAGGCGCACCAGCGGGTCAGGCGCCCGAGACCTGCATCACGATTCGTCCTCTGGCCGGCACGCGCAAGCGCGGCGGCACACCCGAAGAAGACGCAGCACTCGCAGCCGAACTGCTCGCCGATCCCAAAGAACGCGCCGAGCACGTCATGCTGATTGACCTCGCACGCAACGACGTCGGTCGTGTTGCCAAAATCGGTTCCGTCGAGGTCACCGACACGATGGTGATCGAGCGCTACTCGCATGTGATGCACTTGGTGTCGAATGTCACGGGTACGCTCGAGCCCGGCATGAGCAATATGGATGTGTTGCGCGCCTCTTTCCCAGCGGGCACATTGACGGGCGCGCCAAAAGTGCGTGCGATGGAAATGATTGACGAACTCGAGCCTGTGCGCCGTGGCATCTACGGCGGTGCAGCGGGTTACTTGAGTTATGGCGGCGAAATGGATGTCGCCATTGCCATTCGTACCGGCATTATTAAAGACGGCATGCTGTATGTGCAGGCTGCCGCGGGCATTGTGGCCGACTCCGATCCAGAAATGGAATGGCTCGAGACCGAGGCCAAGGCACGCGCGGTATTGCGTGCAGCCGAACAAGTACAAAACGGTCTTGATCAACCGTTCTAATCAGGTAAATAGGATACAGACATGCTGCTGATGATCGACAACTACGATTCATTCACCTACAACCTGGTGCAATATTTTGGCGAACTCGGACAAGATGTTCGGGTGCATCGCAACGACCAGATCACGCTCGAGGAAATCGACGCCTTACGTCCAGATCACATTTGTATTTCACCGGGTCCCTGCTCACCTGCTGAAGCGGGAATTTCCATTGATGTGATCAAACGTTACGCTGGCAAGGTGCCTTTGCTTGGCGTATGTTTGGGCCATCAAGCGATTGGTGCGGCATTTGGCGGCAAGATAGTCCGTGCCCAGCAAATTATGCACGGCAAGACCTCTGAAATCACGCACACAGGCTCTGATGTCTTCAAGGGCCTGCCCTCGCCGTTTACCGTGATTCGCTATCACTCGCTTGCGATCGAACGTGCAACGATTCCGGACTGCTTAGCGATTACCGCTCAAACAGCGGATGGTGAAATTATGGGTGTGCGTCATAAAACATTACCAATCTATGGCGTGCAGTTTCATCCAGAATCGATTCTCAGCGAACACGGTCACGCAATGCTGCGTAATTTCATCGACCTCGGTTCGGCACAGTACGGAGCGTAAGCATGATTACTCCTAGCCAAGCCCTACATCGCTGCATCGAGCATCGCGAGATTTTTCATGACGAGATGTTGCATCTGATGCGCATGCTGATGCGCGGCGAGATGTCGCCCACGATCGCAGGTGCACTGCTGATGGGCTTACGCGTCAAGAAAGAAACCGTCGGTGAGATCACAGCCGCCGCACAAGTGATGCGCGAATTCGCAACGCCCGTCAAAATTTCTAACCCGCAAGACATGGTCGACATGTGCGGAACCGGCGGAGACGGCAGCAACACCTTTAACATCTCAACGACCGCCATGTTTGTTGCGGCTGCCGCTGGTGTGCCGATTGCAAAACACGGCGGACGCAGTGCTTCATCGTCATCAGGGAGCGCCGATGTGCTTGAGGCGCTGGGCGCTAATCTTGCCCTCACGCCTGAGCAAATTGCTGAGTGCATTGAACAAACCGGTATCGGCTTCATGTTCGCGCAAGCCCATCACGGGGCAATGAAAAATATTGCACCGATTCGCAAAGAACTTGGCGTCCGTACGATTTTTAACATTCTCGGACCACTGACGAACCCAGCAGGCGCAGCAAACCAATTAATGGGCGTGTTCCATCCCGACTTAGTCGGGATTCAGGTGCGCGTCTTACAATTGCTCGGTTCACGTCATGTGATGATTGTCCACGGCAAAGACGGACTGGACGAGGCATCCTTGGGAGCCGGTACGCTTGTCGGCGAACTCAAAGACGGCGTGATCAGCGAATATGAAATCCACCCAGAAGATTTTGGTTTGACCATGGTGTCAAACCGTGGCATTCGCGTCAACAGCAAGGAAGAATCTCGTGAACGCGTGCTTGAGGCATTGGATAACAAGCCTGGTACCGCTCGCGATATCGTTGCGTATAACGCTGGGCTAGCTATTTATGTCGGCAACCATGCCGCCACCATCAAACAGGGCATCGATATGGCCTTCGAGACGATTGCAAGCGGTGCTGCGCGCGCCAAGCTCGAAGCCTTTTGCGCCCACACTCGGAAATTTGCAGCATGAGCGACATCCTCAACAAAATTCTTGCCGTCAAAGCGCAAGAGGTTGCGGCAGACCGCGCCCGCGTCAGCGAAGCGGAGCTGCTCAAAGCCGCTAAGGCACGCCAAGATATTCGTGGCTTCGCACAAGCGATTGAACAAAAAATTGATGCGGGTCTTCCTGGTGTAATCGCTGAAGTCAAAAAAGCGTCACCCTCAAAAGGGATCTTGCGCGAAAACTTTCAACCTGCAGAGATCGCGGTGTCTTACGCCACGCACGGTGCCGCCTGCCTGTCTGTATTGACCGACGTTCAGTTCTTTCAGGGTTCGGACGAATATTTACGCCAAGCGCGCGCGGCATGTTCTCTGCCCGTGTTGCGTAAAGACTTCATGGTAGATCCCTATCAAATCATCGCTGCGTGTGCCATGGGCGCGGACTGCATCTTGCTCATCGTCTCGGCACTGAGCGCGACTCAGCTCAATGAGTTTGAAGCTTGTGCGTTCGAACTCGGCATGGATGTCCTCGTTGAGGTACACGACGCAGCGGAGCTGGAAATCGCTCTGGATCTTGATACGTCTTTGCTCGGCATTAATAACCGTAACCTTCGTACGTTCGAGACATCACTACAAACGACCATTGATTTGCTCAAGCGTATTCCGACAGGCAAGCGCGTTGTGACGGAAAGCGGCATCTTGCAACCTGCGGATGTCAAAAAGATGCGCGATCATGATGTACACGCCTTCCTCGTTGGTGAGGCCTTCATGCGCGCGCCAGATCCGGGCGTTGAACTCGCACGCCTGTTCGCCTGATCGCACCGCATTAACCTCATGGCGAAAGCGAAGATCTCTGATTGCCCACTTTGCCAAACCGTTGGTGGAGTATTGCTATGGCAAGGTCCTCAGTTTCGCGTCATTGATGCAGCGGACAATGCCTATCCTGGGTTTACACGTGTCATATGGACCGAGCATGTTGTTGAAATGACTGACCTTAGTGCTCAAGACCAACACGCGTTGATGCAGGCAGTGCTGTTGGTCGAGTCTGTTCAACGAAAAATTCTGCAGCCTCACAAGATCAATCTCGCAGCGTTCGGCAACGTTGTCCCACACCTGCATTGGCATATCATTCCCCGCTGGAACGATGATTTGCATTTCCCCGCGCCCGTCTGGGCTGCAACGCCACAACACGATGCGCGCGCGCAAGCGGCTCTTGAAGCGCGCCAAGCTGATATCGTCGCGCGTCTCCCGGACTATCACTTCGCTTTGCAGCAGGCCCTTGGATAATCGACTGACAGACGCCTCGCTGAACAAAGCGATCGCCGAACTCGCCGCGCCATGGCAACACGCGCTGAACGATGCACCTGCGCGGCAGACGCTTGATCGCTTATCGAGTTTTCTATCTGACCGCCTCGCGCAAGCTGCGGTGATTTATCCCGCATCGCCGTTTCGTGCACTGCAATCGCTCGCGCCACATGACGTGAAGGTGGTCATCCTCGGGCAAGATCCTTACCATGGCGCTGGCCAGGCGCAAGGGCTCGCGTTCTCGGTGCCCGATGGCTTCAAACGGCCACCTAGTCTGCGCAATATCTTGGCAGAAGTCGAGTCCGACTATCCCACTGACCACAGCGTCCTAACCCTAGCCTCTAATCTGCAACGCAATGATTTATCGCGCTGGTCCGCGCAAGGTGTGTTGTTACTCAACACGGTACTGACTGTCGAGGATGGTCAGCCCGCTTCGCACGCCCGCTTGGGTTGGGAAACCGTGACAGACCGGCTGATCGAGGCCGTCGCCAGCGACAGTGCCCCCAAAGTCTTCATGTTGTGGGGCGCGCACGCACAAGCCAAGCAAACCCTCATTCAAGACCAGGGTAGGCACCTCATTTTGACGGCTAATCACCCCTCACCCTTATCCGCACGACGCGGACCTCTCCCGTTTGTGGGCTGCGGTCATTTCAAGCAGGCAAATACGTGGCTTTCGAGCAAAAATCTGCAAGTTATTGACTGGAAAGTATAAATTTTCAAATAAAGGGTTTACCCACCCTAAAAAATAGGTTAGTATTCTGGCACTGCACAAATTTGCAGCGGTCTACGCACAGACTTGCCGAAGTAAGTAACAGGCAAAAACTGGTCACTGACCACACATCATCGATTCCTGACCTCCTTTCCTTTCGTGGGCAGCAAGTGTGATCCAGATAGATGGATCTCCAGCCCAGACGTTCGGTTGATTCGGTCGGCACGATGCTCGATTCAACCGACTACCGCCGGTCAAACAATATCCGGGCTGCGTCATATGGCCACTATCTGGCCAAAAGGAAAGTCATGTCCTTCGATTCGTTGGGGCTCGCCCCCGCTTTGTTGTCTTCCATTGAACGCACCGGCTTCACCACGCCGACGCCTGTCCAGCTGTCGGCGATTCCCGCCGCGCTCGCCGGCGCCGACCTGATGGTTTCGGCGCAAACAGGTAGCGGTAAAACCGCAGCCTTCATGCTGCCTGCACTCAACCGCATCGCCCACAAACCGGCGAACAAAGGTCGTGGCGTGCAGGTGCTCGTTCTCACCCCAACCCGTGAACTAGCCTTGCAGGTTAGCGAAGCGACCGCGATGTACGGCAGTAACCTTGACGACCTGCGCGTCGCGACCGTTGTCGGCGGTATGCCTTACGGCGCCCAACTCAAAGCACTTTCACGTCGTGTCGACGTGTTGGTTGCTACGCCAGGCCGCCTGCTTGATCACCTGCAAGCGCGTCGCGTTGATTTATCAACCGTGCATACTCTCGTGCTCGACGAAGCTGATCGCATGCTCGATATGGGCTTCATAGATGACATCAACACCATTGTTGATCGTTGCCCAGAGTCGCGCCAAACACTTTTATTCTCAGCCACTCTCGACGGCACCGTTGCAAAACTTGCAGCACGCATGATGCGCGACCCACAACGTATTGAGATGGCTGGTCAATCAGACCGCCATACCAACATCACACAAAGCCTGCTGTACGCAGACGATGCTGGTCACAAACTGCGCTTGCTCGATCACTTGTTGCGCGACGCCTCGATGGATCAGGCGATTGTGTTTACTGCGACCAAGCGTGGCGCGGATGATTTGGCCGAGCACTTAGCTGACACAGGCTTCTCTGTCATGGCACTTCACGGTGACATGAACCAGCGTCAACGCTCACGTACGATTTCCGAAGTACAGGATGGTCGTGTACGCGTTCTGGTCGCCACCGACGTTGCTGCACGCGGCATCGACGTTCAGGGGATCAGCCACGCAATCAATTACGACCTGCCGATGCAGCCAGAAGACTACGTGCACCGTATCGGCCGCACTGGGCGTGCTGGACGCGATGGCTCGGCCTTTACGTTGGCCGTGCACAGCGAGCGCCACAAAGTGCGCCGTATCGAGCACTTCATCGGCTACACGATTCAATCTGACGTGATTGCCGGACTCGAGCCACAACGCACACCAAGCGCGCGCCCTGAGGGTGCCTCGCGCGGCGCGGGTGGTAAGAAAGGTGGTCGCTGGAGCAACGATCGCAGCGGTGACCGCTTCGGCAGCAGCAACGATCGCTACAACCCTCGTGAGCCACGCGCCTTTGTGCCGCGTGGAGACAAGCCTGCCTTCGGCGCACGCGGTGAGAAACCTGCCTACGCACCACGCGGTGATAAGCCTTTCGGTGGTGATCGCGAGCGTAGCTTCGCACCACGCGGTGACCGTCCAGCCTTCGCACCACGTGGCGACAGACCTGCTTTCGCACCGCGGGGTGACTCGCCACGCGGCGATCGTCCTTTCGGTGGCGATCGTGACCGCAACTTTGCACCGCGCGGTGACAAACCCGCTTTCGCACCGCGTGGCGATAAGCCATTCAGTGGCGAGCGCACACGCAACGACAATCCTTACGCGAGCCCACGCGCCGATCGTGCACCCTCTGACCGTCCCGCCTATGCAGGTAAGCCAGCGCGGCCAAGTCGCGAGTTCGCACCACGTGCGGGTGCACCTGGTGGCAAAACATTCGCACCTCGTGGCGATAGCCCCGCTCGTGCAGGCGCACCACGTCCTGGCGCTCCACGTGCCGCGGCAGGTGCGCGACGCGGCTTTAACTTTGACGGCGGTCGCCGTTAAAGTGACGCCTTAAGTCGCGCAGCAAGGAAGAATCGCAGTGCAAACCGATACCACCATTTCGGTTAGCGCTGATGCGATGGCCCACAGCCAGCGTGTCAGCGCTTTTTTGCATCAGCGCATCGCCGAGGCGGGCGGTTGGTTGCCGTTTAGCGAGTGGAGGCATGAGGTACTGTATGCGCCAGGCTTAGGCTATTACGCAGCAGGCAATACAAAACTCGCTGATTCGAACGCAAACTCCACAACAAAACTAAGCGGGGACTTTGTCACTGCCCCTCAGCTCACCCCATTGTTTGGTCAAACACTCGCCAAACAAATTGCCGAGATACTCGCCCAAACAAATACTTCACACGTACTCGAGTTTGGCGCAGGCAGCGGAGCCTTAGCGCAAGCTATTCTCTCCACCTTGGATGGTCTCGGACTCGCTATCCGCTACAGCATCCTTGAAGTTTCTGCAGACCTCAGGGCTAAACAACAGGAGCGACTCGCACACTGGGGAGACCGCGTGCAATGGCTAGATCGCGCGCCCGAACAGTTCTCCGGCTGCGTTGTCGCCAACGAGGTCTTAGATGCAATGCCAGTCGATTTATTTCGATGGACAGCACAAGGCACTCTAGACGTGCGTGGCGTCAAGTCAGTACTGGGCCATGATGGCTTGCGAGACTTCGCTTTCGAAGATCGGCCCGCGCCGGCAGCACTCGTCAGTGCGATGCAAGACAGAATGCCCGCTCTGCCGGATTATCAATCAGAGATCAATCTTCAAGCGGAAGCCTGGATCCGTGATCTCGGCACTTGGTTAATACGTGGGGCTGCTCTGCTCATCGATTATGGCTTCCCGCGGCACGAGTACTACCATCCGCAGCGTCATCGCGGCACGTTGATGTGTCACATTCAACATCGGGCACACGATGATGTTTTTTTAGCGCCTGGCCTGCAAGACATCACGGCACACGTAGATTTCACAGCGGTCGCACAGGCCGCGGAGTATGCCGGACTCGATGTGCTGGGCTACACCTCTCAGGCCCGCTTTCTTTTGAATGCAGGGTTAGCCGAGATTCTCGCAGCGTACACACCGGAATCGCCTCGCCTACTCGCTCAGGCCAATGGCGCTGTGCAAAAACTGATTTCCGAAGCTGAAATGGGTGAATTATTTAAAGTAATTGCACTGGGCCGCGGTATCGACACACCCCTCATCGGGTTTGCGCGTGGCGATCGGCGGGGATCACTGTAGCGCTCAAGACAATGCGCTCAGCAACGCATTTAGCCGAGCCTGACGGACAGCGGATTTGATTTCTGAGGGATGCGCGACCTGCTTCGCCGCTAGACCGGCATCGACCCCAAGCACACACACCAAGCGCTGCTCCCATTGGGGAATATTGACATCCACTACAACGGCAGCGGCCCGTAACAAGGCTCGCAAACGATCCGGCTTGCGTAAGGCATCACACACCTCAAAGAGACTCAAAATAGCGTCTGCAGTCTGATCCGCTTGTATCGCCTTAAGGACAAGCGGCAAGAGACGTGCCATATCTGCGCAATCACCGGGCGCACGCAAATGTCGCGACAAAGAAACGCAATCATCCGTACTCAAACAAAATAATGCATAACGCGCCTCGAGAGGCAACGCATGCGCTTGTGGGCTATCGATTGCTTGGAGTACGCGATCACTTTTTTGCCACTGGGGCATCACCCGCGGCAATACTCCCGCCGCGTCCAGTACAGCGATCATGCGTGACGGCTGTGCACACAACAAACCACGAGAAAGCTCTTGCCAAACCCGCTCTGGTACAAGCGCATCTACCTCGCCGTCTTCCACCATAGCGCGGCAGAGCGCCATCGTTTCCGGTGCAACCGTGAAATCCACAAACCGTGCCGCGAAACGCGCCAAGCGCAGAATTCGGACCGGATCTTCTTTAAACGCGTCGCCCACATGTCTAAATACACGCGCCTGAAGATCCACCTGACCCTGTAAAGGATCGATCAAGACACCCGACTCAGTTTGTGCAATGGCGTTGACGGTCAGATCTCTACGACGGAGGTCTTCTTCAAGTGT
>JACCDO010849004.1_pt1 | contig 10805 bp, 2 predicted proteins | sample 7446101 | NCBI WGS metagenome assembly JACCDO01 (sample SAMN15323440, study PRJNA562643) | freshwater metagenome | isolation source: river surface water | place: USA:Blue River Watershed | collected 2017-08-16
AGAGATCTACTCGCATATATAGATTCTCAAGCTGGAGTGCCGGGACGATATACGATGTATTAATGCCAGGAGATTTTTGAATTTGTAAAAATTGTTGAATTATGATTTAAAATGTTTTAAAACGAGGTGTCAGTAAGAACACGAGTATATTACCAATCGAAGGAGTAATAGAACTGATGACTGCCCACTTTTTGGATTTTCTCCCAGTCACGAGAGAGAAAATCCAAAAAGTGGGCGGTCATCAGTTCTATTACTCCTTCGATTTGGTAAATGCATATTTCGAATTCAGAGTCTCAGATACACTGTGCAAACTATATGCCTTCTCTACTCCTTTCGGGAACTATGAATGGTGTTATGTTGTCCCGCAGGGAGATAAAAATGCACCCGCTTGGGTGAACTCCCAGTAGGTATGATTTGAGCCCTAAAATACTGTAGACGATTCTCATTCACCTTCCTATAGGATATTCTTTTTGGTCTCAAAAGCACATCCCGACACGCACGACTGAAGGTCTACCAAGGGATACCTATCCGCTTTGGTATTGGGGTCAGGTTTAAATCTTTGAGAGAAGGCTGCCGAAGATTTACATCTGACCCCAACACCAAAGCGGATAGATATCCCTTGGTAGCTGCATTACCATTGCTTCCTGATATCGTCAATCGTATGCAAAATTTAAAACAGAAAGTTGAGGAATCATGCACTACCACTCCAGCTACACGTTAGATGTAGCTGGAGTGGTAGTGCATGATTCCAAGTTTTTTGTGTCTTTCTTTCGTACAACGTCATTTTTGAAAGAAAGGTCTTAAATACGAATTAATCTGTTAGCTCCACGTTAAATACACTATTTTAGCTGGAAAATAATAGCTTAAATGACTTCAACTGAAGATTTTTTGGCTCAATGTGATAATATTACCGCGAATTTACCTCACTTCAGTGACCGCTTTACGGAAATGACAAGAGACACGCAAGACATGGCTCAACAGCTTGAAGAGCGTATGCGCTTTTTAGAAGATGGGTATGAACATTTAGGTGCTGTTGCTGGTCAAATACCTAAAGCATTTCAAGAACTTGCTTCTGGCCATCGCAAGAGCATTATGGAGGCGGCACACGTGCTCGAGATTGAAGATAAAGAAAATGACAAAATAATTGGTCAACAGCTCAATTATCTAAAACGAGAATTACAGAGTATTGCGCAAGAGCGCGTTGTCATCGATGTCTTCACGCGCGGAACAATCAGTCGCGCGAAAAGGCACTTCACCGCAAATAAAGGACTGAAGGAAAACCTTGATGGTGAACCTGCATTTTTGGATCATGATCGAGAGCGAGTCGGCAAAATATCAAACAAGAAAGGTGGAGATATCGGCTTGGCTGCTACTAGCGCTGTCCGTGCATCGACGGATGGTGGTGAAGGGCCTAGTCTTTTGGCGTCGCGTCGAGCGGTAGACAGCACAGCTGGAATCGACCATATCCAACATGGGCAAGATGGACAATACAATCACGGCGTGAGGGGAGGCAACGTCTTTAGCCGAATGACCCGTAGCGAACTAATGTCTTCAATTACGCTGCCAGCTTTTGGGCAATCATGGGCGGGTGGCGCTGCTGCATCAGCAGCGGTAGCCTCTGCTGCTGGGCTAGCGCCCACTCCGACTGAGCCTGCTCCACAGCGCACGGGAGCTGCTGCGTCACAGAGAGGTCCTCCAATAGTGCGTCTTGTAAAGAAAGATGCAGTCCTTGTTCCATCAATGAAACAAGCGCTGCCTGAAGAGATAGCACATTTAAAAATGCCATCCGGACCGAAAGAGGCCCCTTATGACACGCCTCCAACAACCGCGCTCAGCCGCCGATCCGCACGCTCTGCCAAGGCTGCTACTGAAACAGTAAAGAGTACCATCATTCCTATAGCCAAAGCACTTCGTGCAGAATTGAGACGCAATAAACAAGATATGGAGATATTGCGAAACCAGGTACATGAGGCACACAAAGATATGCAAGCGGAGCGTGTAGCTGCCCGTCGGGTCATGCGCACTGTAGCTGCAGGCTTGGAAAGTCACATGTCGACGACAGAAGAGGCCATTAAAGCCGAAGTACAGTCGGTGGTAGACGGCGCATTCGATCGTTTGACCGGTGCACTGCTTGAAATCAAAGGACAGACCGATCGCGTGGTGAAAGGTGTCCATCAGGAGACACAGGAAAACCCGCAAGTAACGCAAATTGCCAATGTAGAAGCTTCCACTGTAGCGCAGCGTATGGCTCAACCTGACAATGCGACCACGCCAAACGCAAAGGTGAAACCTGCCGATCCTGTGACTCGGTTCCTACTCGCCCAAAATGAACCCATTCAATATGACAAGAATGGTCGCCGTATTGTTCGCAACAAGAAGGGCACATCTGCAGCATCAGCTAAAGTTCAATATGACCAGGATGGTCGGCCGATGCGCGTCGGCCAAGATGCGTTGCAAACTTCTCCACGGGCTAGTCCCAGTCCGATGCACACCCACACTATCAACGGTCTATCGCCGAAATCGCCCAAACCATGGAGTCATTTAACAGTGAATACAGGTCATCCTACAAATAGCCCTCGTATTCAACCTACATCTCATAATCCTACACCAACGAAAGGTCCCACATCGCCCCGCGGCATCAGTCCAGGCCCTCTGAAATCGCCGACACAGGCACCCATGCAACCTTCCGAAGCAGAGACTTTCACTGATCCTGTGACGGGTACAGTATATAAAGTACTGGGTGTGAGCGATCGTGGGTATACAGGACATCGCTCTCGAGGGGATGGTCCCTTTTGGGGGCATGCTAAGAAGGCTGCAACAGACAAACCTGTAGCTCCGGTAACCCCTGCCGCACCGACTGTTGCAGCACCTGCGCCTGCTAATGTCCCAACCCCGAAAGGGGGAGTTTCTTTCTTAAAATCACTGTCCATTTACCAACCTGCAACACTGCCAACTCCTGCACTGAACCCCAACAGCTTCAAACAATCCGAAACGTCTGGTAATGGATTACTTCTAGAACCACCTGTCACGGAGGAATATTCACTTGTTCTGACAACGAACGGTGTGCAGTGGCAAGCAACGCGTGTACCCATTGAAACATACAAGCATCCCGATGTGAATCCAATAGATCGGAGCGGTGGCGGCTTGAGCCGTGATTTGGCGACGGTACTGCCTCCCGACGCTGCGCCAGGAGACCCTGACCGGCCCTTGACGCACGCTACCTCACCGGCCTTACTTGCAGCATCGGAGCACTCATCTGCGCAATTAAACAAACTGAATTCCGTCTTTGGTGTCGTAGAAGGGGGAGGTGTACCTGTTGTAATATCTGGCACACAGAAATTTACATTGATGAAAACAGAATCCACATTGCGATCCGATTTCTTCACTGACGCCGACGAGGAGGGCACTACAAGGGCTGGCTTGTCAGACGGTCCGCTGCTGGCTCCCCCGCGTCCAACAGGCCTGCCAAATCCAGATATTCATTCTTTACCAGTGCCAAGCATTGTGCGTCTGGTAAACCCATTAAAGGCAACACCCCCATCGCAAGTGATAGCCACTGCCAAAGCAGCCGTGTCTGCACAAGTTACACCATTCATATCAGAGAATGTTGCACCATTCCAAGCACCTGTCTTGGCAACACCGAACAAACTTTTAACTGCAGAGCCATTTTCGGAGCAGCCAACGGAGAATCGCAGTGCACGACCTGTAGCGGCGATTACAAATGTTAGAGATGAAAATACAGGGTCACTCCAACAACACAAAGCAAAGGACGATGACACAGAAGGTGGTACTGCAGATGAAGTGCAGACTTTGGAAAGTGCTGGTGACTTGGATGCTGCTGATGATCAATGGGGCAGTGACTCACATAGCGACGACGGAGAAGTCAGGCTGTCGTCGTCCGCTGTCGACAACAACAGCGCGGTTTACTCAAGACCTGCCTCTCCCAGAAATACAATCCTGCCGCAAGAGATGTCAGTACAAGATGCTTTTAAGACAAAGCCTATTCCTATTTCTGTTGAAAATGCAGAGAATAAGATCGATCCGTTAGTAATGAAACCGCTAGCATCACCACTTGGCCAAAAGTTGACTCAAGTGGTACCTGCTCTGAAGGCTGCAGTTACGGCATCGAGTGAGGCGATCTCGGCAACAACTGCTACTGCATCTGCACCTATTGCAATTGCATCAACTGAAATGCCTGCACCGGCTGAATTCGCCAAAGCGATGGTGGACGCTCTTCGTGCCCTTGTAGTAGCTGTAGCCGCTCCAGCGGCTGCGACCGCTGCTCCTGCTGTCCCCTCCACTGATCCGTTGCAGTCGTCCAAAACTCAATCTGATCGACTGCTCAATGCTGATGAGGTTGCCCTAGGCATAGAAAACGGTATTGAAAAGGGTGTGCGCAAAGTGTTGGGCTCGCTCAAAACGCGTGCTTCTGAGACGCGCGAGCGCAGTGCAATGGAGCAGGCGCGTAATCAACGCGCTCGGGCTGCAGCTCAACGCGTTCAACCCGGATTAGGATCGACGGGTGTGGGTGCTGCAGAGGCTGCGGATGCAGTTGTTATGTTGACCTCAGCATCTGCCGGAGCAGATCCGAGAATAAATGCCACTGATGAAGACTCCGTGCTGGCGGGGTTACCGCATGAAGTAGTGCCAATATTAGAACTTGATGCATCCCGCCGACCAAGGCATGTGCCTGGTAAATCAATGGCACCTCTGGTATCTCAAATTATTGGCCACCGTGCCTCAACAATGGCCGCTGCGCTCTCTATCGACAGCACTTCTTTTGAAGCATCGTTGGATGACAGCGCTGATACCGTCGATAAAGTGTTTCAAAATATTCGTTTAGCGCCTGGCATTGAAAGCATGCTATCACAGAAGACGCATAACCAGCGACCCAGTACCACTTCACAAGTGTCTGTTGGCGCAACAATGGGGTCAAGTGCAGGTGTTCAAAAGTCACAGGAAAGCCAAAGCTATATCTTTGCGGGTGGAGATGTTTCGTCTTCCGACGACTGGACCGAAGTAGGTGTCGAGCCAAATGCGGCAGATGACGACTTAGCAGCTTTAGCAGCTCTGTCTTTGCGTGACGATAGTTCTTTTGTAGAAGCACTGCGAGGCGGCAGCGGCGCAGCGCGACGGCTCGCCAGTCCTCGCGATATGACCGTACAGAGTATGGAGGATATCGAAGATATCATTATCGATTAATTGTTTTTATGCTTTATCTGAAAGTATATAGTCTAGTTATACATGGCATCTCGCTCTATATTAAATAATGTACTTTAAATAAATTGACCTGAATGCTATGAACAATATACATTGAAATATAAACGTTGTTTCGTATGGGAAACCCTTCAATTCTCTTATGTCTGACCCTCAGATTCATGTGATATATATCTTTTTCATAATTACTCATTTTGACTATAAGACTGTAAAAAGTCTTCGATACAGACAGCACCTATGCCAGACAAGTCACGGCGACGCACCCACGCTACCAGTTCTGTTTGCGGAGTTTCTCGTCCTTGTGCTGCAAATGCCCGTCGTAAATCTTCCACACTGATAAATCCATCTTTGTCTACATCATATTTGGCAAACGCGCGCTTCAATAAAGCGCGACGCTCGGCATTTATTTGTCGCGACGCTTCTGATGAAATCGGCATCGTACTCGCCGCTTGCTTCGCTAGTGCAGAGGAGCGGGTCACACCTGCCCCCGCATCCAATGTCCCGTATCGCTGGTGCTCACGGCTGATACCAATACCCACAGGCATTTGACCACCTTGCGCCTCATTATAGATTGTCTCATAATCATCATATGTGACGTAGCCCTTGCCACCCCTGTCGCTTTCCTTGAGCCACTGTCTGATCAGAGCATCGTCCAAGTGCACCTCACGCAACTCCAGAGCTGCTTTAAGCCCTAAAAAGTTCAGACGACCTTCACCACGTAAATCTAGACGGCGGAACTCTGCAGAAATTGTAGACTTGGGTACTTGTACACATGTGGCGCGGAATGGTAGACTCCATGAATCCCCTACGCTTGACTTAGGAGTCTTACCCTTCGCGGTCACTCCCGAGGTCATCCGGTCGCTAGGATACACGCTTTCATCAACACCTCCATGGAAAGGATCTGAAAAAGCCGCAGTATTTCCGTGTTGTGGTTTCAATGGACGACTAAAAGATCGCGTGCTGTCACCTTTGTCGCGGCCGATGGACATGCTGGATCGACCCAAACCACCATCCCCTTGCGGGTTATCCCGTACTGCTATGTAGATACACAACAGTTCGTGGAAGCTGAGTTTGCCTGTTGCCATGCCCGGCAGGAAGCGCCGAATGCTACGCACTGTTTCAGCGGTATGTACTTCCGATTGCTCTACACCCACAAGCATCAAAATATCTGTTACATCGTCCGTGCGTACCCAGAGGTCGCGACCCAACGTGGGCACTGTTTTTGATTCGGGTTCGATTACGCTTACACTATCATTAGAGGTTTGATAAGGAGAAGCAGCTTTATGTAACTTATCTACCGAAACAGGATCAACCTCCGTCCACATACCAGACCTGGTAGGGACCCAATACAGGGGAGCCGCGGCAGTGCCTGTTCCTGCACCAGCAGCCGTCGACTTAATATGGGAAAGTCCACATACATTTGCATAGTGCTGCAAGAATACTGGGAAATCTAGCAACCCATGCCCACCGTTATAGTCTAGCGTAGCAGTGATTGCGGATGTCGCAGCACCGAGTGCAGCACCTTTCAAGGACAGTTCCAAAAGTACTTCCGTGGCATCAGCACCGCTAATAAGCCCTGCAGACGATTTGCGCCGATCAAAAGCACCTTTTACAGCGAGCACAAGGTGACCCATGCGATCGAGAACTAGACTGATATTAGCTTCAGCGGCATGGGTGCTGGACACACGCACAGCAGCCTTGTCATGTTCATCGAAAGCAGATTCGCTCTTAGCATCCTGCATGTGAACGGCTGCGTCGTTCGCATGATAATTCATTTCAGGCGTTTTCTTCTCATAAAGCTCAGCCTTTCGAGCTAGAATTTTACTATCCGTCGCACTCAAAGGCTTGCCCTTCTTTTCGTGCCAGTCCAGCAGACTAGATGCTTGCGCATTGCCTTTACCAAGCTCTGGAGCTGTTGACGCTAAAGCGTCCGCAGCAGCGTCGTAAGTATCTTGCTCGACACCTTGCTCATACATTTCAGCAGCTTCAGAAGGCGCGAGCTTGGAAGCAGCAATAGTTTCTCCGGCTTTAACACCCCAGCGCGACCAACAATCTAGCACCGCAGGATTGAGGCACGAAAATGTAGCACTGACGAAAAGTAGTACCTTAGGGACTTCTGCATCGAGAAGTGCGCGGTCAACAGATTCTAAACGTAACATTCCTAATAAAGCTAGGGTCTCAGCAGATAAGCGCTTTGACATGGATTTTCCTTTTGCAGAAGAGCGTGCGCATAGAGTCGTGACTTCGCGATTTACAGTAAGCGCTGTTTGGAAGCAATGAGCAATTTCGTCGATAAGACGCTCGGAGGCAGGGCGATGCAATGCTAGGGTTCTGAGCATATGTATGGCTTCATTGCGGATCACCATAGGTACATATTCCGCATCTTGTAGAGGAACATCCAAAACGACTGTACTCGGGAGGTACTGCTCAACTAGTCGCTGCAAAAAGGCTGATTCGATGATTTCTTCCTGTACTTGGAAATTACTGCATTTCACCACACAATCCCATACCACACGCATTGAATTTAACAGTGATTGGTATTCTTTTCCGTATGCAGACATCAAACCTAAGCGTCCTACATTTGATATGATATCGAATGCAGTAGTAAGGAAGCGTAGCATGGCGCGTATAGCGCCGCAATCAACGAGTTGACCTAAGAGTGAAATCTGAGATTCACTAACTCCGCAACGTTTTGCTGCCGCATTGGCAACGTCTGTTACTCGCACGAGCAGCTGCATGATGGCGGACTGTACTTTTAAACTTTCAAAAGGGTCCAAGTAAATACCCGCACCGCTTAAATGCTCCAAACACGACATGATGCCCGCGTCCCCAAAGGAGGATTGCGCGCCGTCATCACTCTGTACGGGAGGCGTCCAAATGCAGCCCAGAGTGGTGGCTGCTGCCAATGGATCATCTTCAGCCAAAGCGTTGAGAAGGACTCTTTCAACGATGTTAATCTGGCATACCGCAACTCGACAAGATTGCATCTGCTTGCGTTTTTTTGTTTCAGGATCAGATTTTACATCTTTTATCGCTAAAGCCAAACACATTTTAGGAATCCAAGAAGATAGATGGTAAGAGAGCTCATAAACTCCTGTCCACCACTCCGCAGAATGTACACCTTGACCGCTGGAAATTGGTTTCGGGATTTCGATTGGCAAATTGAATGCAATCCAATCAATAACAGTACCTGTATAATGCTCCTGTTCTTGCAAAGTAGACCCAAACTGCATATCTTGGGCTTCTGCCAAAAGCTCTTCCACGGGACCATGTCCTGAGGTACCAGGGAGAATCTCAGCACCGGGCAAATGCATGTCTGCTGCGGCTCGCGCGCCTTCTGGTCTGTTGATAGTACTCATGCGTAGAGCAATCTTAGCTTCTGTGCGCAAATTGGCTGCCTGTACTCCTCCTGCTTTAGCAACATGCAATAAAATAGAAAGAACATCAAACGTCGGCCATGCGCGCATCCATTCACGATTCAGAGCCATGATTCGCATGCATTGCGCGGCTGCTAGAGTGGTTTCTAAATGCACGATCTTGCCTCGTAGAATATCACTGAGCGCACTTACCCATGCCGGACAAGTGAACTCATAAGCAAGAGAACGCAAAGGCTCTTGAGCTCTCATCTCCGCAGAGGCGCCGCAGATGATACTTAAGGCGCGCAAGCAAACACGAACCAAAGAGTTTGTTACCATTGAATCTGAATTATCAAAGAAACTAGTAAGCCTAGATGCAATGCGTGCATCCAATACGACCTGAATGCGTTGTAATGCTGAGAAATCAAGAATGACAGCAGAGCCTCGAAAGCTGAGGGAATGCTTGCACAACTCTTCGACCTCTTCTGTTGTTGGGGGTACCACCGATGGAAGAACAGTGAGCAAAGCAGAGCAAATACTCTGTCTACTACGATCTAAAGCTTTACCGGTAGCTGAATCTAAACTGCATAAATTGCGATTGATTCTCATCAGATTTACGAAATAAACGGTACCGCGACTTTCGGTGCCTGTTTTGAAGGACAGAGCTGAAAAATCTGTAGCATTCGCTTCGCGTCCTACGCTCGTGATAAGGGTAGATAATATCGGCACAAAAATGTCATTTTGGCGAAGTACATCCACTGAAATAGACATCTTGCTATTGCCTTTGCCATCGTCTCCGACAAGATCTAACAGCTGCTGCTCAAAGAATTTAGACATACTAACGCTCCAAACACTGTTTGAATATAAAAACTTAAAGCTTTTATCATTCGCTAGCAACTGATTATATGAATGAGAAATAGTTTTAGACCAAGTACCAGTCAAGGGCAAGCTTGCTTCTTCGCCCAAGTATAGAGAGGTAAGCGCTGCTAGCGTCCCTTTGTACAGTGCTTCTGCTCCGACGCGCAGTTGCGACAAATATGCAGTACTGTCATTTTGCTGACTTATTATATGTGAAAAGGACAATGGACGGCTGATTGCTTGCAAAACGTTAATGAAATGCTGGAAAAACTTTGAAATACGAACCATAAAGCGTGATCCCAAAGACAGTCCCTTTGAACCATGACCTGCTTCGCGCAAAGCGGGGTTGTCATCCATACTGTGAGAGCTTTCAGAAGTCATAAAACGCGATGTATACAAAGAAATTGCAGAGAGTATCTGACCGGATATACATTGAGACCATATTTGTGCAACAGATGCGCGAACCCACCGTAAATGAGCTCCAGTTCCCAATAGGAAGCGATAATGAGTCGCATCCACATCATCGCGACCCGCTGCGCAATCATTTAGAACAGAAGCAAGATCCTCTAAGACGCCAAGTACTTTCGATACTTCTTCGATATCAGTATGTGTGGTTGTGGTGACCATTGCTATAGCGTTTAGAGTTGTAGAGGTTGGTACTTTCAAAGAGACGGTGCCTGAAGGTACCATTAAGTTTTGCAGGGCTCTGCACAATGGAGCGCGGAGCGCCTTATCGAAGAAATCTGAAGTGCTTTGATAAGGAGTGAGCAATAATGCAGCTTCTTGAGCTGCTTTAGACAATGAGAGCTCATCTGATAAGCCGAAGAACGGCATGCGTCGTAACTCATGCAATGCAGGGCGCTGCGAAGGGCTACTGCTCAAGCATCGAGCTATGATATATACGAGTTGTTGGAACATTCCATAAACAAGAATTTCATCCAACAAAGACGCCAAGTACTTGAAACCTTTTGCAGCGCGCTCAGCATATGGGCGAATTCTTACTTCAGGGGCCAGCGAAGTGAGGAAGGCGTCAAATTCCGCTTTTGTCAGAACAACACACAGGCGATCCAGTGCGAAGGTTTTTGCTGTTTCGGAATTCAAATCGCCTGGTGTAGCAGCCAAGATGGCGCGCAGAGAAGCGACTTGAGCTTGCCCACCACGCAATACCCAGAAGATATTTTGAGACAAGCGCTCAAACAACGCACTGGCAGATTGTTCCGTTAAACCCGCGGTAGGCGCTTCAGCTAAGAAAGAAGTCCGCCAGCGAGAAAGCCGGGTTAAAGATGTGCCCGTCAGATCACTCACTAACGTATACATTAAGCCTTTGCTTTTTTCATCTAACAATGATTGCAAAGACTTAGCGATGATCATGGA
>JACCDO011280335.1_pt1 | contig 10804 bp, 21 predicted proteins | sample 7446101 | NCBI WGS metagenome assembly JACCDO01 (sample SAMN15323440, study PRJNA562643) | freshwater metagenome | isolation source: river surface water | place: USA:Blue River Watershed | collected 2017-08-16
GGCCCGCAAGCAGTTCACTGGGATCATGGGTATGACAGCACTCTTTGCCGGGTACGAAGGACTGCCTTTGTACTGGGTGATTGAGGGTGTGATGAACATGTTCTTGGGTGATGATGATGAGCCGTATGACTTCAGCCTAGAGATGAAGGTGGCCATGGCCGAGTTGTTCGGTGATAACGTGGCTCGTGCAATTAGCCGTGGACCTATGTCAGAGTTGCTACAAATAGACCTGGCCAGCCGCACTAGCTTGAACGGCATCTGGTTCAGAGATGATGCAACGGCCAAGGATGAGGAAGAGTGGGTCAAGAACATGGTGATTGACTTGCTTGGTCCTTCTGTTGGCATTGTGGTCAACACGGGTGATGCGATCAAGAAGATCAACGAAGGTCACTACGCCCGCGGTATGGAGGCTATGTCGCCACCTATTCTTAAGGACTTCTTCAAAGCTTATCGATTCTCCACAGAGGGTGCGACAACCTTGCGTGGTGATCCGATCGTGGCGGATGTTGGTTTGTTTGGGATCTTTGCTCAGGCGGTTGGCTTTACACCGCAGGATGTGGCCAGATCCTATGAGGCCATGGGCGAGATCAAAGGCATTGAAAAAGCTTTGGATCAGCGCAGGTCTAGGCTGCTTGGTAAGTTATGGCTTGCACAGCAGGCCGGAGACTATGAAGCCTTCGCTGACCTTGGTGATGAGATCGTGAAGTTCAATGCTGCCAATCCCAGTGAAGCGATCGATGACAAGACAATCCGTCGATCGTTTGCTCAGCGTGAGAAGGCTGCATCGAGGGCAGAGCGCGGGATTATTGTGAGTCCCAAGCGAGAGTACCTGCTTCAGAAGACAGCCTATCTGGATGAAGAGTAGAACTGCTCAATGGTCATGGCAAGAAGGTCTAGCTCGCTAAGCTTATAGCAGGTATAGAACCCTCTCTCGCCAAGGCCATGGACGCCTGAATTACCTTGATGGTGCTCAGGGCACAAAGGCACGACCAGAAAGTTGCTAGCCCTCTGGCTCATACCTTGACCTTCCCGGATGTGATGGATCTGAGCAGGTGTCGACCCAAGGTCTAGGTGTTTGCACAGGATGCACCCAATACTTGCGACGCGATCCATGTGCGCTTTATCAGCCTTCCTGGTCATGCTTGGTCGTTATCTAAAAGCTTCCAGTCATCAACCTTTGGCATGGTCTTGTTATGCCATATACCAATTACTTGGCCGCTTTCATGTACCTTATGATTCATGGCGTTGTAAGCCATCTTGATTTCTGTAATAACTTCAAGGCACTGCTCCATGGCGGTCATGTATTCCCGTGATTCGCATAGTTCATACACGTTTCTCATCAACTGGTGTGCTTTGATTAGGTGTCCCGAGTGATCCATAAAAATATTCCTGTAGTTCATCGTGCATAAGTTCACTAATCGTCTTACCAAAGACAGAGACAGCCTGACCTTTGGTTGACTTGCTAATTACCATCATGGCCCTGTCAAAGCCATGGCGGAATCCTTCATGGTAATCCAATGATGCGGAGTCCAAGGTGTCGATTGCTTGCCTAACTATTTCTGATGCAAAACCCGGCTTGGCACGTAGCTTCTCAACTTGATCTGGCCGCAGGTAGATCTGATAAGGCACTAGCTTTCTTTTGTACTTTGCTTCCATTCTTCAAACTCCTTACGCAAATCAATCAATGCGCCTTGTGCTTCTGTATTGGAAGCCAGTTCTGATCGGGACTCAATGTTCAGTGCTTCGCATATTGCTCGGGCGGCGTCATCCTCAGAATGAGAGAAGCACCACCCGGTAGCTACGCACCAGCGTTGGAACTCAGGATCTTTGGCCAAGATGCCTGCGGTCTGAACGAAGCTACTGACCTTGGGTCTGACGTACGGCTGCTCATCTTCACCGATCCGAACCATGGCCACGGCATAACGTGAGCCTACAAAGTCACGCACAAGGTCTTGGTTAAGATCATCTGGATGGATAGCTAGTGTCAGCATGAACCCCTCTTTGTTCTGACGCAGGGATACCTTGACGCATTCAAAGTTAATTGGATCCACCGAATAGCCTCCTAAAGAATTTACCTATCTTTTCCATGGTTCCTTCAGGAGCTTTGGACGATCCTATGGGTATGTGATTGACCGGGGCGCCTTCGATTGCAGCAATGCCAACAGGCTTTGGATTGACAATCCGATTGATTACCCAGGCTGGCCTACGATGAGCACTAGCAAGCATAGCTATGCCGACGCCCAAGCTATGCCTTTGCATGATCAAGTCACGCTCTTCAACACTAGGAGCGCCTCTTGTCCATCCATTATTGACCGGGGCGAATCTATCAGAGCAGAACTTATAAGCCGTTTTGTCAGAGATCTTCATGACCTCTGCCATTTCGATGGGGTGATAGCCCTCGTAATACATCAGGGTCAATCGCTCCTTATCTTGGTCGGAGAGTCTGTAGTTGGTGCGCTTAATTGGCCGCCGCCTTCTGATCTTTTTCATGGTCAGAATGGCACATCCGAAAGATCATCTTGTTGCGGAGCAGGCTTTGGTGCGTTATCCGGCTCCCAGCCTTGGCGTACTTTGCAGTTGAAGTATTCACCGCTGCGTCCCTGCTTAGTCCACATGGATAGGGATAGCTTAGGCGTCTCACCATGCTTGACTTTGTTGGTGATGTAAGCGCATAGCTCAGCAGATAGTTCAACGTCGCCGCGGAAGTCTGGTGACCGATCGGTCTTTACCCTGGGGCTGAATAGGTTGGCTGAGTCGTAGTATTTAGTTTCCATTGATCTGATCCTTGCGTGCTTTGAACTTGGCTAACAATTCCACGTACAACGATTCATCGTGGGCTTTGATCTTGTTTACTGCGTCTTTGTTTTCTTTCCAGAAAGCATTAAGTTCTTGCTCACTCTTAGCCTCGGGTAGGAACTCGGTAAACATGTTCATGGCGAACTCAGCTACACCTGCGTTCGTTTCAACCGGCTTAGCTTCTACCTTGGGCTCAGGCTTAGCCTCAACTTTTGGAACAGGCTTTGGTGCTGGCTTAGATGCTGCGTTACCGTCATCATCTTCCGGTGCAATACCGCAAGCCGCCATGAGTGAGTACCGACGTACGTACGAAAGTGAGCTGGCATAGCCCTGTGCATCGTGCTTGCTGGCCGGGAAAAATAACTTACCGGCTGAAAGCATTTCTCCGCTCTCATGGACAAACACTGTTTCTGCCATGGCGCCATCAGGCGTCTCATGCGTCATCTGCATGAGGAAGATGCCGTTGTTATTCAGTGCGTCTATGACTGCTTCAACGCACGCTGCAAGGTCTGCGTACTTGGACCTGAAATGAGGGTTGGTGCTGGTCTTCAGCGCGGGGCCGAATTCCTTTTGCGCTTTAACTAGCGCTGATGCTATCTGCTTCACTTGCTTCTCCTAGTTGTCTACCGAAATCACAGTACTGCCTTACATCACAAAAACTTGTGCATCTTGTATTAGCGCCGGGGCGGTGAACAATTTCCTGTCCTGGCTTTACAGCATCTTTTGCTTCTTGCTCAAACAGAAATACTTTCAATGCTCGCTTGGCGCCAGGTTTCATAATTGCCCATGACTCGGGTTTGGCCCAGCGCTCATCCGGCGTACACATCGGTGGATCGTCCATGATCGTTGCTGCGTGTAGCGCAATACGACTCTTGATATATGACTCTTGTTCTTCAAAGCTCCACAGGGGCACATCAATCTGTACGATCGGTGCTTCTGGGTAATCTGTTTGACGACCTACGTTACGCTTAGCCCAATCTCTGACAATCGCATTGATCTTCAAGCCAGTCACGTTGTGACCATGGGCGCGAGCAAGATAGGCGTAACAGTTTAGTTGGTACTCCCATTCAACCTTACCCTGCATAACTGCAAATGAACTTGTTACTTTCCAGTCCTCGATGATCCGGCCATTGGGCGTGACAACCTGGCGGTCGATTGCGCCAGAGATCTTCCAGCCATTGATTTCCTTGAAGTACCGCTGCTCAGTGATGACATCTTGTTCTGAGAACTTCTCAAGTATGTGATGGACGGCTGTACCAAATAGACTGAAGACGGTATCGGATACGTCCTGTTCCATCTCATCAAAGTGCTTATGCTTGAGTGCCACGACCCGTGGGCTATCAATAAGCTCTGTGACAGATAGCTTGGCGTCACCCTTTGAGTAGTTCTTATTGCGAGCAAATCGCATGAGAACGTCCGGCAAGTTGTATTTATTGGTAATGATCATGGCTTACTCTCTTCAAACTTTTCCATAGCCGCCTGTAAAAGTTGTAGCACTTCTGGGTTAGGCGCCTCAAGGTAACGGTGAATCCAGAACATAACGTCCTCTGCTGCGAGAATGGCTTCGTATAACCATCGCTCATGGTTCATCGCTCCCTCCGCTTGATCATTTCGTCCGCCACAAGGTAGGCGATATCGGCAAAAGCAACCTCTGGCTTTTGTGATGGGACCTGCCCCCACTTGCCTGCAAAGACGCCGGTGATCACAGCCGCGGCAAAGTAATCACGTAGGGTCATCCCTGCTGTGTTTGGCTCATGCAAGTGGCCGACTTCATGAGGGAAGGCGTATCGTGTTTTAACCATGATTCTTCTCCCTAGCGATGGCTTCATGAGCCTCGCGTTCTATCGTCTTGGCCCAGTGCCCGTTATCTAGCAAGCATATGTTGAGGATCGTGTTGAGTGCCTTCAGCAGATCCTGATTGACCTCATGCAATCGGCGCAGTTCGACGGCTGATTCCCTGCCCGTGCTATTGCTTATTCGTCCTTGCACAAACTCAGCGTCCAGCGCATCAGCCAGCCGCAAGGCTTCGGGTTCTGTGCTCATAGTTTCTCTGCTCATGTGTTTCGTCGGTAGCTGCCGCCAAACTTCGTCCTGACACCTTATCCATGTGGTGGTAATCCACTGTTGCGCTTCCTCTAGCGTCATTGCTCTGTTTGCCGTAGGGCCGTCCGCAGGTGTCTTTGCGTTTTTGTTTTCACTCATCGCTTTACTCCTATGGTGTAGTAAGCAGATACCCGCCTGACAATCTCCATGAAGTCACCAAAGTTGTGAGCGTTCTTTAAGGTATCCATGTCAATGGAATCCCATAGCTCCTCTGCTTCATCAAGCTTCATGGGTTCCACGTCTTCCTTGAGTCGCTCAAGCCTAGTGATCACTTCCTTGAGTGCGTCTATCTGCTGTTGAATAAGTTGTGATGCCAACATCTCAATATCCCGTGGGCATACCGGCATGTACCCATCGGCCTGCTTGGTAGAAAATAAATACAACAGCTATTAGCAGCATCACTCGGAGGGCTCCTGCCCAACGACCGTACCAATTCCATTCAGATACTGGCTCATTGAGGTAAACGCGTTGGATCCAGAGTTGGTCTTCTGGGATTTCCGTGTGCCACTTGGCGGACGGCCTGACATACTTCGATCCAATACGCGGCCTTTCTGGTCTAAGCGCGACGTGACCTGCTTTATGGGTAATGGGTGGCTTTCTTCTTCCGGTGATGTCCAGCATGGTTCTTTCTCCAGTTTGTACAGTTTGTAATTGAGTCTGAAATATCTGCGCTGTGTGTCATCGATACGCAAAACAACATTCTTTGAAATAGATTTCCTAGGCTTGGGGTCGTACATAAAAACCAAAAGCTTGTTGCGTAACCAGCTTGGCTCCAATGGCAACCATCTGCAATAAATCTCCAAACCCTCTCCCCAGATAAACTGGAAGGCGGTGCGTGCTTCACTGTCTAGCCGATACTCACGCCGCTTGATTGGCACAGTTGGTTCGCCGGTGTAGATTGGCTGGCGGCAGGTATCAAAGACGGCAGTGTTAACAACAGCAAGCAGGACACGTTGCTCAGGGATAAGTTGATCGGGTAGCATGTTTGTTCTCCAGTGAAAGAATGGTAACCTATGTTCACAACATATGGCAATGTAGACAAGGGGGTACCTGACCAATGGCCATTAACAGCAGACAGAAGGGAAGACGAGGGGAGTTGGAAGTAGCCAAGCTAATTTCGCAGGCATTGGACTTTCAAGTCAAACTCAATTATGACCAGGCCGCGGCGGGTGGCTATGATATGAAAGTATGGGGTTGGGCGGTGGAAGTGAAGCGAGCCGAGAACCCTGACTGGCGGGCATGGCAGAGGCAGGCGCTAACCAGTGCATGGAAGGATGGTCTGATGCCGATCCTATTTCATCGAAGGAATCATGCTAGGTACTGGGATGTGTACATGCCGATCAGTGTGTTTCTGGTGGTGTGGGGCGGGCAAGGGCCATTTGATGAATCAGACTGGATGCAGGTATCGTTTGAGGTAGCAATTGCAACGATGAGGATGACCCATGGATCCACGTATACGCAAGGCGATCGTGAACGACATGATCGAATCAATACCCCAGTCAGTGAAGTTGCAGATCCGGCAGGAGGTGGCAGAGCGCACGGCACTGGAGTTGCAGATCAGGTCCATCAAGCTGCTGGCTGATACTCATGCCTTCAGTGTGTGGCTGAAAAAAAACCCCGGCGGGGAGCCGGGGCAACCAACAACGAGGAGACAGTCTTCAGATTAGCATACTTTAAAAGATGTGGTAAAGTATTTCTGTCGGCGTGGCAACCGGCAGTACTAAGGAGAACCCCGGAATGTTTTGTTGGGGCTTGTGTGGTTACAAGGTCTTCCTTAGTGGACTGCGTAATTGCCCATGCCAAGGGCCATGCCCCAACAAAGTGTTTCGGGGTTTTGCTTTTGGTGGCCGACCTTGCAAGAGTCTATCGGGAAAGGTTTCAGACCGAGGGTAGGTAGCAAGTAACCGTACTGCGTCATGGCATCGGCGAAAGTGGAGTCCCCAAGGAGCAGAGCCACAACAGTTCTGGCTTGCAAGTATCCGCCGCACAGAGGACTCCCAGAGCGGCCCACAGGGAGGCGTGTCGTAAGGGTTAGCTGCCTTGGATGGCGAGACCAATCCGATCCTTCATTGAGACGGTACACGGTTGTGAGAGTAACGATGCCCGCCGGATGTGTGTTAGGGAAAGCCATGTGTCGCATGGCTTAATCCGGTGGATAGGTTACGTCAGCGACTGAACGTAGCCCCTGTCGAGGCGAACGAAACGACCGACGAGCAGGTAAGGCCTAAGCAGGATTGCACGAGCAGTCCTCTAGGCCTACTTTTTGTCTCCACTTCACTCACTCTCTCGGAGCAGGCCATGAAATACTACTTTTTCGATAAGCGTAGTGCAGCAGCTCACATATGGACTGGTAGCGATACAGCGTGTCGGATGTACTCGACTGGTGGCATCAGACAGAATGGCAAGGTGCATGATAGCCATGGCGCGAGACGTGTGTGCAACATGTGCCAGAACGTGATGGCCAGGACCGAGACGCCTGCGCTCGAACTAAGTGACATCAAGATCTACCTCTGGTGACCGTTCATCGACCTGACGAACGGTATGCACAAACGCATAAAACTGTGGTTAAATACTCCTACCGACAAGGAGATAGCCATGGATGAAATCATTAAACAGCTTGGCGATAAATGGCCATTCAAATACCACTACTGTGAGGACGGCGAGGTGCTTGAGAAGCAGCCCGTTCCTGAAGAACCTATTGAGGAGGCGCCTTTCTGATGCTCACTGATAAACAGATCAAAGTATTGAAGTACATGAAGAAGCGAGCCACGCCGCCCACGGTCCGGGACATATCACTGCAAACGATGATTGACAAGAGTACTTGCTACGCATTGATGAAACGACTTGCGCGTCTTGGATGCGTGGAAAGTTTTTTGCAGAAAGATAAGGACAGGCCGTACATCGTGGCGGAGCGGTACTACCGGTTTATCACGATGGAACCGAAGGAAATAAAAACAAAACCGAAGCCGCCCGCGCCGCAGAAGTTTGCCAAGACCAGGATTACTTTGCCAACTAGCTTTTACAACAACCCATTCAATCTAACGAGGACACCATGAACTTAGAACCAATCACGAAGCTGACCAAGGACCTTAAAGCCGCGGCGGCGTATATGTCTAGCGATGAAGCAAGATTCCTGGTCGATTACTACTACATTGCCCAGGAGGACCGTAAGCGTTCCACTAATCAAGTCCGGGCGCTGGATGAATCCAAAGAACCAAATGCTGTGATTAGTTGGCTGGCCGCGCAATCAGAGGCGCTGGAAGAGCAGATTAAGAAGGCATTGGATGTGTACACCAAGAACCATATTATGGGCTCATGGATGCGTCAGATTGTTGGCATCGGGCCTGTCATTTCCGCGGGGCTGTTAGCGCACATTGATATTGAGAAGGCTCCTACTGTTGGACACATCTGGCGCTATGCTGGATTAGATCCCACAAGCAAATGGGAGAAGGGACAGAAGCGCCCATGGAATGCAGGACTGAAGACGCTTTGCTGGAAGGCTGGCCAATCCTTTATGAAATTCTCTGGCCGTGATGACTGCTACTACGGTCACATATACAGGGAACGCAAGAACTTTGAGATCGCCCGCAATGAGCGTGGTGATAACAAGGAACTGGCCGAGCAATTGAAGGAGAAGGTAGGCAAGAACACGGAAGCTTACAAGCATTTCTCCAATGGTTTACTGCCACCGGGCCAGATTGATGCAAGGGCTAGACGGTATGCGGTTAAGCTATTCCTTAGTCACCTACATGGCGCATGGTATGAGACGCACTTTGGTACGAAGCCTCCGCTTCCCTATCCGATTGCACACATGGGCCATGCTCATTTCATACCGTCACCTGTTTAACCACGCTCACCAAGAGCACCAAATGGATTGAGTGAGTCATTCTGGTCGAGAGAACCAACTATCGCAAACGAGCCACTTGATCGGATAGAACCATATAGAAAGATCGAGTCACTTTAACGAAGAGAACCAGGTGAAGCGAACGAGTCAACCATCCAGAGAGAACCATACCTTAGGAACGAGTCACGGCTTTTGAGAGAACCACGGAAAGTGAACGAGTCAATAGCGAGAAGAGAACCATATGACACGAACGAGTCAACAATGAATAGAGCACCAAGGAAGCGAAACGAACCACTGTTTGTGAGAGATCCACCGTAAGAGAGTGAGTCACCCTCGCGGAGGGCACCAAAAACGGAGAACGAGTCACTGCGAGAGAGCACCACATAGATCGAACGATCCGGCATTGTAGAGAGCACCACATGAAGAGAGTGAGTCATGAGAGCAAAGAGCACCAAGTCTCCCGAACGAATCATGAAACCCGATAGCACCAACGCAAGCGAGTGAGTCATTAAGGCAAAGAGCGCCAAGCCCGCTGAACGAACCATAGACCTCAAGAGAGATCCATGCCATGCGAGTGAGTCAAGCAAATCGAGAGAACCACAGTCCGCGAACGAACCATCAGCAAGAAGAGAACCAGATCACGAGAGTGAGTCAATCATGTCGAGTGAACCAACTTCAACGAACGAACCACAATTAAGAAGAGAACCATGGTATTCGAGTGAGCCTGACATGGCGAGAGAACCAGAGTAATCGCGCGTTTACTAACTAAGAGAGAAATATGGAAAGACATCAGTTATCAGCAGCATTTCCGGATATGCCCGATGAGGACTTCCAAGACCTATTGGAATCCATCAAGAACCATGGGCAGCGTGAGCCTATCACCACGTATGAGAACAAGATCCTGGACGGCTGGCATCGGTTCCGTGCCTGCTTACAGTTAGACATCAACCCATCCTTCCATGAGTTCGATGGCCAAGACCCTGTGTCCTATGTCATGGACCTGAACCTACACCGCAGGCATCTATCGCCAGCACAAAAAGCCATGGCCGTGGTCACTTGCAGTACATGGACAGGGGTGGGCACCCCCCTACGAAAGTATCAAATTCCGCCCATGGGCGGAATTACTTCCAAGGAGATGGCTAAGCGTGCCGGGGTGGGTGAGCGGTCGGTAGAGCGGGCCAAGAAGGTTGTGCAGTCCGGCGACAAGGAAGTGATAGAGAAGGTCAAGAAAGGGGCTATGAGCCTTCGTGAGGCTATCAAGGCAGTAGACAAGGAGGAACCAGAGAACGTGCCTCCAGCGCCCGTTAAACCCGTCTTGAAGTCATCCGTGGCACAGGATAAGTACGACGCCCTGAAGGTGGCCTATGACGAGCTGAATGAGCAGTATCAAGAGATCCTAGATAACTACCAAGAGCTGGCCAAGGAAGTGTCAATCCTTACAGCGCTCAAAGAGACAGAGCACTACCAAGTCATGAAAGAGATGCAGTCCACGATCGACAACCTCACCGAGGCACGGGACAAGTGGCAGCGGGAGTGCGCCGAACTCAAGAAACAAGTTCTGTATTGGAAGAAACATGCTGATCGAAAGTCTGCGTGACTACCAAATCAAAGCACTGGATGAGCTGAGGGACGGTGTTCGCAAGGGGCACCGGTCACAGATCTTGGTTGCGCCCACCGGAGCGGGCAAGACTGTAAGTGCCAGCTACTTACTGAACGAGGCAAGGGCCAAGCAGAACGTGGCTTGGTTCATATGCGATCGGGTGTCACTGGTGGATCAGACCAGCGCAACACTAGATAGGTATGGTGTATCCCATGGCGTCATACAGGCGGATCACTGGCGGTGGCGTCCATATGAATATGTGCAGGTTATATCCGCACAGACATTAGCGCGTCGCAAAATAGATAATGAACCAAAGCTTATAGTAGTAGATGAAGCGCATGTATTACACCGTTCAGTAATTAATGCGATTGAAAAATATCCTGATGCAATTGTTGTTGGATTAACTGCAACGCCATTTACAAAAGGATTATCAAAGATATTTACTAACGTAGTAAATAGCA
>JACCDO011340592.1_pt1 | contig 10804 bp, 5 predicted proteins | sample 7446101 | NCBI WGS metagenome assembly JACCDO01 (sample SAMN15323440, study PRJNA562643) | freshwater metagenome | isolation source: river surface water | place: USA:Blue River Watershed | collected 2017-08-16
AACGCACTATTCTGTGCCATACTTGGCATTGCTCCAAATGATCCAAATGCAGATGTAGGCTGCTGCTGTGGCTGACTGAACATGCCTCCTGCTGCAGGCATAGTACTACCAAATGGCGCCTGTGCAGGTTGCTGACCAAAATTTGTAGGAGTGGCACCGAATGCAGTTGGTTGCGGCATCGAGAAAGCTGATTGCGTTGCATTGTTACCCATTCCTCCAAATGATCCAAATGCAGATGTAGGCTGCTGCTGTTGAGGTTGTTGACCAAAAGAAAACGCCGAGTTCTGTCCACCTAAAAATGAATTTGTTTGTGCCGGTTGAGCCATCATAGACAGTCCTCCTACTACTCCTCCAGGTTGCTGAAGCGACGAACTTTCTTTGAAGCGAAGTTCTTCCTGGGAAAAATTTGCATACTGATCCATACAACAAATGTTTTGTAGATAAAGACTTTTATTACCACCTTGTTCACTTATTGCTTTAGCATGAAATTGACTAAGACTTGGCATACTACCTCCAGCGGGCACTGCCGAAAATTGTACGGTATTACCACCAAATGCACTGTTGTTGTTAGTCCAAGTTGGACTTTTTTGTTGTGTGTTATTTAAATTTCCAAAAGCACCAGGGGAAGTCAAAAGTGGCTGTCCAACAATACCTTGAGGTCGTGTTTGTCCTAACATACCACCACCACTACCACCCAAAGAAAATCCTCCAATATTACTGTTCTGAGCGAACGTGTTATTCATCACCCCTTGATTGAATGATGGAGCTGTATTTAGAGCACCAATTGCTGGTTGATTATTAAATTGTGTATTTTGTGCTCCCCAAGTACCCATAGTTCCACCGATTGACGCGGGCTGAATTGTTTGAGGTGCAGTGCCAGGCCATCCAGTGCTACTTGCAAATCCTGTACCTATATTATTTCCCATATTTCCCATAGTATTTCCCATATTACCTCCCATAATATTTCCCATATTTCCCATAGTATTTCCCATATTACCTCCCATATTATTTCCCATAGTATTTCCAATATTTCCCATAGTATTTCCAATATTATTCATGCCCATACCTAGAACTGGAGTAGTTGTTGACCCCATCCCTGAGTTTTGACCCCATGCAGGAGTCCCTCCCGGAGATCTATTATTTACAGGACTAACCGTACCATTGCGTAAAAAATTATTGTTCGCACCAGCACCAAATGACGAACGAGATTGCAATGTTGATGGAGATGAAAATCCGGATAAAAAGTTACCAGTACCTTGACCAGCCCTGTTCATCCCCATGTTGTTCATCCCTGCGGACATGGGAGCATTGTTCCCGAAGCCAGGCTGATTCGTACCGAAACTCCTGTTACCACCGAACATCCTTGGTTTTTTTCTCTTTTTTTCTCAAAAAAATTGGTTTGGAAAGAAAAACAAATTTACCCTAACTCACAAATTAAAGAAGAAGAAATTGGATGTAGAAGTATAATGCACCCGATAGATAGTAACTTGGTAGTTTGTATATAGTGCTGTACTCGTTCAGCTCGGGTGTGTGTTTTATATGCTTGGATTGATTTACCTGAATCCGGAATTGAGGTCATCTGATCATTTGATGCAAGAGTACACTACGACAACCGAAGCGAGGGACGCACAGGGACAGCTTCTTGGTGTTAGATTGATCTTTTACTTGATCCAAATACCGCTAAATTGCTCATACCATCTCGATTCTAGCGATAGACCAGCACACAAACAGAAATGAAGCAACAGAAGCACCATTTTTTTTGCATGGTTTTATTAGAGTACTTCTTACTGGTCTGTAATTTAGCATTGTCACCAACTGATTGATCACACCAGTTCCGCATTATGGTACCGCTGCAAATCCGGAAATCAACATATTTTCATTCCAAAAAAACATCGAGATTCGATGGCTGACGTGCGCACTCCGCTTACCCGCTCCTCCTCCGAGATGAAGAAGTTCTACTTCGTGAGTAAGGAGGGAGATGGCAACTCCGGCGGGAGTGTCCCCATCAATATTCCCTTGGACATTGAGGGAAGGACCCGCAGGCCTACTGATGTATCGGAGAGAGATATGAGAGAGAGAGATACAAGCAACAATAGTAATAGAAGTAATAGTATAAGTGAGCAGCCGTCATGGTTTAATAAAATAGGAAGTACAATAAATATATTATTTGGTCGACGAAATGATCATGCATACCAAAGTATTGTCAACAAACCACGTTCAGTACCAATAAAAGTTGAACCAAAAGTGTTTTTTGCTAACGAAAGAACATTTCTAGCTTGGATGCATATGTCTGTCACACTAGCATCAATATCTGTGGCAATAGTTGCTTTTGCAGAACAAAACAACTGGTCACAATTTTACGGCCTACTGATATTACCAGTTGCCATTGCATTTTGCTGTTACTCACTATGGATGTACATGAAAAGGTCGGCTATGATAAGGCGGAAAGATCCCGGACCATATGATGATAAGTTTGGCCCGGTAGTATTAGCATGTATGTTAGGTATCTCCATTCTTATTAATTTTTTTGTCAAGTTATACGAAATGAGCACATAAAAGAGATGTATATATTATTCATTATTACAATTTTTCACTCGATTTCTATAATATTTTCATCATACAAATACTCTTCCACTGGGTCGCTATCAATAACTAACTCTGTATCATCTATTATGACTTCTCCATCTTCTATGTCTCCTGGAACATTCACTTGACTAGCTACTACCGATTCGCTACTCAACGATGATTCTTTCACCGTTTTCTTCACTGCTTTAACTTTAGTTTCCTCTTTCTTCACTTTCTTAGGGGCTTTAGAATCAGCGGTGTTATGACGGGACCTGGTTGCAGTGCTTGGTGCAGTTGATTCCCTGGAATCTTTCTTTGACCTACTAGACGTACTTGATGGTTTACTACCACTTACTTTTGCTGGTTCATTGACTGGCTTCACCTTTTTTGGTTTATTCGAACCAGCTTTAATATTGTTGTTATTACTATCAGCAAGCACATTACTAGCTTCATTTTCATTATTATTATTGTTGACGTAGCTATACTTCTCGTCGATCTGCCGTGGTTCCATTTCCACCGGATAATATTCATTATTCCAAGGATTAGGATCCGCAGTATATTCTGAATTTTCGTTCAAACTATCACGTAATGGACTGGAAACAAGACCTAACGAAGTGGCTACTAGCTTACTAATCGCTTTTTTACTAATACTAAATGAGAGAGTTCCATTAGACTTCTTGTACCGCACGATGATAATACTGCAAATATTCTCTATCCACCATTCAATTACTGACGGTTTGAAACAATTCACAGTATCCGGTCCATATTTTTCACGTAATTCATATAAAAATAAGGTATATTCGCGTATATTAATGGGTACACTGCACTCTTGGGACGTGACCAGGTCGTACAGCTTCACTACCAGTCGTTCCGGGATGTACTTGGGACCGTTGTCTAACAAAGATATTGGATCAAATGTAGCTTTTTTTGAATTTTCATTTTTTTGGGATGATAATAAAGTAAGGAGCAAGGGATTGGTGTAGTTAGAGACGATCTCCACGTGTCTGGCAACCAAGTCCAATGATGGCACTTTCTTTTCCTTCTTCGGTGAAATTGGCTCCGCAATATTTTTTTTCTGATGAATTTTGTTTCTATTTTTCTCATTAGTTGATCCTCTCTTTGATGAGAATCCAGTTCCTGGTGCAGAACCGACGACAGCACCAGCTGAGCTCATGTTCTGACGCGCTTTAATACCTTCAATCGGTAACGGATCAGCCATACGACTACGATAAGTAGGTTTTATAACGGGCTCAACAGCAGCTAACATGATTTGTTGGACATATTTGACTAATTTCTGTGCTGCTTCTTCAGCTGGTGCATGAGCATCACTCATACCTTTGCGTTCATTCATCACTATTGTGTCTAGTTGAACAATAAATGGCTTCACAGCCCTTATTTTATACTTTGAAATACTTAGAGGATCGATAGAATTAATTATTTTAGTAAATTCTTCGGCACCAGAATCCGCGTATATATTTTGGAACATGGACCACGTTATATTGTCCGGCACTTCATCATCGGATGCCAGAAACACTTGGATCACAGCAGCTGCCAGTAGCAATGCATTCGAAGGTGCCTTGATACCGATCAATAGACTCAGATCTCTTGCATCCAACGGCTCGATATAAACGCTTCCTTTATTTTGCTTGTAACGCAGATAGTCGCTTTCCTGTGAAAACACATCATTGTCTTCGTATATATCATCATTCCCAGTAACATAATTGCCTTGGAATTCTGGTGGTGTGGATGACAAATTTGGATCGTTGTAATGATAAGTGTTGGCATTAACAAACTCTTCGTAGAACGTACCAACTCCATCAATTGTATCCTCAACAGGGTAAGTGGAAACTCGGAGACTCGATGGATTTTCAAAATCATCCATATCATCACTCTCAGGAAAATCATTATTCTCTTGGGTTGTAGTATTATATGTCATATTATTATTGGCATGAGGCTGTATATGTTGTTCTATTGCTGCATCCATGTCAGCGCTGCTATATTTATACGCAGTTTGACTTTGTTCATTGAGTGAAGAATTCTCTCCCATAGTTATATACTCCCATGATTGCCTATCCGGATCGTTATATGCATTATTTTCTAATTCTAATAACAACACTTTTTCAGCCGAGCGCAGTCTAAATCGTTCATCGTAGTTGATAGATGCATCCATATTACTCTCCTCTGTGGCTTTATCGTGGGGATCCGTCCATAGATTGCCCTCATGCAATGTGTTTGGTAGCATCAATGGATTTGCACGTAGTTTACTTGGATCTATTTTCAATGATCTAACTAAATTATCCATTTCGGATAGGAAATCTATATCATATATTACTCGTATGGTGTAGTTATCTCCTTCCCACATGAAAGGAGTAGGCATTGTAGGATCCATATTGGGTATAGAATCCCTCCATAAGGATAGTGCTTCAATATAGTTTAGAGTGCACAATCTAATTTTAGTCATTAAATCTAAAATAGACATACCATGTCTATCTGAAACAAACTGTTTTTCAAGTATTATTTCACATACATGACGCAACTTCATAAGTGTGTTCTCCCTAGTCAAAATGGCCTTAACAACTATCAATTCCTTTTTAGGATCACTTCCCTCATGATGGTTAAATCCAAATGTTGAAGCAATTGTTAAAAAAGTATCAAATGACCTCCTCGTATCATCGTTTTGTTTAACTCTTTGTTCATTACCAATGATATTACCACCTATTTCACTTCCAATTCCACCTCGCGAGGATATAGCTCTTATCGTTTTAATTTGATGGGTTTCTGGTAAAACTTGCCCTACCACCTTCTTCGCAAATTGATTTCGTACATTTGACGGTAAATTAGGCATTGATCGCATTATTAGCGATTTAACATCATCACTCACCATGATACGTCTTGGTTCCCTGGGTTTGCTTATGTCATTATTCCAATTCTTCTCCAGAAATGACTCCCGCTCGCTAACCAGCCGCTTGTGACTCGCCGCCGCCATCTCAACGCGCACGTGATCGACTAGTACGCTGAAATTGCGGTAAAGTTCCAAGTTTGACAAAAATAACTGAACCGGTACTGGTACCGGTTAACATCCGAGTTCCTTTGTTTGGATATAGAATAATAACTTAGATTCGAACTCCAGAGAGGTTGTTTGTCAGGCAAGAAGATAGCACTTTACTGGAGAGGTAGTGGATTCCGCACATGGCAGGGAATGAACCAAATAAAATGTGAAATGAAGTTTTTTACCAATATTACATCTAGAATATAATGTTTCCATCAACTCTATCATTTCATGCCAACTTCAGCGGCTTATTGTCACTCTTATTGCTATATAAAAATACGTAGAGGTTTTTGGATTCGATTGTACCGGCAGCTCCTGCTTGCGTGGACGGTCCTGCTTATGCATGCATTTTTGGAGTACAGAGTACGAAGCAATCGAAGCATGTTCGCACCCGTCCTGTTCGTGTTGCTGGCGCTTCTCGCGGCCGTCAATGCGTTCGCCCCGCGCTCCTTCGTGCGCACATCGCTGGCCTTGAATGACGCAGCAATCGAGAGTAAATTGACTACGAAATTGACTGAAAAAAAGGAAGTTAAGAAGGAAGTTAAGAAGGAAGTTAAGAAGGAGGTCCAGAAGGAAGTCAAGAAAGAGACTGCTACTGCAACCAAGAAAGTTAATACTAAAGCAGTATCATCGTATACTCCTGTTACAAAGCAAGTAAAGGAGCCTGCTGCTACAAAAAAGTTCGCGGAAGTTATTCCTCCAACACCTAAAGCACCACCAAAGCCAGAAGAATCTAGACAATTTAAAATAGAATTCCCTACAATATCACTACCAAAAATCGAATCTAAAGTAGCCGTGTCGCCAAGCGTACCAAGTGGCCCAGGTGGAAACGATGCACTTGTTGGAATTTCATTAGGATTAGTACCGTATGTATTAATCCCTGTTGCATTATTAAATGTAGCACAAGGATTAATAAAAAAACCAAAGCCAACAGCAGCATCAGCACCAGGAAAGAAAGTTATTAAAACGTTTAACAAACCATTAGATGTAGGTGCCAAGGAGGGGATTGAGGAATTATTATCTGGAAAAGTTACTGAAGATCTTGAATTAACTAGAAAAGGCATTAAGTTAAGTTTAGCTGGATTTTCATCTGCTGCTGCCGGCATTGCAGTATTACTAGCTCTTGGTGGAAATAAACCAGAAGCTAAAGTAGTTGAAACGAAACCAGTACCAGCTCCTGTTGTTAAAGTTGCACCAGCACCAGTCAAGGCACCTGAACCAGTCGTTGAAAAGCCAGCTCCAGCACCAGTCAAGGCGCCAGAGCCAGTTGTCGTGAAGCCAGCTCCAGCACCAGTCAAGGCGCCAGAGCCAGTTGTCGTGAAGCCAGCTCCAGCACCAGTCAAGGCACCAGAGCCAGTTGTCGTGAAGCCAGCTCCAGCACCAGTCAAGGCACCAGAGCCAGTCGTTGAAAAGCCTAAAGCAGCTCCAGCACCAGCTCCTAAAGTAGAAGAATATAAAGCACCTGTACCTAAGGGAATGGAACCTGAAAAAGTGGATCTTGAGAAGTTAAAGTCATTAAGAAAAGTTAAGAAAAATTAATTTTATTTTGTTAGTATTAATCAAATTTTGTTAGCCTTAAAGTTCTTCGTGACTATTAGTATTAGTAGCACTTTCATCAGGCGGGGAAATTTTATTTTTGTTTAGAGTTGGATCAGCACCTTCATGACTTTTCCAATAATTGAATATATCTGCAGGACTTTCCCAACTTGAGCCACTATAGTGTGGTAATGCTTCTTCAACTGTGCGATTGCCCAAATCAATTAATGGTAAAGGTGTTTTTTCAGTATTATTCTTCGTAAACCATTTAGGATCACCAGTTGGTCGATAGTGAGCGAATAGATTGACGTAATAGGCACCTCGTAATGGCTCCATTCTTGCGTGAAGACACTTAGCTGACTCATAATAGACAATGTCACCTTCATCCATTGGTAGCTTATGCAAGCGGTTAGCCAAATCAAGAATTTCAATATTCCATGGCTGTCTCATACCACCTTGCGCCACGTTGATTATTAACGAAACAGCATGAGTCGCCTCTCTGTCAACATGCGCTAATAGTCTAGCGCCATCTTCGTAGCGACGCATGCCATATATATCAGTTAACTCGACTTCAACACCAGACCAAATTTGAATTAATGTGCTTAATCGTTTTTGCCAAAATTTTTTTAAGTTCCATGGAATTCCAATCATATAGACATCAGACTCCCACCAATTGACAAACACACCCTTTGAATCCCATTCTTCACGAACTTTAGTGTGTCTATTGTTATAATAATATGAGGAGATTGAAGACCATAAATCATCTGGCATTCTACTCTTACTGAAGCCAAGTTCGGTAAAGGTTCGCTTAACTCTCGATGCACGATCCCATTCATTTATTAAAGTACCTCTGACCTGCTCCGTTACATTCATATGACGAATACCTGAACCAGGATCACCAATAACATGGAAGGAATGATGCTTGACTTCATATGTACCAAGTACTTTGTTCGATACAGAATCCACAACTTCAAATTTATGGCCTAAGAAGGATTGTTGCCAAACGGTATTTCGTTCACCATAATGGAGGTGACCACTAGGAACCTTCTCTCCAGTTTCAGGATTTAACCAGAAAATAGTTGCTGGATTTTTATGATATGAAACAAATCCAATTTCAGCTGATTGACAGTTAGTTTGAGCCCAGTTGGTGAACTTTGTCACCGCTTCACGCCCCTCTTCTTCCTCGTCAAAGCTGACTAGAGTATCTAGAATTGGTTTATGTATTAGATCACGATGAGTTCCTTTCTCTAAACATACTGCAGTACATGCAAATGCTCCGTCTGCATCACCCAAAATTTGTTTAATAACTTTAGAATCAACAGCACCTAAAGATCGGTGAACAAACTTCATATCTTTCCATATTTTCTCCACCGTAACTTTACACTCATCCTTGAGATTAACAAGTAACCAGTGGTCTTTAAGTCTATCATTCTCATCAAGCACCAAATCGGCGATATCGTATACATCGTTGAAGATTGATACGGTGGTGGCGAGCTTGCCATCCTCCGCGGTGACGGCGACTATCGCGGCGAGCAACAGGCAAACGACGAACATCTTCGTGGTTGTAACAGAAACTAATGCTGGACGCGAACCTTCTTTATGGAAGATTCGCATGACCGGGTGGCCGGGTTTTGGATTTTCATTTTATATACAAATAAACAAAAATATTCAGTTATTCCGTCTGCAGTCGAAGCTCTTCGGGCAGTTCGTCTTCAACTACCTGTTCAAGCCAAGAGCCGAATTCTTTCAATCGTTTTACTTCTTCATCTTCATCCACTTCATCGTCTGTTTTACTATCACCGGAGGAGCGAGCAACAGAATAATCTGTTCCATCCCAAAAGTAAACTTTTAGCACTTTACCATAGAAGTTAGAATTGTTTAGTGCCCGGATACACTCCTGGGCTGCATATGACGTTTTATACTTAACAATCACGATTCCCTTCGGATTCTTGCTAAATAGCGTGATTTTATCGATTTCCCCGTGTTTACCACATGCTTCGGCAATGTTTTTCTCAAGAGTCTCATCGTATTTGGGGATTTTATTGAGTTCTTCAAGAGAAAAGACCCCTTCTAGTACAATAATCTTCAATGCCGTGGACTTGCTCACACCACTATCGTCATCCTCGTTCCACATCAGTGCCTGTTTCATAGCCCGATACGCAGTCTTAATTTGCTTCTCATTAATATTACCACGAGATCGTTTCTGTACTTTTTCAGTGTTTAAACTCTGTGTAAAATCTGCTTTTGTCACAGTTATTTGTTTCGATGGACGTATATAACCGCCACTCAATATATTTACGGCCATATCTACACTTTCCTTTGCATTGTAACACAATGAACAATCACCCTTTAACTGATTATGATCATCGCGGTACAGCTTGATTTGTGGCTGTTGATCAAATGGGCTGATAGAAATGAGGCCAACCTTAGAGAAGTGGTCCTTTACTTCATCAAATGTTACGTCTAGTGGCAATCCCGAAATATAAACCCAGTTTCCTTTCTTAGCTTTCTTTTTACGCTTCTTTTTAGTTTCTTTTGCGGGGTTGCTATCGCTATTAGTCTTGTCATTGGAATGACTAATACCATTGTTATAAGCATCTACTTCTTCATCACTACCTTCATTTTCTTCTATTTTCTGCTCTGTCTCCTCATTATCACTTGGATTTTCATCTACAACCCACTCTCCTTCAACTTCGTCCCAATATAATTGTACACCATCATCTGTAGTAAACCTTTTTTCTTTAGTCACTACAACTTTTTGAGGGAGTGCAGAGTCTTGTAAATGATTTGAATCATTTAAACCTAAAATATTTTCATATGCTTCTTGTTCTGCTTTGATTGACATAACAGCTTCTTTCAATAATTTTTGCTCGTGTAAAGGGACCCATTCAGTGCATATTCCAGAAGAATATACAAGAGTTAACCCATTTATTTCATTTTCTTTAATTTTTTTTAGTAATGCTTGAGTGGTTATTGGACCTTGCTGTTGATTACTCCCATCAATATAGTGCCATAAAGCACATTGGAAAGTAGCCACTTCCTTAAACGGTTCTATTGTGGTCAATGCTACCCATTCAGCCATTCCTGGACGCCAAACGAAGGTGCTGCTGTCAATCATACCTTTCTCCAAGAGCTTCATCAACACCGACGCAGGCACAGGACCTCGGGTTTGTTGCACTGCACTGCTATCACTTGCGGCATTGGTAGCGCACGTGTACATCCATTCCTTCGCGTCCATCCCACTTAAATTTTTGAACGAAAAGGGATAAAAATTTTATTAAAAAAAGACACCGGTACAAGTACGTGATGCCTGGTTAAATACATTATTAAACACTGGTGCGATATACTACGACGTTTTTGGCGCCTTGGTAGGTTTAAAACTTGGTTTCCTTGTGGGCTTGGAGGATGGGTTCAACGTGGGCCCACGAGATGGCTTAAATGTTGGGATCCCAGATGGCTTAAATGTTGGAATATATGAAGGTTCTGAAGGCTTCGCTGTAGGCACAATAGTGGGGATTCCAGATGGTTTCACTGATGGCGTTGCCGTAGGCTTCGCTGTAGGCACAATAGTGGGGATTCCAGATGGTTTCACTGATGGCGTTGCCGTAGGCTTCGCTGTAGGCACAATAGTGGGGATTCCAGATGGTTTCACTG
>JACCDO010410616.1_pt1 | contig 10803 bp, 7 predicted proteins | sample 7446101 | NCBI WGS metagenome assembly JACCDO01 (sample SAMN15323440, study PRJNA562643) | freshwater metagenome | isolation source: river surface water | place: USA:Blue River Watershed | collected 2017-08-16
CAGGTAGTGCGCCGCCGCCAGCTCCCCCAGCCCCAACCGCGCCGACACCGCCGCCACCGTCTCCGACGCGCTGCGACGCGGGTCCTGGGCCCAACCGGCCCCCACCGGCGCGCAGAGGGCCGCCAGCCCCGCCGAGCGGGCCAGCACAAAGGCGTTGAGGGTCTCGGCCTCTTCTGTGAAGGCGGTGATGCGCCGCAGCTCGGGCAGATCGGCCTCGGTAAAGCGGGCCGGGCGGAAGGCGAAGGCGATCTGGTCATCGTCCATCACGGCCACCACCCGCCCGTTGTCGCGGCAGCGGGCGGTGTTGCCCTCGCGGCGGCCGGGGGGCTCCACGATCTCGCCGCCCAGGGCCTCGAAGAGGGCGCGGCCGCGCTTCTTCTCCTTGGCGTCGCCCAGGTAGGCCATCGAGAGCGAGAGCAGCCGCTCGGGGTCGGCGAGGCGGGCCTTCAGGTGCCCCATGCAGGTGGACAGACCCGCCCGCAGGGGGCTGTCGCCCGGCGTGCGGTAGGCCAGCCAGATCAGCCCCCGCACCAGCGCGGGCAAGGCCTCGTCGAGCTCGCCGTCGCCTGACTCAGTGATCAGATCCCCATCGGCGTCCAGCCGCCCCACGGTCGGCGTGGTCCAGGGCGCCCACCCCGCCGGCGCGATCAGCCGGCCCAGCGCCTCGGCGTCGAGGTCGACCTCGCGATCGGCGAGCTGGAGCAGCTCAGGGGGCAACACCAGCCGGGCGCCAAAGGTGGCCAGAAAGGCTGCGCCAAGCAGGGCCGCCGGGTGATCGGCCTCGGCGGGGGTGGCCGTGTACAGTCGGGCCGCATCGACCGGCAAGGCCCGGCCGAAGGCCTCGATCAGCCGCTCGCTCTCGATGGCGCGCCAGGCGTCGCGGGCGAGGCGGTAGGCGTCGCGCTTGAGGCCCAGGGCCTCGCGGCGGGCCTTGCCGAGGGGGTCGGCCCCATAGCTGCGGCGCTCGGGCAGGCCGGCGTACACAAAGGCCGCCTCGGCCGGGTTGAGCTGGCTGATCGCGGCGAAGCGCTCGATGGCCACAGGGTCCATCGCCAGGGCCCCGCCAGCGCGGGCGGCCGCCACAAAGGCGAGCAGGGCCTCGCGAGAGGCGGGGATGTTCAGTCGCTCGACCGAGCTGCTGCCCGGGAAGGGGCCCAGGGCCTCGCTCCGCGGCTCGATCACCGCGAGGCGCACCGGCCGATCGTAGGAATCGGAGAGGCGGCGCACAAGGCGGCGGTGGTGGCCGTCGGCCCAGGCGGCCCGCACCGAGCGGTCGCCATCGTCGGTGGGGGCGGGATCGTCTTCGTCCACCTCGATCCGAACAAAGGGCGAGAGGCTGTCGGGGAAGGTCACCACGAGGAGCTGCGCCGTGGCCGCCTCGCCGAAGAGGGGCAGCCCAGCGAGGCGCTCGACGAGATCGAGCAGCAGGGTGCGGGCCTCGGGCTCAACGCCGGGCGCGATGGCCCGCCAGACCAGGGCCGGCAGGTGCGGCAGCCAGCGCGTCCAGGGGTACTCCGAGGGCTCCCCCTCGGCGCTCCAGACCTTGGCCACCGCCCCCTCGGCGAGGAGGCGCTCCAGGCCGCTGAGCTCGGCCCCCAACTCGCCGGTGGGGTAGTAGATCGTGTCGGCGAGGAAGCCGAGCGCGCCGTGGTAGCGCTGATCGCCATCCGCCGACTCCGACTCCTCCTCCTCCTCCTCGCTCTCACCCTTTGCCCCGGTGACAAAGGCCGAGAGCGCCTTGTCGGCGAGCACGGCCCGATCGAGCAGTTGGGCGAGGCCCTTGCGCAGGGCCGGGTGGCTGACCGCCGGCAGGTGGGCGGCGAGGGCGGCCTCGATGGCGGGCTGGGCCGTGAGCTCCTCTTCGCCCTCGGGCAGGGCGGCGCGATCGGCCTTTGCGGCGGAGAGCAGGGCGTCGACCGCCTCCTCGGAGATGGCGCGCAGGGCCAGCGAGCCGGCCGCGTCGCGCACCGAGAGGTTGGCGAAGAAGCGGGCCGGCGGCGTGACCGCCCAGCCCGAGGCGGTGGTTTTGCCGCCAAAGTCGAGGAGCTGGCCATCGAGCCAGAGGGCGAAGCAGGAGCGGTGCGGCCCGCCCCACTCGTTGCTGGTCGACAGGGCCAGGGGGCGCGGCTGGCCCGGAAGCGACACAAAGCCCACCGGCTTTTCGGCGTCTTCCTCGCTGGAGAGCCTGCCTTCATGGGCATTGCCGACGAGGTCTTCGGCCCGTTCGGCCGCGGGGCGCCGCCGCCGCAGGCCAAACAGACCCTCAGCGCCGATCAGGGCCGAGCCCGCGGGGAGGAGGGTGAGGTGGCAGTCGCCCAGGTCAATCGCCGCGTCGGGCCGACCGAAGCCGGCGAAGAAGGCCGGCTCATCGGGCTCACCGACCGCGCCGCTCTCGGGATCGAAGCGGTGCAGCACATACTCGGCGGCCTTGGGCGGGATCTTGCCGATCCACGCGCGCACCCCGTCTGTGAACAGCGGCGCGCACTCGCCCAGCACCCGCGCCCCCGGCGTGAGCGCGGCCCCACCATAGGAGAAGCGGCCATCGGGCAGCACGATCGCATGGTCGGGCTCGGTGGGGGCATCGCCGAGGGAGGCGTCTTCAAAGGGCACCCCCTCGCCGGTCCACTGTCCATGCAGGCTCCAGTCGCCGTCGTACCAGGTCACCAGGAGCTGCCCGGCCGACCAGACCAGGGCCCGGATGCGCTGGACCTTGCCGAGGTTGAGGTCGAAGCGGCCGACCTCGCCAGCCGCCCCCACGGCCCGCACCGACATGCCGGCCCGCAGCAGGGCCACCTGGGGCGGCCCCATCACGTCGTCCTCCACCGCGTCGCCGAGCTCGGCCACCGCTGCCTCAAAGGCCGGCCAGCCCAACTCGGCGAAGATGCCGCCCTGCAGCGTGCGGCGCAGGGCCACCGCCACCCGGGCCTCGGCGAGGCGCTCCTTCAAGCCCGGCGCCAGGGGCCAGGCGTCGGGGCCGATCTCGCCGTCGAGGGCGCCGACGGCGGCGATCAGGGCGCCGAGCGGCATGGCGCCCAGGGCCTCGATCTTCGACCGCAGCCAGTCCACATAGGGCACCGCCAGCGAGGGGAAGCGCAGCAAGGCCCGCTCCAGCGCGCCCGAGGCGCTCTTTTCGCGCAGCAGGCCGGCGGGCAGGAGGGCGGCGAAGGCGGGGTGGGCCTCGATCTGGGGCAGCCCGGCGCCCCGGCCGAAGCGATCGGGGGCTTCGGCCCCCACGCGCTGCACCCAGGGTGCACAGTCGATCGAGCTGTCTTCGTGAAAGGGCGCCACCACGAGGCCCTCCGCGAGGCAGCGCTCCAGCAGATCGGCGTCGACCGCCGCCCCCTCGCCCCAGTCCTCGCGGTCGAGGACCACCGGGAGGCCCTCTTCGCGCAGACGCGGCAGCAGCGACAAAAACAGATCAAAGGTGCCGTCGCTGGCGTCATCAAAGGCGACGATCCAGCGGGTGAGGGTGGCGCTGGCCACCCCGGCCGCGAGCTGCCCGGCGCGCAGGGCCGGCAGGGCGCCCACCGACTCCAGCAGCGCCCGCCAGCGGGCCTCCCAGTCGTCGGGCACCTTGGGGGGCTCGGGCACGAGCTCCAGCAGGGCGCGGGCCCGCCCGGGCTCGGCGGCGATCGCCTCCTGAAAGGCCGGCGCCATCAGGGCCCACTGCTCCACGGTGGCCTTCTTCAGGCCTGGGGTGCCCATCAGCGCGGCGTAGAGGGCCGCCACGTCGCGGGCCGGGTCGCGGCCGAGCAGGCGGGCGGCGGCGCGCAGGTCTTTGTCGAAGGAGGCCCAGGGGGCGAGGCCGGCCTCGGAGCGACGGGCGCAGAGGGCCACGAAGCGGGCCCAACCGTCGGGGCTGCCCGCCAGCACCTTGGGGTAGGAGGTCACGGCCTTGACGCTGAGCGCGCCGGCGGCGGCGAATTCCAGCCAGCAGTCGGCCTCAACGGCGAGATCGCGCGGCAGGTTGTGGGCGGCCTCGGCCTGGCGGGCCTTGTCAAAGGCGCTGGCGGCGAATGCGAGGTTGCCGCTCTCGATGAAGACGCGGCCGACCTCTTCATAGAAGCTCGGCAGGGCGGCGGGGGTGCTGCGGGCCAGGGCCTCGCCCATCGCGTTGTAGGCGTCGCGGGCGTGGCCCGGCTTCTGCTGGGCCCGGCGGGCCTCGGCGCGAAAGGCCGGCATCAGCGCGAGGAGGGCCCCGGCCGAGCCCGGTGCCGCCTGGATCGCCGCCCCCGGAAAGCTGCGCCCGCGGCGGCGCTGGCGGGCGATGTTGTCTTCGTGGCCGCTCACCACAAAGCCCAACTCGCCCATCTCGGCGATGACCCCCTCGGCCAGCACATCGGGCACGAGGCGCACCACGGTGCGGCCCGGCAGGGCCGGGTGGGAGAAGGCGCGGGCGTCGACCGTGTCGGTGGACAGATCGGCGGGCAGGGCCACGTCGGGGGCGAGCAGGGCGCCGGCCTCCAGGCGGGCACGCAGCAGGGCATCAGGACGCATCGTCGCTCTCCTCCAGCTTCTTCGCCGCGCCAAAGAGGGCCGCGCCCAGGCGCATGCCCTCCGACCAGGCCACCGGGCCGACCTCGCCCAGGGTGAGGCTCTGGCCACGCTCATCGACCCAGCACAGCTCGCCCAATTCAGTGCCCCAGGAGGGGTCGCCCTCGCCCACCCACAGGCGGGCCTCGATCATGCGCCCGCCCTCGAAGATGCGCAGGCTGGCCCAACCCGCGCGCACCCGGGCCCCCAGCTTGCGGCACTCGGCCAGGGCAAAGCCAAGCTGGTCGAAGCTGGCCCCCTCGAACTGGCCCACCCCGGTGGCGTTGGCCTCGCGGCCCTCGGTGGAGAAGACCTCGCGAAAGAGCTGCGGCGTGCCTTGCTGGATGCCCAACTCCACCGCGAAGGCGCGGTACTCCTCGCGCTCATCGAGGAGCACCGGGTGCGGCAGCAGCAGGGCCGGGGCGTCGAGCCAGCGGCTCTCGCCATCCAGGGTGACCACGCCAACACCCCGCGCGGGATCCACCCCCTTGAAGAAGCCGGCGTCGAGCAGATCGCCGCCCTCGGGGTAGACCACCGCGTCCTCCACGACGGCGCGCCAGGCCGGGTCGGGCCAGACCGCTTGGAGCACCGCCCGCGGCACCGGCAGCGAGCGCAGCATCCAGGCCTCCACCGTGGTGCGGCAGAGCAGGGCGTGCTCGTCGAGGTAGGAGAGGGCGGCCAGCAGGCGCTGGGCGGTGGGGCCCTCCTTTAGGGCCTTCGGGAGGCTGGCGAGCACGGCCCCCTTGGCGTTTCGGGCCACCAGGGCGCCCTCGTGGAGGGCCAGGGCGTAGCCGCCTTCGGCGTCGACCCAATGTTGGGGCTGTGGCCGAGGGGCCGGTGCGCTGCTCTTTCCGCGGGCCATACACGCTCCCGATGGGTGCGGCCGGCTATCGCGGCGCCGGCCGGCGCAAAGGGAGCATTCGGTCAGAATCTGACCTTGCGCGACCTTTTTTCAGGGGGTCGGCGGCGTCACCGGCGCAGCCGCCGCTGCAGCGGCCGCCGCCTCCGCCTCGATCCGCGCCTTGGCGTCGGCCTCGGCCAGGGCCTGGAGCGACTGGAGACCGGTGACAAAGACGGGGCCCATCATCGCGTCCATGTCCATCGCCAGCATCATCAGCCTGGTCGTGAACGTGGCCGGCTGGTCATACGACCAGATCACGGTGCTGCCCTCGCCCAACGGCTCGATGCGCATCACCACATCGGCCTGCGACTCCCAGGGCGAGACAAAGACAAGGCGCTCATTCACAGACACATTGGGCTCCACCGCCGTGATGGTGAGCGAACCCACCCCCACCTGATCATTGCCCGCCCAGTCGTAGCGGGCGCCCACTCCGGCCGACGGGTCGGAGAATTCCTGCTTCATGGCGGGGTCGGCGGCGCCAAAGGGGTTCCAGACCGCGTACTTCTTCAGATCGACGAGGTGGGGGTACACATCGGCCGGGGCTGCGGCCATCGTGTGGCGGCGCTCGACGTGGATCTGATCGGGCTTCATGCTGGCGGCACCGAGCACGCCCACGACGAGAACGCCGATAAGGCCGAGCAGACCGAGGAGGACTTTCTTCATGGGGGCTCCCTTGTTGGGTGTCCAAGCGGCGCCCTGCTATGCGCCCGATCAGAAAAAGTCGAATCGAACCGCCCCCTTCGCGCGGCGCGATCGGGGGCAGACAAGCCCCGACGGCTGGGGCAAGTTGCCGCCATGCTCCGCCCCCTGCCCGTCGCCCTGATCAGCCTCACCGCCGGCCTGCTGCTCTTCGCCTTCGCCCACGGCCCCCTGCGGGGCTTCGTCGGTGATGTGCTCGTGGTCGTCTTCCTCGACGCCGCCCTGGCCACGATCGGCCTGGGGCGCGCCCGCAGCCGCCTCGCCTTCGTGGCGGCCCTGTCGGTGGGCCTCGAAGGGCTGCAGGCCTTGCACCTCGTCGACAAGGAGGCGCCGGCCCTGCTGCACCTGCTGCTGGGCTCGACCTTCGACCCCTGGGACCTCCTCGCCTACGCGCTCGGGCTGCTGCCCGCGTTCGCGCTGGAGCGGCGTTGGGCGGGCGGCGGCGGCAGCGCCCAGACCGGCAGCCCGGTCTCCGCCGCCAGCAGCGCGTCGAGGGGCCCCTCCACGGGGGCGTAGACCGGCCGCGCCGCAAAGAGCGCGGCGGTGAGCGCGCTTTGGTGGTCGAGGTCGCCTTGGGTGCCCAAGGGCAGCGGGCCCTCGAGGCCGAGGTAGCCGATCGCCCGCTGCTTGGTGGCGAGGCGCCCCCAGGTGTCGGCGTGGGTGAGGGCGAGGCCCTGCACCGGCGCCCCCAGTCGTGAACAGACGTCGAGGGCGTAGCGCAGCAGGACGGCGTCGGGCCAGCCCCGGCGAAAGGCCCCCTGCCAGGGCCCGTGCTCGTTGTGGGGCTCGGGCGTCTGTTCATCGAGCGCCGGGTCCTCGGTGGGCAAGGGGCCGGCGCCGTGGCGGGTGAGGTAGCTGCGCAGCAGGCCGAGCACCTTGATCTCGCCGCGCACGCCGGCCTCTTCGAGCAGCCGCAGGGCGGCGTTGGGGGTGGTGGTGCTCCAGGTGGTGTGCGGGTGGGTGCCAAACCACTCGTCGAGGAGCAGCCCCTGGGCGCCCTCCATCACCATCGCGGGGCTGGCCCGCAGCTCGGCGGCGATCTGTTCGGCGGGCAGCACCCGCAGGGCCGGCAGCAGGGGCTCCACTTCGGCGAGGAAGCGGTCGGGGGCGCCGGGATCCCGCAGCAGGGCGGCGTCGTCGGCCAGCCAGGCGGGCACCTCTCCACTGGCCAGGGGCGCAAAGCGGGCCTGGATGGCGAAGAGCCGCTCCCGACAGGGCCCCCGCCGACCCAGAAGCCCGGCGGTGAGCACCTCCTCGGGGTGCTCGAGGCTGTGGGCCACCGTCTCGCCCACCCCCACGCCGCAGGAGCCGTGGCGGGCCGACCGCCGCCCCTCGCGCAGGCGGTTGGCGGCCTGGTGAAAGGGTGTGTTTACCCGGCAGCCAGCGTGAACGCTGAGCCGGTGCACGGCATCGGAGAGCCCCACCGTCGCTGCGCGGGCGAGCTCGGCGCGCAGGGCGGTGGGGTGAAAGAGCACGGGCTCCAGCAGGGTGGTGGAGACCTGGGGCAAAAAGGAGGCCGCCCCCAACTGGGAGAAGGTGTGGTGGCGCCCATCGGCGGTGATCACGTTGTGGCCCGCCTGGGCGCCGCCATTGAAGCGGCAGACCCGGGTGGCGCCCATCTTCTCGGCGAGGAGCTCGGTGAGGCGGCCCTTGCCGCTGTCGCCGAAGCCGAGATCGGCGACCACCACCACCCGCTGGCTCATCCGAAGAGCCGCTTGAACAGACCCGGCTCCTCGGCGGCAGAAGGGGCCGCCGGGCTGGGCGGCGGGGCCGCGTCTTTGCGCAGGGTGGCCGCATAGGGCGTGACCGCGCGGATGACGGCGCCGACGCGATCACCGGAGAGCCCCTCCACCCGCAGGCGGCTCGCCAGCATGTCGATCGAGGCCAGCCGGCCCTCGCCCAGGGCGACGATGGCGGCGGCGACGTGGCAGGTGTCGGCCGGGTCCTCCATCACGATGACGTGATCGCCCAGCAGGGCCCGCCAGACGGCCTCGCAGTGCCCCGCCCGCCGCCGGTCGGGGATCAGGAAGAAGGGCTTCCACTGCTCCTGCAGGCTGGCCACCACCGCCTCGGTGGGGATGTCCTCATCGGCCTGATCGCCAAAGATCCCCTCGATGTGGGCGCGGGCGACGGTGGGGTAGGGGTGCTCGTCGCCGGTGAGGAAGAGGTAGCCGCGCTGGTTGCGCTTCTCAAAACAGTCAATCGCCGTGTGCTCGGCCATGAAGTAGAGCGCCAGCTCGTAGCTCTCCTGGCCAAAGGCGCCGCCGCCGCCCTCCAGCCAGGTGCGGGTGAGCCACTGATCCATCAGCTCGCCGGTGGCCTCGAACTGTCCAACCTGCATCGGACCGCGGTCGGAATTGGCGTCGCCCACGGCGAGAAAGAGGAGCTGGGGGCTGGGCACGCCGAACTTCTCCATCAGCGCCATGAAGGTGGGCAGCTTCTCCCGGGCCAGCAGGTCGGGGATGGCCCCCATCGAGCCGGTCACGTCGAGGGCGAAGGCGATGGCGAGGCTCTGGGGGTGGGTGGCCGAGTCGCGGCACTCGCGGGCCCGGATGCCCTTGGGCGCCATCGTCGGGTGGACCTCCCGCTGCTTGAAGACCTCCTGGCGCGGCAGGCTGCTGCGGGCGGAGGTCATGGCCACATGGGCCTCGTGGCTGTACGAACCGTATCCCATGGCGTACTCCCAGGGGGGGGTGGTGAGCCTACCGACCCCAGCCCGGCAAGGGCAGGTGCAGGTAGGCGGAGGGTCCAAAGGCCGCTCGGGCGGCCTGCTTCTGGACATCGAGGAAGGTGCGGGCCGCGCCGGGGGGCCGGCGCCAGAGCGCCTGCAAGGCGGCGGGCGCGTCGGGAGAGAGGGCGTCGAGGATGCGCCCCAGGCCTGTCAGATCGTCGCCGGGCGCCCCGTCCAGGCGAGCCTGCGACCAGGAGATCAGGCTGGCCCCATGGTCGCGCGCCTGAACGATCACATGCCCCGGCTCAACCGCCCCGTGAACAATCCCGCTGCGGTGCGCAAAGTCGAGGAGCTCGGCCACCCGGTTGCCGATCCAGACGGCGTGGCGCGGGTCGAGGCCGCCGGGGTGCGCGAGGCGCACATGGTCGAGGCTGTGCGAAAAGCCGCTGCTGTAGCGGGTCACCAGCGCGAGCTGCCCCTCGCAGCGCCCCACCGCCTCGATCTGCGGCGCCCGGCGGGCCAGGAGCTCGGCCCCCTGGGCCTCACTGCGGGCGAGGGCCCGAAGCGCCGCCTCGGCCCGGCGGGCGGCGGCCTCGTCGGCGTGGAGCTTCAGGATCACGAGCGCGGCCGGGCTGCGAACCCGCTCGGCGAAGAGCACGGTGGCGCGCGGCCCCTCGGCGAGGCGGGCGCGAACGAGGTAGCGCTCGGCCTCCACCGCCACCACCGTGCCCCCCACCGGCCGCGACGCCAGGGCCAGCAGGGCAGCGCGGTGATCGGCCGCCTGCACCCGCCGGCCGCCATTGGCCACCGCGGCGCCGCACCAGCGACAGGTGGTGGTGAGCCATCGGGCGTGGCGGGGGAGGGGACCTCCGCAGGCAGGGCAGGCGACGGTGTTCACCAGGGGCTCCAGGCTTGCTTGGTGTATATCTGACACTTAGCCTCGGTCAAGCGAGGACCGCCCCCTTAATTTCCACCGGGCGTGACCAACTCCTGACGGGCGCGCGCTCAACGCTGGGGCAATTGGACCCCACTCCCGCGCCGCCGCCCGGATAGGCAGCCCCATCCTTGGAGCCCCCATGATCCTCCGACCCGCCGTGCTCGCCCTCTCCGCCGCGCTCTTCGCCACGGAGGCCCACGCCGGCGGCGCCACCCTCGAGCCGATGAACCGCCTGCACGTCGGCGCCTCGCTGGCCGACAGCAACACCTCGGTGGGCGTCACCGCCGGGCTCGACTCCCGCCTGTCGCGCTTCATCTTTGTCGACGCCGGCGTCTTTCTCAGCCCCGGCGAGCTGCCCGAGGCCCGCGCCTTCTCCCGCACCGATCCCGAGCCCAGCATCGATCTGCGTCATGGCGTCTACGTGGCCCCCGGCCTGCGCGTGCCCCACCGCTACGGCGAAGGCATCAACTGGGATCTCACGGCCCGCGGCGGCTTCTCGGCGGTCTGGAGCGAAGACCGCGGCATGGAGGTGATGCCCGGCGGCAATTCGCTGGTGGCCGACCCGGCCCTGCTCGCCGGCGCCGACGGCCTGCTGCGCTACCAGCGCCTGGGCCTGCGCCTCACCCAGAAGTTCCTCTTCTACAAGCCCTACGCCAGCGTCGGCCTCGACGAGGTGGTGGTGCGCCGGCCGCTGACGACGATTGAAGCGGTGGTGCAATGGTAGTCCGGGGCTAGTCCAGGGGTAGACTGCGGGGCCCGGAGGCCCCATGCGACGCACCCTGCTCCCCGCCCTGCTCCTCCTCGCCTGCAAAGACCCCTCCCCCGGCGCCGACAAGGGTGTGGACGCGGTCTTTGGCGGCGCGGAGCTGTCGCTGGCGCCCTTCTCGCTGCGCTTTGGCAGCGGCGCGCTCCCCGCGGGCGGGCTCCAGGTGGGCCGGGTGGCCGACTACGACCCCGACCTCAACCACGACCCCTACAACCTGCTCGTGCCCGAGCTTCAGGCCGAGGCCCCCGCCATCACCTGGGCCGCCGCCACCGAGGCCGCCTGGCAGGGCGCGGCGC
>JACCDO010049665.1_pt1 | contig 10802 bp, 2 predicted proteins | sample 7446101 | NCBI WGS metagenome assembly JACCDO01 (sample SAMN15323440, study PRJNA562643) | freshwater metagenome | isolation source: river surface water | place: USA:Blue River Watershed | collected 2017-08-16
CCATTGATACTCAAACTATACGCCAATTCAGTTGCGTTCAAACCTGCTTTATTCTTAACTAGGCTATTCGCCGGATTGGTGTCCAATAGAGATGCCATCCACGTGTCCAGTCCGATCCACATGTCCGTCATGACCCTCTCGGTAGCAAAGCCTCTCGTATACGTGTGCTGAGTAATCGATGCAAACTCGTCGTCGTAATTATCAAGCTTACCAACGGCTAGTTCCTTCACTGCAGCGATATTTTGCAGCCATATTAACATCTCGTACATGGCGATCTCGACAGAGTAGTCTGCCCCCCATAGAACCGCACGATCCGGATGAAATAACGGCTCTGGTTGGCCCGTTACAAACGATGGACCGTCTAAATCCAAGAATAATGTTTGAGCGAAGAGCTTAGTCATGTTGACCACTTCATTGCGCCACTGGCTAGTCAGGATGGGCGCCATGAAGTCCTCGGGGACACGCTGAGGTTGATAAATGTATTTAAAATTCCTTTTCAATCTATCCGTCCATAAATCAATAATTTTAATAAACGTTTTTCTCTTATCATATTGTGTGTCCAGAGCCTTCTTCGGGTCTATTCGCGCTACCGTTACTAAGGACTCGTACTTCCTTCTAACCTTATTCCCCCAATCAGCAACGTCGGTATCAGGATCGGGCATGTCATTGCCACTACTCAACACTTTCCGCCATTTAGCTAAACGAGTTAACTTGCAGTTGATGCCGTCCACGACCTCTTGCGGGTCCTTCTTCTTCTTCATCTTCTCCAAATCGTATCTAAAATCCTTGATGCCGAATTTGAATAGTAACTCGTTCATCGTAAAGGGATCGGGCGGTCGATTGATCTCGGAAATGAAGTCAAAAACCGTTGGAAATGGGAACGATTCGATTTCATTTGTATCGTAATTGACGTCGTCGGGATCCGTTACATTCGGTACGTAGTTTACTAAATCATCGAAATTTGCAACGTCATTGCTAATGCGGCGAGTGGCGATAGACAATAGTAGCATACCATTAATTGATGGATTATCGGATTTTATTACATCAAAAGTAAGTTTCCTTTCAAAATTAGGTTGAAATATTGATGCCGAATTATTTAAACTGCTTTCAACATCAATTGAATAAACTTTCAAGAAATTATACAACTCATTTATCTGATCATTATTATTCTTTAACTTAGGAAAAACGTGCACTGATTGATAGATTGGTAATTCTATATCCTGTTGCATAACACGAAGTGATAACAAGATGCCCTTCCATACATCCGTTATGATATTAGCTTTAGATAATGAACTTGAAACATATATTTCACTTCTGCTGTTGTAATTCAATAAACACCACTTCCTTATACTATCGACAAGGGCATAATCGGGACTTCCTGCTTGTTCTGTAAAGATTTAGTGAGTGAGTAAGTGAGTGAGTAGGTAAGGAATTAAGGAAGGAAGGAAGGAAATAAACAAGTAAGTGATTAATGGAGATAACCTGTAACGAGCATTTCACTCGATTGAAAATCATCGTATCCTTTCGCTCTCACTGGGCCTATCCTTCCGCGCCTTACCAAAGGACGATTATGCACTCCATACCCGTGAATCCATGCGGAAGCTCCCTCATTCAAGGCGAAGAACAGCAAAAACCACCACGTTCGCATGATTTCTCTTCTTTTTTTTCTGTTGATTTTTGAATCCGCTGTCAGCAAAGAGTTCAACCAGGGGCTCGGTGTAGGCTGTCGTGGAGAAAACGATGGCTTTGGGATCCAGATAGGTGACAATAGTTACTGCGTTAGTGAATAACTAAAATATTGAATTATCGGAAATCTTTGAAGTCCAAGAAATTTCTTGGAGATTAGAAATCTTTGAAATAAGTATATATTTGACGCAGAAGCAACAAGCGTGACGGGGGAAACCATTTCATGCCTTCTCTTCTCCTTCATTTCCTTTCTTCTCTCTTTCTTTCTTCCTCACTATTCCATTCCAATTCTGATTTCAGGCAAATTAGGGTTTAGAATATTCCATCATCGAAAAAATATCCTGTGGAATAATCACAAAAATAAATTGAAATGAGTGATTATTTCTTCCCGAAGAGCAACGAAAAGACGTCGCTGGCGACCAGCATCTGCTTGAACGATGAAGACGAGGTTCGGCGCTTGCTGGCGAATAACGCAGCGGCGTCTATCTTCGCGGAGGGCAATTCACCTGATTCTATTGTGTGCACATTGCCGCATGCACGACAACCGTATTCTGCTGCATTTACGTATGACGAACCTTTCACTGGTTCATCACGTGAGTTACTTGATGATATTGATAATGCATTAGCGATCCATATTGAAAGTTTAATCAAAAAAGAAACAGAAGAAAAAATGTTATTTCAAACTACAACTACGGTGGTAGATACAGCAGCAGTTGCTGATCCCAACACTTCTAAGTTCAATCCATTTCCATTAAAGCTTAAAGATGGCGATCGTGTGGTACGCGGTCCATCGTGGTATGCATCTGGTCATAATAATGAGGACAATGGTGGTGAAGGAATTGTGAAAATTAAGAAGGGGTTAAGTGCCACGAATTATTCTATTAAATGGGGAAAAGTTACTAAAGATCATATAATAAACTATGATCATAGCAATCAAATATTTGACGTGCAGTTAGTTGATCCTTCAAATGCCACTGCCGCAAGTCAAGTGAAAGCAGCGTCATTTGTAGTGGGAGATTTAGTATTAGTGCAATGTGATCCGCTATTTGCTAATTCTCCTTTTGCTTCAACTCCAAACACTAATTTTACTAGTGCAGTAAGTTCCCCCGCATGGACTCCTGTGGACACCAAAAGTACTTTCTATCACGGCGTTGTTGTAGCAGTGAGTAACAGTAGCAGTGTCGATCCTGAGTACACTATTGCATCTCTAAGTGATGGAACACTGAAAAAAGTCGATTTGTGTAAACTGTATTATGCCGATGGCTCCAATAGAGGCTCTGCTGGTACGGGCCTGCCTACCTGTGCTGCAGGTGGACACGATTTAGTAGTTTCCGTTTACCAGAGTTTTAGCTGTACAACTTGTGGTATGGGAGGTCCAAGCTCCCAGAGTTCAGATTTATACTGCCAAAATTGCTATAAATGTGCTGTTTGCGTCAGTAAAAATGTGAAATGCACTAGTCCTCAATCAATTGTCGTCGATTCGACGCATCAAATTATTAGAAGTAATGGAGGAAATTGTGCGTGTTGCAAACAACAAATGAGAACTCATGAGACTTCTGAGCATATGTGCTCGGTTTGTAAATTTTGCAGCCCTTGCGCTGCTAAAAATCCTTGTTGTGGTAACGTTGCTTCGACTAGTGTTGTGTTTGGACCTCATATTAAAACCTCTTCTGCATTTATGGCGGGTGATCGGGTGCAGTTGAATGACCAATTCAATGCTAATGAAGGTAACGGTTGGTGCTTGGGTACACTATCAGACAACATCACAGGGGTTGTACTATACGCTCCTGATGGCAACGAGAAAGGTGAGCAAAGAAACATTGTTGTTGCTGCTGCGGATACGATGCACAAAACGTTTAAATTTAAAGGTTCTTGGTTAAAACATGCTGTGAATAATGGTGATTACAAGTTTAACATTGGCGATAGAGTGCAGTTGGATCGTCGTGCGTATGTCATTGGAAGCAAAGAGTCGTGTGGCAAATGCTTGAAGTCACCTGGACATTATCGCTACGGTATTATCACTGCAATTGGACCGTTACGTGATGGTATTGTACGCAATATTCAAGTGAAGCTTCCTGATGCGATCATCGAGGAAGGTCCCAGAACTTCATTCTATCCTGCGAATGTTTTGGTCCCTGCGGTCAAGCAGATGGTGCTGACGTCGCAAGAGTACGACGACCTGCTGAAACTCTCCAACCACATCGCTAAGTTCGATTTTAGTACTCATTTCCAAGATTTTGGTATTAATGTATGGTCCAAACTAGTGAAATTGGGTGGCTTGGAAGCCATGAAAGAAATGGAATCGTGGGAAAGCAAAAGGGTCGATCGTGTTTGGCCTGACTTGAGTGACGTCGCGGTGACAAACGATATCGCCGATGCAACCAACGCAGTCAGCGATGCCGTCGCGGATGAGAAGAGGCGATTGATGTATACGTGGAAATGTAACAGTTCAAAATGCGAATTTGATAAGAATTATTTAAGTGATAAAAAATGTAAACTTTGCAATAAAAGCGCACCAACTTGGTCGTGTACGTTTTGCACGGCACCCAACAGCATGTATGATTTGAGTTGCAAAGTGTGCGAAAGGAGTCACTTTCAAACATACCGTCATACTGGTATCTGGCGCGAATGCACTGCGGCTGGTTGCGTGCGTAAGTCAGACTCTGTCGTGGGTGTTGAATCACTAGATTCGATTGGTCGAAGCATGAAGAAGAAGAGTTTAACCAAAACATTCAATCAAAAAGATGCTTCGGAGACCGACGTAGTCGTATGTTGCGCTCATATCGAGGCAACCATCGAGCGTGCTCATTGGACATGTTGCGGAGTCGTTGATAGAGACAATTACTTGTGTGTCAAGCCTAAGAATGTGAATGTTACAGCTCCAGTCCATGAAATCGGTGTTTCTCCTGTTATTGCGAAGGCAATTATTCTGCCCTCTCGAGGCTTTGATACCGCCAGAGCAGCGCAGGAGGGTATCTCGCTTACTGACAATAACAAGACTGCTAGCTTTAATGGTTGTAGTGGCGTCGCCATGCTTTATGCTGATAGATGCTGCGCTGCTGGCAGCGATGTGTTTTCCTGGACGGTGACCATCGCGAACAGTAATCAAGTCTTCGGTTTCATCGCAGAAAATTTGATGCCAGCAGTACCCGTCATCCCTTCCACTTCAAGCTACAGATCCAATAACAGTATCCCGATGAAGACTGGTGTTGCTAACAACGGTTACGGTGTAAGTAATCATGGATTTCCAATTGTGACGATACCAATCGGCAAGGAAGTCACCATGACGCACAACAAGAAGGAGAAGAAGATTCACATTGTCGTGGACAAGAAGACCCTGAAATCGTTTGACGTGCAAGATTTGGACTACAGATTCTGTATCGCGTCGTACAATTCCTCCAAACTAACCTTCGTAAAGAGCAAAGATTCCTCCAGGGAACACAGCTTCTCTAGTGCTGCCAACGATGTTTGTCGCATTTGTCCGACGTGCAACCAATGCACTGGGTACGGCAAAGCGTGTGCCAGTAACGCGTTGCCTAAAATCAAAGGTAATGATTGTGGTTGCGGTGTTGGAGATCCTGGTTGCAAGAATTGCGGAGTGTGTAAAAGCTGCTGTGGTACCAGAGGTATTTGCGGATCGTCGATCCACGAAGGCAAAGCATTACTAGGTCCAAAATTTTCTCAATTATCTGGAATGAAATGGGATTATAACGCGGCGGCTGCAGAGTATAGTCTATGCCAAGCGCATGAAGCTGAAGAAAATCAAAAGGCATCTAGTAATGCCCAGGATGATAGTGACAGTGACTATGAGTCCGATGTGGACTCCAATGACAGCTCACCATCTGTAGATGGTGACGGTGTTAAGGGAGCCAGTGGAGCTGCCGCTGATGACGAATATGAGCTCATCGAGAATATTCGATGTGCACTAGAGTACGAAGAAGAGACTGATAGCTTTGATGAGAACACCCCTATCGCGCCCATCAATTTAGCACCTAGCGGGTTGCGTGGTATGCTGGAGAGATTGTCCACGTATGAGTATGTGCAGCAAGAGAACTATAAAGCTATTGACACCGTGAATGGCTTCATCAATTATCGTGATAAAGAAGGCTCCACGGCAGCGCATTATGTTGCGCAGATTGGATTACATAAAACATTACAAGTGCTGCTTGGTGCAGGAGCTAACAAGTTCTTAATGAATAGAAGACGCGAGTACCCTGCAGCTCTCGCGCTAGGGATTAATGTGAATGATGAAAACATAATAAAGTTACATTTGATTTGCAATAAACGTGATTTTCTTAAGGGCAAACTACTTCAATGTGCATTGAAGACCCCAATTGACTGGCGTCTCAGCGTAAACGACGATTTATACGAAGCAGAACAAGCATTAATCGACAACCCACCAAGGAAATCTGATGCAATGAAGCATGCAGAAGCGTGTGTTAAGGATAACCATCCGTTCGCCGACTTGTACTATGCATTGTCCCTCATGTACAGCAAGTATCCCGTCCGCCAAGCAGAGCGGTGCATACAGCAGTTTGAGAACAAGATAGAGGCGGGTGTAGTGAGCGAAGTGCCACCTATCTACTACTTCTTGAAGTACTATATATGGTACAGTTCAGGTAAATCCAAGAAGAAGATTGACCGCCTCAAAGCGGCCGACGCGTTGTCGTTATGCCGTTTATTTCCTTGTTTAAGCGAGTTCTTAGACGATGAAACAGATACGGTCGACAAGGATGTCGTAGCGGAGAAGCTGGATGACATCGAGGTGTCAATCTTAGATGAGGACGATGAGGATGACGATTACTTGGAGGACGATGACCGTGATCCAGACTCTCCAGGGAATCAGTGGAAGCAAGCCAAGGAATCCCTCGATGCAAACAGTCCGTCGATGGACAAATTGATGAAGCTAACAGGAATGCGTGAAATTAAGAAGAACGCAGTGAATATATTCAAGGACATGTTGTTGCAGAAGAAGAGAAAGGAGTGCGGAGTGGATGCAGATGTTACAACAGGCATGAATTTCCTATTCGTTGGCAATCCAGGCACCGGGAAGACCACCGTCGCGACATTATTCGCTGCCATTATGGTGGAACTGGGATTCCGCACCAATGCGGCGCCTATTATCAAGCACTGCACAGACGTGCAAGCAGAGGGCGAATCAGAGTTCGAGAAGACGTGCGTCAAGGCCAAGAACGGCACCTTGTTCATCGATGAAGCATATTTGTTGAAACCCGCTCCAAAAGGCTCCAATGCGAATACCGACAGCAAAATCTTAGATATTTTATTAAGATATTCGGAAGAAAACCGCGAGAATACGTCGTTCATCCTGGGCGGCTACAAGGAGGACATCCTAAACATGTTCAACTACAACGACGGCTTCAAGAGCAGGTTCCCGGTGGTATTAGACTTCCAGGATTACGATGACCGGCAGTTAGCAAAAATTTATCGTACGTTTATTAAAGACAAAAGATTAGTATTAGAGAGTAAGAAAGAGTGTGGCATATCGCTAGCCAATGTGGTGGCAGCCCGGGTCGGCAAGGCGAGAGGAAAGAAAGGGTTTGGTAATGCAAGAGATGTAAGAGCTTATCTCGAGCGAAATATCAAAGCCAACAAGGATCGCTTGGGCACTTTGTTGCTGCATAAACATGATTTAACCGCCAAACAATTAGTTACCTTGACTCGAATCGATGTCCTTGGCGACAAACCGGATATATCCCTGTCTCCAGTGTTGAAGGAGCTTAACTCCATGATAGGATTGAAGAAGGTCAAAGAGCTAGTGCGGGGATTGATTGCATTGCAATCGCAAAATTACGAAGCCGAAGCTCGTGGTGAAAAGGCTCAAGTCATCGCTTTGTCTCGTATGTTCCTTGGTAACCCAGGAACGGGCAAGACGACCGTTGCGAAGTTGTATGCTCAGTTATTAAGAGAATTAGGACTACTATCTAATGGTGATTTAATCAAGTGTACCGCTGCGGACTTGACCGCTGGTCATGTGGGCGGAACCAGCGAGAAAGCCCTCGCGATAATGAAACAAGCGGAAGGTAACGTGTTGCTTATCGACGAAGCATATTGTCTTGATCCTACTAGAGGAGGAGGTGGTGTCGGACCCGGCATCAACTATGGTGGTGAAGCGCTGGATGTGATCGTGCAGAAGCTAGATGGCTCAGCCGGTCAAGACATGGCTATCATACTCGCTGGTTATGAGCCAGAGATGATGCAAATGATGAGGAATAGCAATCCCGGACTATCCGGTAGATTCCAACCACAAGACGCGGTTCGATTTGACGATTACACTGACGACGAGCTATTCGAGATACTGCTTGGAATGGTGTGCAAGAGTCACTTAATGATCGAACCTGAAACCGCCAGAGGCGCTGTCAACTTAATCAGTCAATCGAGACGATTAGGTAAATTTAGAAATGCTGGAACAGTTGAGAACTTTCTTGGTCGTGCGAAAGCGAATAAAGCGAAGAGATTACAGGCTGCATTCAAGGCGAAGAAGGCAATAGCTGCTGGCACTACTGTCACTGCGGGTGTCTCTACCCAAGTCCCTGATCTGGACCCTAATCTACTCATTCCCGAGGATTTCATCGACGAAGTTAAGTCGGTAGAAAAGGGGAGAGAAGCGTTCGACGATCTGTTCAATATCCCGCAGATCAAGGCGTACATCGACGAGCTGGAGGTCTTCATCAAAGGCTGCCTTAAAGAGCAAATCAATCCCGTCGATCTAGTGTCATCCATGCACATGGTGTTTACCGGACCGCCAGGAACAGGCAAAACCACCATTGCGAAACGAATGGGTATACTGTTTAAGCAGTTAGATTTGCTGCCATCATCCAAGGTGGTGAAGACGACAGGCACACAGTTGCAAGGGCGATACGTTGGTGAAACAAAGACGAAAGTAATCGCAAAGATGGAAGAGGCGTTAGGAGGAATACTGTTCATTGATGAGGCGTATGCCATGGTAGGACATGACGCACGTTATAATTATGGTGAAGAGGTCATCACTTCCCTGGTAGAGCTCATCACGCAAGACGAATATCATGGCAATGTGATAGTGATCATGGCTGGGTATGAGAATGATATGAATAACCTGTTCAAAAAAGTCAACGAAGGATTCCGCAGTAGATTCGACAAGAAGCGATTAGCATTCCCTCCTTGGGATGGAAAGGTGTCGATGGAACTAACTCTTGCCTTGATGGAGAAAGAGAATAAACGGTTCACTGAGTCAGCGAAGGAAATCATGGCTCATTACTACGACCAGGCTTCGTCTGGACGTAACTGGGCGAGTGCCAGAGACGTGGTTGAGTCCATCGTACCTCAACTACAGAACGCTCGTTACATTCGTCTGTCCCACGAGGAAAGAATGAAAGCCTCCATGATGAAATCGGTGGACGCAGGAGCCGGTAGCAAGGCCAATAGACGTCGCGAAGTAGACGTTCCAGAGCTGCCTCCATTCACCGAAGTGGATGTCACGCAAGTATTCGAGAAATTCATCGCCGATCGCGGTGGTGTAGTGCAAAGGTTTCAACCAAAAGGGATCCGACCAACTACGACTATCAATTTTACTCCTCCATCAACAGACTCATTGATCTTGCCGCAGCTGTTGAGTATCGAGGAGTATAATACAGAGAAAGCCAGCAACCCGCTCTTCGTGTCTATCTTCGTGGACAATCACTGCAAGAATGCAGTCACGGGATTGGCTGTGGATGTGGAAGAATTCATGGAAGAAAACAAGAATTTACAGGTAAATTACATCAATATTGACGAGGAAAGCGGGCAATCGCGAGCATTGGCAGAGTCGCTGAAGGTCACGATGGTCCCGACTGTGGTCTACAACGCGTCGGGTGCGGAGGTCCTCAGGGATGCGGATGTCACCTGGGAAAAAATTAAATTCTCCATTCAAAACACTAAGAAAGCAGTTGTCACTCATTACAAATCCGAAATCCATGAGTTAGAAGTCGTGTCGGAGTTGAAACGGCTGCTTGAAACGCGTAAAGACTGTCTAATTGCGGTCTATTTCACGCACCAACAAAGTGAAAATAGTAAACGATTGAGTCCAATTTACACTCAAGTTGCTGCCAATTACAAAGACGTTTTGTTTGTTCGTCTTGCTAGTAACGACCACGAGGGCATTGGGGATCTATACGGCGTACGGCGCCTGCCCTCCTGCCATCTGTACTACAACGCAGTCATTTTGGGATCAATTGAGGAGCAATTCATGACTGTTACTCATTTTTCGACCGAAATTCAACGTAAAATTAAAGAATTTAGTATGATTCGAGACAAGCCAAGTGCTGCCAGTGGCGGGGCGAAGGAGTGGGGACTGGGCGCACTCAAAGCGGGGGGAAGTGGCCACGGAGGCAATGAGAAGAAGCATTTAATCAATGATGAAAGTGACTCCACCATGGGTCCGGACAACACCCTTCCTCCTGCTCCGATGCAACCGGTTCACAAGCACCAAGTGAAGCAGGCTTACAAGTACAAGACCACGAATGACGACCCGGATAAAAAGCCTGATTTCATCGGTATCCTTGAAGAATGTTGCACTGAATTACAGTATGATCCTGAAAAAATCGTGCAAATCTTGGATAAGAAAGAGTACCCGGAGGAGCTCATCGATCTCATGATGTCCAAGACGTGTATCACAGACAAGAGTGTGATCATTGAAGGGATCGAGATGGATCGAGCTGATTTATTGCAACGAATGAAGAAATTAGTAGCGCAAATGAAGAAAGAAAAATCAGAGAAAGAAAAACGGATTCAGGAGAAGTGCAGGGCTATGGGCAATTGCTGCATGGGTTTTGAATGGCTAAAGATAGACGGAGGCTATCGATGCGCAGGCGGCTCGCACTTCATGAACGACAAAGACCTAGAGTAGTAATATTTCAAGTATAATTATGTAAAAAAATATATAGTAACAGTATTCTCATTGCGTTTCACCCACGGATTACTCGCTCCATTTCCAGCTAGCTAGATACTGCACCGCCGACGCGGAGTCCTTCGTGGTCAACTCGCTGAAGTGAGGATAATGCAATGGTATGTTCGGCTTTCCATCGCTGTTATCATCAGGGCACAATGCTGGGTACTTACTTCTTATCAGATTCCTGATAGAC
>JACCDO012111446.1_pt1 | contig 10802 bp, 7 predicted proteins | sample 7446101 | NCBI WGS metagenome assembly JACCDO01 (sample SAMN15323440, study PRJNA562643) | freshwater metagenome | isolation source: river surface water | place: USA:Blue River Watershed | collected 2017-08-16
AAGTATAAAGAAAAGTAGAAAAAGTATAAAGAAAAGTAGAAAAAGTATAAAGAAAAGTAGAAAAAGTAGTAAGAAAAGTAGTAAGAAAAGTAGTAAGAAAAGTAGTAAGAAAAGTATAAAGAAAAGTAGTAAGAAAAGTAGAAAAACTAAGAAAATAATAAATTGATTTTTTTAAAGTTTTATAATTAAAAAATTATAAAAATGAAACATATTCAACAAACTTTTAATTTTAATTTAGACGAAAATATTATTAATTGTACATTATTTTCTTATGAAGAATTATCTGCTGAAACTTTACTTTCGTTTGATTTTAAAAATAAACATTATGTATTTCAAATATTTACTAATAGACATAATATGATTAAAATTTTAAGAAGATATATTTTAGAAACTAATGATTTTTCTTTTGGTTTTTATGCTCAAGATAATTTATTAAATATGAGTTGTGATCAAAAAAAATCTTTCAGGGAAAAAGTAGCTAAAAATTTTATGGATTGTTTAAATTATTTTATAAAAAATTATAGGTCTCAAATACTTACTTTTGCAGTCTTTTTACATGGCGAAGATTATTTTGAACTTAAATATGAAGAAAGTTATTCAAAATATATTGAAAAAATAGTTTGTCAATTTATTATTGAAAATAAATTTATTTTTCAAAATAGATTTCCAGTTTTTGATTGGAAAGCGGATAAGATCTTGGTATAAGTTTACTAGTATTGTAAATCGTTGCGCGGGGACGAAACCCTGCAAAAAATAAAATTGAAATCAAAAATAAATTAATTAAGTATAAATGTACTTAATTATTTCGAAATATGTTTGGTATTTTAAAATTCACTTCCAAAACTCGTGTTCAAGGAACCGGTATCCCTTTTCAACCAATTTTTGGTAAAAAAGAAGATTCTATAATTGTTCGTTCTCGATTAAAAAATCAATCGATTGATATGTGGGCAAAAGTTCGCGATTCTGAATTAGTTGAAATTCTTGGTCCAGTAGGAGAACTAGAAGTTGAAACCGAAGTATTAAAGAATCATTTTAATATCAATAACAAATACCCAAAAATTAATTATGATAACTTATTTCTACCAAAGTTTAATATTTTTACACATAAAGCATTTACGGTAGATGGAAATTATACACTTGACCGCGATGATGCAATTTCAATTGATTTTTACGATTCATATTATGAAATAGGTGTTCATATCATTAATACAACCGAAATTATTACTCCTGATTTATTTAAATCTGTACAAGAAAGAGGATCTTCTGCTTATTGGTTGAATAATTCAACACCAATGTTATCACCACAATTAGCACACGATATCTTAAGTTTAAATCAAGGAAATATTTATCCTTGTATTTCAGTATTTCTTAAGTATTCATTAAATAACATATTATTAGAAACTTATCATAAAAATACTTCTATCTATATTAATAAAAATTATACATATGAAAATTTTAATGACTCAACATTTTTAGAAAAAATGGAAAGAGTGAGTCAAGAAAAAAATATTGAAGATATCGTAGCTTGGTTAATGATACAATATAACCTTTATATGGCGAAAACTCTATTTCACAAAAATGGACTATTATTAAGAGTACAAGAGGACGAAAATAGTTTTGCAAGATATGAAACTGTCGAAATTGAAACTAAAGTACCAAAAAAATATTATCATTGTAAATTTCAACAGTTATATGCACATTTTACTTCTCCGATTCGTCGTTTTGCCGATATGAATAATCAATTTGTTTATCAAAATAATTTATCTGACTTAGTTATTTCACAAAAAGAAAATGTTGAAAAACTTAATCAGCGTATGACTGAAATTAAATTATTCCATTACCATCAAGTTATATGTGAATTAGCTTACAAACATAAAGATACATACAAAAATTATGAAGGATTCATTAAAACTACAGATGATGGAAAATTTATTTTTGTGATTATTGATAATAGAAGAATAAAAATACCTGTTTATGACTCATATTCAGATTTTAAAAATTTAGCAGAAGGAGAATATAAATTTGAATTATTTGGTATTATTAAAGATGGAAAATCAACTTTACGCATTCGTTTAGTAGAGAATGAAGACGATGTTGAAAAAGTAGAGGAAACAGAAACTAAAGTAGAAGAAGTAGAAATTTTGAAAATAGAATCAGAAGATAAAGTTAAAATTAAGAAAGACTTAAAAAAAGACTTTACTATCTCATTTGAAAATGCAAAATATCGTATTGAAAGTGTTACTGGTTATCCAATTGATGAATTTCAACAAAATTGTTTAAAAGTTATTCTTAGTGGTTCTGATCTTTTAGGAATGGCACCTACTGGTTCTGGTAAAACTTTAGTTGCTTTAATGGCTATTCTTATTCAAGCATTTGATCAAGGAAAAAGAGCTATTTTAACTACACCTATTAAAGCTCTTTCTAACCAAAAATTTTCAGAATTTTTTGAGTGGTTTCAGAAAATCACTAACGAAAAACGCATTACATTATTAACTGGAGACATTCAAGCTCGAGCTACACCTCCAGGTGGAGATGGTCGAATGGAATTGTTAATTATGACTAGTGAAATTCTTGCCAATAAATTAGACGCATCTCGTCGTAATAATGTATTAGACGATGATTTGGCAAATGTTTCAGTCATCGTTATGGATGAGATTCATTATATTAATGATCCTCATCGTGGTCATGTGTGGGAACGTAGTATTATGACTCTTCCCAAAAATATTCAAATAGTTGCTCTTTCAGCGACATTAAGTGAACCCGAAAATTTACGTGATTGGATGTCTGTACGTCAAAAAACTGAAATAGTTCAAAGAAATGATCGTCATGTTCCTTTATATGTTGGAGGAGTAGTTAACAATCGATTTCTTGAAATTATGAACACTCATGAAAGTAAAAAGATATTAGATAGTAACGTGTATAATAATCTCTATAAAAATAAATTTGATAATTCTGAAAATAAGATAGAAAAATTAATTAAGATTCTCGAAAAAGATGATAAATTACCAGCTATTATTTTTCTATTTAGTCGCAATAAATGTATTGAAATGGCATCATCAATTTCTTGGAATCTCCTATTAGGAGTTCGACCAAATGAAAAAGATTTTCATGACGAATTTGAATATCTTTATCAAAAAGAAGAATATGAATTTCGAACTAAAAATATTATTCATAAACAACAAAATATTATTAATAAATATCTACATCCATATCGCGAAATTTTAGAAAAATTACCAGGATATTTTGAGTTTATAAAGATGATTGGTAATGGAGTAGCTTACCATCATGCTGGAATGTTACCAATTTTACGCGAACTAATTGAAATTTTGTTTCAAAATAAACTCTTGAAAATTGTTTTTGCGACCGAAACTTTAGGTGTTGGTATCAATATGCCAGCACGTACTGTAGTATTAACACAACTTGAAAAACCCAACGGTCAGGAATTTTCTTCACGACTATTAAGACCAGACGAATTTTGGCAAATGGCTGGACGTGCTGGTCGTCGTGGAATTGATACCAAAGGATATGTAATTTATTTTCCTATTCGTCATCCTATTTCTGAATTTGATCTTCGTAAAACTCTTTTTGGAGAAATGCCTCATGCTGAATCACAACTGAAGATAGATCAATTATTTGTATTGAAATATATCAAAGATTTCGAAAATCCTAATAAAGTATTTGATCAAACTCTACTAAAACATGGTTATAGTAAATATATTAAATTTTGGAAGAATGAATTAAATTCTTTAAAAGTATTTTCAAATGATATGATCCAGGATTATAAAAAACGACAAAAAATAAATGATAAAATAAATGATAAACTTATTAGACCAACACCAAAACAATTAAAAACATATAAAAAGGAAATTAGTGATATTGAGAAAAAATATGAAAATTTTATCAAAGAATTTCAAGGTATTGAAAAACGATTAGAAATAGAAAAAAATATTTTTGATTATGAGAACGCTTTAATTTTTGAATGGAATTTTTCAAAATCCTGGTTATTAAAATACGATTACATTACTGATAATAATGATTATACATATAAAGGATTAATTGCATCAAAATTATATGATGGATCACCACTTATTCGTGGCGATATTATTGCTTCAAAATATTTAGAGAACTTAACTTTTGCAGAAATAGTTGGATTTTTAGCACTTTTTACAGATGATGTTAGGATTTCAGAAACACAAGTTATAGAATTACCTAAAATGAGTTCAAATTTTGAAAACATATATAACCGATGTTTAGAAATGGGAGAAGAATTAAACTATAGAATACATTATAATACAAGTATATTATTACATGAATGGGCATTGAATAAAGATATTTATATCATTAGTCGATACTTAGATATCTCACAGATAGGAGTTTTTGTGAGAGTAATCTTAAGAGTTATTAGTTTTATTGACGAATTAAAAAATATTTTATTGGGATTAAATAATTATGAGTTATATAATTTATTAGAAAACCATCACGATAGACTCTTAAATAATGTTGTTACAAATAAATCTCTTTACATAAATTAAAAATTTTTTAAAGTGAAAAAGTTTAAAAATATTTAATGACAATCTTTACAACAAATATATAATATATTTTCTAAATCATAATGTTTATTATCATATTTTGCATAAGGTAAAATATTAACTGTTTCTTTTTCTTTTTTCATTTTATTACAGTAATAACATCTTAATTTTTCTTCTATTGAATAGTTTAAGTAATCAGAAATATCATTATAAAAAATACTTTTCTCATAATTCTTTGCATATATATATTCATACTGTGAAACATATCTGTATTTGTCACTTTCTATTTTTATATCATTAAAAATTTTACGTAATATATCGTTTATTGGATGAGATAAGTATAAAATTATTTTTTTCTGTATTTCTTTAGGTAAATTATAAATCATACTTTTTAATTATATATTTTTAAACTAAATTACTTTAAAAATTAGAATTATGAAAATCTATTTACGAGTTATTGGAACATATTTATAATTAGTATAAACATCACTTTGAACAATAGGATATAGTTTTACATCGCTATATAACATATCTCTAAATCTAAGAAGTTTATAATTTGTATAGACATCATGATTGTTAAAATGATATCTATAATAAGGATGATGTTGGGTAATAGGATTAACTGCAACATCATTAAATGGATCATTCCATTTTGGAATTACTGGACCGGGTTCCAAAGGGGGAAAATTAATAGGATTAGCAGTTGATGGGTAAAAAGGTTGTTGTTGAACATTAACTAAATTAGGTTGAAATGGAGGAAAAGGAATACTATTAACATTTCCAGAAGGAACAAAAGGACCAGAAGGTTGTACAATTGTAGGAACAGAATTTGATTGAGAATTCATTTTTATTATACAATTTTAAAAAAAAATTTTATTTTTTTTTTATGTACTTCTCGGATAATCATCTGGTAATACTATTTGTGTAGGAGTGCTATTTGTAGTATTTTTATTACCAAAAAAATACTTGTCAAAATTAAAATCATTTCCAATCCACATATACCTATTTATATTACATATAGTTGAAGTATTAATATAATTTCCTGCTGTATTATTAATATATGATGAAATTATTATATCATCATTATATTCCATATTAAATAGAAAGTTCCATACATGATATCTAGTTGGTACAGCATTTATTAATCGAAGAGAATAATTAGATAATTTTTGTTCGGTAGACAAATTTGGAAAAAGAGGAGTTCTTAAAACTTCATCTAAAACATTAAAATACTCACGCATAGTAATATTTTGATATGGAATATTTCTATATTCTGCAACAAAAGTAATAAAATTTAATATTATACATCTTAAATCAGTATAGAAAGAATAAGAAGGCATTACAAAATCATACTCTCGACATATCCATTTTCTGTCTTGTAAAAAATATAATTCAAATTGCTTTTTTGTAAAAACTTTAAGTTTCAAATCTAATGCCGTAGTATGAAGTGGTGTAATTGGTAAATTTTCATTATATATCAGGGCGATAGTATCTTTTTTATTTAAAAGTTTGCTTTTACCAACTTTTCCACCTGCATTGTCAATCTTTTCTGCTAAATCCATATCTTCAAAACCTTCATCAAAAACAACACGTGCACCTTTTAAATTGCCCATCGGAAATTTATTTAATTTCATTTGGGTTAAATTACCTTTCTCTACATTTTCTACTTCACCAACTCCATAATTTTCTAAAACTTTATATTTTCGTGGATCTTCTTGACCTATTATAAGATATATAAAGTGTACTACACCAACTAAATATGTTATATTTGTAAATTCCGGATCTTTAATCAAACGATATAATAATCTTTCATCCACTCCATAAGAAGTATCTTGATAAAAATATTCAGGATCAGTATTATTAAAACCGAAGATTTTTTTATAATTTTCTGGTTCTATAATTGATTTTTCCCCTACCATTTTTCTACACCCCCATGCTGCTGCAAATCCAGATTTTAAACCAGCAAAATGTGGTGGATTATAAAATACTCCATGATAAGTCCAAAATTTTTTATCTGTTTTATTAATCCATGTGTTATACCATTCTCGGTCATAAGTATAATTACGATTTGGTAATGTTGAATGAGCATCACGAAATAAAATAACATCAAAATATGGATCTTGTAAAGTTAAGAACCTTATAATAGATCCAATCATTCCATTGCTATTAATTAAAGATAATTCTTGATCAATCATAGTTTCTTTTAAAATTGGTAATTCAATAGATTTCATAAATTGTTTATCTAATTTATATTTATAAACTCCAAATCTTGGTCTCTCTTCAATTGTTAATTGTGAATTAAGAAAATAAATAATATAATCTAAAACTGTTCCATAATTATTTTCTTTAAAAAAATCTAATAAGGTATTACCACTATTTAGACTATTTAAACAATTTTTTCGTAATTCATTTCTGTCTATAATTACAGGACTGTTTGTTTCCTTGTTCCATAAATAATATAGATCATTTTCATTTGCTTTTAAAAACATAGGTAAATTTAAGACAGAATCTTCTATTAATAATAAAACACCAAAATCTTTCCATTGATTTACTATTGAAAAAGGACTATTCGGATTTATATTTGCGTTTTTTATTAAAGAAACACACCCATTTAATTGTGTTAATAAATAATGGCGATAAAAAGCATCTGTTCCATTTTTACCATATCCTAAGGTAATTTGAAACGTTGGGTCAAATATATAATTATAAGCATTTTTAAAGTAAGTTTCACCAACAAATAAAGAAAATGCGAATATTTTGCGATTCTCTACTTCTCGAATAACATCAATTTTGACTTCAGTATTAGAAATACCAGTATTCAAAATATCAAAATCCATATAATATTTTTTTTCAACTGTATAAGGGAAATCTGGAAGTTCTATTCCAGTATGTAATAATGGAATATAAGGTTGTTTATATCCAATACAATTTATCAAATCTAATGATGTTGACTCTTCGATACGAACAAATTTTTGAAACTCTAAAGTTGTACTAAATTTTTTTACCAAATTACTAATAATATCAATAGTTTTATATAATCCACTTTCATATTTATTAATTAGATGAATATTTGGTTTATAACTATTCTCAAAATCAGAATAATATTGTCGAAGAGAATTTCCATCTTTAATAAAACATTGAATAATATTTGGAATATTTTTTAAATCTACACTCTTTAATTCTAACGATTTTAAAAGTGTTAAACCATCAAAATATTCATTATATTTTGTCCATGCTTTTGGATCAAAATTATTATTTGTCGTATTAACATAATGAAAATAACTATTACCTTCTACTCTTCCAAAAATAGAAGTTCCAAAATCGTTAATAACTGGAATAAATTTATTTAAAAATGACATACTAAATTGTGGATTAAAACATATTTTTACTCCTGAATAATCTTCTGTTAACATAATATTTCCCCAATGCAAATCATAATGGGTAAAATAAATATAATATTGTAAAAAATGTAGAGAACACATAATTTGAAGAATATTTAAGGCAATTATAGCTTCGCTTTCAAAATAAGTATTATTCATACTTATTAAACGTTGAGTTTCAATATACATTATACCATCTTTTTTCCAATCCAAACAATATCTATTTAAATAAGGTAAAGCAAAAACTTTATTTTCTTCATATAATTTACGAATTTGAATTAATATTGCTATTTCCATAACAAATTCTGGTACTAAAGTAATATTATAAAAGTTGTGATCAACTGATAATACATATTCGTATATTAGACTATTTTTAGTTACTAAAAGACAATTTCTACTACTGCGTTTATTACATAAATTAACTTTTTTTATGACTAAAGATTTTATAATATTTCCAACTCTTAAGGTTTCTCCAGTCTTATAAATAGTTCCAAATGCTCCTTTTCCAATAATATTTTGTGGAATAAGAAAAGATGTAATTTCTTTTATAAAATCACAACTACCACCTTTTAAAAATTCTTCGTATGTATAAAGTTGTAAAGTTACCATTATAAATTTTATATTTATAAAAGAAATGATTTTTTAATTAAATTATATTTATAAAAATTATATTTTATAAAATAATATGATCCCAAATAAAAATAGTAAACCTGAATGGTTTTATAAACTAATACATGAACCTGGATGTTGGTGTTGTATGTGTCGAACTAAAAATAAAAATTTAGATTGTAATTGCCCAACTTGTAGAAATTTGATGGAATATTTTTTAAATCAGGCAAGAAGACAAGGATTAATTATGTTATAAATAATTTTATAATTTATAAATTTATATACTATCAAATAGTATATAAATTTATTTTGTTGTTATAACTGCCAATTCATTCTTAAATGAATTATTATCTTGATCTATTTCTAAAATAGATTCTTGATTTTTAACTGCAATACGGAATTTATCATGATCTATACTATCATCTGATTTTGTATACCAATTAGATGCTAAATTAATTGTTTTCTCTTTAATTCCACCAGCAACAATACCATTAGTTAATTTATTTGCTGATAAATCTTTTTCAACCACACCTTCTTCTGTTTGATAATTAAAAACTTTTCGACTTGGATCAGAACAAATATATTTTAGATTTCCATCATCGTCTTTGAGAAAATGTTCTAAAATAAAATGAGCAATACCTTTTTGACCTTGTAAAAGATGATCAATACTATATTTATTATTTATAATATCACTAATTGTATCAATATCATTCAAATTAAGAGAAGAATTAAAAGTTATGTTTTTACTATAATTATTATTATTAGTTTTAGTATTATTATTTATAGTAATTTTATTATTATTTTTTGTAATTTCACTATACACTTGATTTGCACCATTTAAAGATGCAACTTCTTCTCTTAATTTTTGATTTTCTGATTTTGATTTATCCAATTCTTTTTTGTTTATATCAAATTCTTTTTTTATTTTTTTATGATTTATTTCGTATATTTTAATTATTTTATTTAAATTTTCAATTTCGCTTCTTAAAAAATCTAATTCTGATATATTATCTTTTATAATTTTTTCTTTTTTAACTTTGCAAATATTTTCATGATCATTTTTCCTTTGCTTCGATGTTAATATTTTATTACAATATTGACAACTAAATATTTGTATATTAGATTCTATATTTAATGACTTCTGTATTTCTAAACATCTTTTAGTTGTTGTTTGGTGTTTAAGTAAAACACTTTTATTAGTATACTCTTTATTACAATAAGGGCATGATATTTTTGACATTCTATTTATATAATCTTTTTATTATTAAATAACTTTTTTTGTTAAAATATAACTTTTTTTGTTACATTTTAACAAAAAAAGTTATATTTTTCGTCTAATTTTTACATAATAATAGGTTATTTCGTAAAAAATTAACCTAAAATTAATTTTTTACGAAATTATTTATTATAAATGGAAAATTAAAGGTAATTATCACCTTTGATTTTTTACGTTTTTTAATACCTAAATAAAAACTTCCTAAAAATCACGTAGTTAAATCTAATCCACAAAATTTGTGGCAAAAATGTGTGTGTGTTGAGAAGAAATTAGAAAAAGATAAAAATATAAAATTCCGGAAATTTTTCTTTTCCGGAAAAAAACTTTTTCTTAAAAATATTTTTTCAAAATCTCAAAATTTTTTATGAAAATAGAATTTTTTTGGAATTTTTTTTATTTAAATTTTCTTTGACCATATAATTTCACGTTTAAAATAGATATAAATACTAATAATAAAAACCTTAAAATTAGAAATTTTCAAATTGTGAGTTGAAGAGTGAAAATGCACTAAAATATTTTTTTATTACTGCTATAGATTTTTATTATTCAGAAGTAAAATAAACAAAATCTATGAAAATTAATTTTTACAATCTTAAATTGGGTAAATAATTTAGATTGAAATAGGTATAATTTCTAATAATAAAAACATTAAAATTAGAAATTTTCAAATTGTGAGTTGAAGAGTAAAAATGCATCAAAATAAATTTTTATTACTGTTACGGATTTTTATTAAATACAAGTAAAATAAACAAAATCTATGAAAATTATTTTTTACAATCTTAATTTGGCTGAATAAAATAATATTTCACATTCTAAAAAATTGAAACTAATTCTAGTTTTAATTTTATTTGACAAAGATTCCACATTTCTTCATAATTTCACATAATTGTAAAGAACTTATATAATTTTTTTGACTATAATTTGTTGGTTTATATTTAATAATCCAGTCAGATGTTTCTTGACACAAGCTATTATTATTATTAATATATTTGATTTTGTATTTTGAAA
>JACCDO010882200.1_pt1 | contig 10801 bp, 7 predicted proteins | sample 7446101 | NCBI WGS metagenome assembly JACCDO01 (sample SAMN15323440, study PRJNA562643) | freshwater metagenome | isolation source: river surface water | place: USA:Blue River Watershed | collected 2017-08-16
ACCAAACCCCGATCGGCAAAACACCGCGCAGTTGCCCGGCCACTTACATCGGGTTCTGGGACACCATACGCCGTGCAGATCACATCATCGACATCGGGCCCAGCGCCGGTAAACGCGGTGGTCATCTGGTCGCGCAAGGCTCGGTGGCTGATTTGATGGCCGCACCTGATTCCCAAACCGGGCGTTACCTGAAACACGCCATGCAACACCCTTCGCAATTGCGGCGTTTGGTCGCGCCGAAAAAAGACATGCTCAGAGTCTCAGGTGCTTTTCTTCACAACCTGAACAAAATCACCATCGATGTGCCATTGCAGCGCTTGGTGGCGGTGACCGGCGTCAGCGGATCTGGCAAATCAACGATTGCACGCGATGTGTTGCTGACCAATGTGCAAGCCGTGGTGGCGCAGCGCTCCACACAAGCCGGACGCAAAGCGAATGAGGCAGGCAAACACCCCGCATGGGTAGGTTGCACGGCGGTCAGTGGTTATGAAACCGTTGACCGTGTGTTGGAAGTGGACCAAACCCCGATCGGCAAAACACCGCGCAGTTGCCCGGCCACTTACATCGGGTTCTGGGACACCATCCGCAAATTGTTTGCTGACACCTTGGAAGCCAGAGCGCGAGGTTACGGCCCCGGACGCTTTAGTTTCAACACTGGCGAGGGCCGCTGCCCGGGTTGCGAAGGCCAAGGCATGCGCACGATTGAAATGAGTTTTTTGCCGGATGTGAAAGTGTTGTGCGAGGTGTGCAAAGGCGCGCGCTTTAACCCCGAAACTTTGGCGGTGCGCTGGCGCGGTAAAAGCATAGGTGATGTGTTGCAAATGGAAGTGGACGAAGCGGTGGAGTTTTTTGCGGCCATGACGCAAATCAGCCATCCTTTGCAATTGCTCAAAGACGTGGGCTTGGGTTATTTGACCTTGGGGCAGCCGTCGCCCACCTTGAGTGGCGGTGAAGCGCAACGCATCAAACTGGTGACCGAGTTGTCCAAGGTGCGGGACGACATCACCCGGCGCGGTCAGCAGGCACCGCACACCTTGTATGTGTTGGACGAACCAACGGTGGGTTTGCACATGGCCGACGTGGACAAATTGATTCGCGTATTGCATCGACTGGTCGACGGCGGCCACAGTGTGGTCGTGATCGAACACGATTTGGATGTGATCGCCGAGGCCGATTGGGTGATTGACTTAGGCCCTGAGGGCGGTGACGGTGGCGGTCGTGTCGTGGCGGCTGATACACCTGAAGCTTTGGTGAAACTGGGCACGCACACCGGTCGTGCTTTGCAGCCGGTGCTGGCCAGGCAGTGAATGGCAGCGGACTGACTACAATCTCCGCTGCCTCTTATGAATATACAAACACAACGCCGTATCGACGCTTGGGTCGGTCCCATCTTATGTGCCTTGGTGTCGCTGTGGGACAAGTACTTTGGCCGCAAGCCCAACCCGTCGCTACCGATACAAAAAGTGCTGGTCATCATGTTGTCTGAAATGGGCAGCATGGTGTTGGCCGGGCCCATGTTTGCGCAAATTAAAAAATCTCATCCGGGCGCACAAATCCACATACTGCAACTCAAGCGCAACCAGTCGGTGGCGCGTTTGCTAGGCTTGGCGCCTGAAACCCATTTGCACGGGATTGACGACAGCGGTTTGTTCAGCTTGTTAACCGGTTTGACCCGGGTGCTTTGGCGTTTACGCGGTTTGAAACTGGATGCGGTGATTGACTGCGAATTGTTTTCCCGCATCAGCGCTTTGCTGGCCTATGGTTGCGGTGCACGCGTGCGCGCTGGTTTCACTCCGCACACGCAAGAAGGTTTGTACCGCGGTTCTTTTTTCAACGCCGCTATTCCCTACAACCCCTACCGTCACATCACCTTGCAATTCATGGCGCTGGTAGATGCATTGCAAAGCCACACAACACCGCGCACCAAGTCCACGACTTTGGCCATGAAACCTCTGGACTCAGGTTTGCAAGTGCATTTCTCGCAAGGGCAGATGTCTGATTTCACCAGCGACTTGCACCGGGACTACCCGTTGTTCATGAAAGCGGAAAAAAGAATTTTGTTTTATGCAGGCGGCGGTTTGTTGCCCATACGCGCCTGGCCTGCGGCGCATTACGCGGTGTTGGCCAAGGCTTTGTGCGAACAAGGCCATGCCGTGGGCATCATTGGTTTGCCGGAAGACCAACCTTTAGCGCTTGCTATTCAGGCCGAATGTGGCAATGCCCTTTGTTTGAACTTTGTCGGCTACACCCAAAACTTGGAAGCCTTGACCCGTTTGTTTTTTCACAGTGATTTGCTCATTACCAACGACGGCGGCCCGGGTCATTTCGCCAGCCTCACACCGATTCGCACACTGATGTTTTTTGGACCTGAGACCAGTGCGTTGTACGGCCCGTTGACACCCCGGGCGATTGCACTGGAAAGCCATGCTGCGTGTTCACCGTGTTTGACGGCATACAACCACCGCGCCACACCTTGTGACGGGGATAACCAATGTTTGCAACGTATCGAGCCGGCGCACGTGTTGGAGTTGGCGTTGACGCAATTGGCCTTGTGCGAGCCCAGAGACCCGGCCTATGTCTGAATTGAGCACGACACACTTGCCGTTTCGTTTGCCTGCGAAACTGGCTTTTTGTGAGCCTTTATTGATTCGATTGTTCAGATGGCGCTACATACGTTTTGCCACTGTCGGAGCTTCCGGCACCGTGGTCAATATCGGTGTGTTGTTTGCGTTGCAGGAATGGGTGTTGCCCTTGGTGGTGGCTGATGCTTCATTGCGTTTGTCTTTGTCGCTGCTGTTGGCAATTGCTGTCGCCACTGTGAATAATTTCGCTTGGAACAGTTTGTGGACCTGGGCAGACCGCTTGGCTGAATCGCCGACCGCGCGTTTGGGTTGGGACCGCCACACGATGAAGCGTTTTGTGAGGTACACCGTTTCATGCTGGCTGGGCATGGCGATTCAATATGGCTTGACCTTGTTTTTGTCTGTGTATATTTATTACTTGCTGGCCAATGTGTTGTCCATTTTGATCGCCAGTGTCAGCAATTACTTGACCAATGACTGGTGGACGTTCAGTCAAAAAAATACCCAAGACCAAGCATGACAACTGCAAATTTGAAATCACATACACCGTCTACCCGCATGTTGTGGTTGACCGTGCTGGTCGTGGCGCTGATTTATGTCTGGGGCATAGACAACCTGTACATGCCCAACAACGGCGATGAAATGATTTATGCCCATATTGCCCGCATGACGGCGGCAACCGGGCAATGGTTGCCCTTGGTGTCTGACTACAGCAATTTGCGCAATACCAAGCCGCCTGTGTTGTTTTGGCAAAGTATGTTGGTCACCGGTTGGGGCCACTATTGGCAGTTGTGGTTGATTCGGTTGCCCAGCATTATTTATCTGGCATTGGTCTGTGCCGGCATGGCCATGTTGCTGCGCCGCTGGCTGGGTGAATGGCGAACAGCCGCATGGGCGGTATTGTGTTTTTTACTTTGCTGGGGCACATTTCGCTACGGTCGGCCTTACATGACCACCGCGCCGGAGATGTTCTGGTACAGCTTGGCACCAGGCTTTGTGTTGTGGCGCGCAGCGAATGCGCAAACCCGGGATATCCAAAACACTTGGGACGAGTGGCGTTGGTGGACCTTGCTGGGCCTGCTCACAGGCATTGGTCTGGCCTATAAATCGTTTGCATTGGTAGCGCCTGTGGCCGCGGGTACATGGTTACTGCGATTGTTTTTGCAAACCAAGTGGTCATGGCGCGCAGTTGTTTACAACACCGCACAAATCACATGGATGAGTGTGTTGGCCGTGGGCTTTTTTGCTTGCTGGTTGTTGATTGACCCGCAACCGCAGGAAGTCTGGCGCGAATTTGTGCAGCAGGAAAACGCAGGCAAGATGAGCGACGGCCGAAATTACTTTGCGGTCATGTTCAGTTTCAACGGATCGGCTGACTACCTTGCCGCCCCTATGCTCAACAGCGGTTTGTTGTTTCCCTGGGTGTTAGCTTTGGTTGGCGTCGCTTGGCGTCAAAGAGGCACTGCTTCATCAGATCCCAAACGCAGTTTGTTGACCCAAGCATCGCTGCTTTGGATAGCCGTGTGGTGGCTGGTTTTTTTACTGCCTAACCATCGCTCAAGCCGATACCTGTTGCCCTTGTTGCCAGCCTTGGCCATGCTCATGGCATTGCATGTGGATGCCATCAAGCGGGTGGCACCTCGCGTCACCGGTTTACTCGCGCTGATCATGTTGTCAGTGCTGGTGTGGCTTGGCTGGCATGCGCGTGCGATTGGCGTGATGCCCGATTTGCTCACTGGTTTGATTTTGGCGAGTTGGCTTGCCGGGTTGGTGATTTGGCTGCGCATGTGGTGGACGCCATCGACAGCTGTTTTTGAATCATTGGTTTGCGCCGCATTGGCATTATTCAGTTTGACCGCCTTGCTGCAAGGTATGCATGGCGAGCGCGTCGACTTTCAAGGTGAAAGCTCGCTGCGACCACAAGCTGAAACCATTTGGGTGTCGCCGGGTTCGAATGGTGAATTTGAACCGCTGCACTTTTTGTTACCGGGCCAAAACCGATTTACCAGCGACCAAGCCCGTTTAGAGGCGCTCACCAACGGAACAGACACCACCTCGGGTACTTGGTTCATCGTGGTTAGACTCGACGACGCTGATCCCTTGCCTTGTGAAACCATGAACCTATGTGAACGCATTGCCACACGTTGGGATATCGAATTAAGACCCAAGCCAGGGCAGGCGAACGCAGACAATATCAACCGCCCGCGCGAATGGTTGTGGCGTCAGGAATGGTTGATGCGGGTTCGTTGACGCCAGAAAAATTGCATCAGCTTGAAATGCGCGAATAACCACAAGCCCGGATCCAACCAAGCATCCCAAACATTGCCTGAGGGTGCGTGCGTCAAAACAAATAACGCGGTCGCCACCAACCAGCAACTGACAGCTTGCTTTTGTGCTTCTGCAAGCGCAAACACAGAGACACTGGCCATCCACACACCCATCAAGCCCCAAGCGAACCACACCACAGTGGGTTCAAAACCCATGCTGTAGATATCCCAGGGCAAATAGCCAAACACATCTGACAGCAACAGCCAACCCAAGGTCACGGGTAACAACCAAACCCAACCATGGGCTTGTTCAACAGGCGCGGTATAGAAAAGCCGGGTTGAGCGCCCTTTGATATCCAACCACGCTGCGTTCACACACACACACAGGGTCAACAGACTCGGCGTTTGAAAAGCCAAACCCAAGCCAGACAAAGGCGCTTGCCACACCAACAGCAAGCACAACCAGCACAAACTGGCCATCAGCCAGCGCCATCGCCTGTCATGCATGGGAATGAATTGAACGCTGACCCAAGACAGCACAGCCAGCCAACCGGCCGCATGAAACAACTGCTGCACTTGCAACTGTGGCAGCACAGCAGAAGCCAGAGAAAAAGCGTTTTCAAACATCATGGTTTGGCCTTGGCCGCAGGCTCAGCCCGCCATCTTTGCCATGCAATCCCTTGGCGCATACCGGTGTAACTCACCCATAAGCGGTCATCTGCCCAGCTCATTGAGGGGTATGAATATTCTGTTTGCGGCAAACCATCCACCAGGGTTTGCGGCGCAGACCATTGCAAGCCGTCAACGCTGTCGTTCATGACCAGCAAACTGCGGCCACGCTCGTAGGGGTTGCGAGCCATCACTGTGTTTGATTGAGAAAGCTTCAGAACTGCAACCGCAGAATCCTGGTTGCTAAGCGATAGCTCTTGACGTTCAGACCAGTGCACACCGGCATCTGAACTTGTGATCAAACTGACTTTGTCATGCGGGGACAAGCTGCGCATATAGGCTTGCCAATGGCTTGCATCTTGCGCCACCACAGCAGGCTGCAAGACGCGTTTCAGGTTTGACAATCTTTTCAGTCCTTGAAATTCACCCGAGGGACTGAACCATGCAAACACCGGGTAATGACGGCCCAATTCAAAATGCAATGGCAACACCATGCCGCCATCTGCCAAGGGAAGCGGGGCGTGACGCACCAAGTGGCTCAGGTTCCAAAGCCAGCCCAAGGGCAATTGGCCCATCACTTCAAACTGAGCTTGCGACAGGTCGATGTCTGCACTTGGCTGACGCAAATGCAGCACTCTGGAAGCCGCCCAGCCGCCTAAACCTGTACCCACCACAAACAGATGCAAACGCTGCTCTTGATCTAACCAAGCGACCGGGTTGCCGATATGCAAAATGCCTTTGCCTAGGGATCGACCCGCAGACAAGCGATCGACCACCCAAACCGGTTTTGTCCATGTTTGCTGTTGGCGCGACCACAATGACATGGCAATGCGCACATCGGGTTGGGCTTCTTTGCTTCCTGCGAACCAAAAAACAGCCAAACTGAATTGCGGGTTGTTTGGCAAGGCCACCAGATTGCTGGCGTGTGCGGCAGGTGTGAGCGGCGGTTGCGGCACCTGGCCTTGGGCTTCCAGCACCCAGCCCGATGGGCTGTGTTCAGGTGTTGATGTGCTCAGGGTCTTGGCGGGTCTGCCGATCACATTGTGTGGCTCTGCATTCATGAGCATTTGAAGAGCAACCACCAGCCAAATAACAAAGCAAAGCATAGGCATCAAGCTAGCTGGCAACCAAGACTTCTGCATCAATGCGCCCTTAGCCGGCCGACCCTAACGCCAATCCGGCATGTTCGCGCAATGGATGGAAATGGATATGCGGAAACCGCTCTTGCGCCAAACGCACGTCGTAAGGCGAGGTGCACAAATACGCCAGCGTGTTGGCGGCATCTAACGCCATGCGTTGCGGGTAAGCATTGCTGAACTCGCGCAATTGCGCCGTTGTGTCGGCAGTGATCCAACGCGCGCCGGTGTACTGGCAAGGCTCTAAACGCACATCACAGTCGTATTCGGCTTTGAGCCTGTGTTGCACCACTTCAAATTGCAATTGGCCGATGGCGCCGAGCAACATGGGCCCGCCAACTTCGGGTTTGAACACTTGGATCGCGCCTTCTTCGCCGAGTTGCTCCAGACCGGTTTGCAGTTGCTTGGTACGCAGCGGGTTTTTCAGCAACACGGTCATGAACAATTCGGGCGCGAAAAACGGCAAGCCGGTGAATTGCAAACTGCTGCCGTCGGTGATGGTGTCACCGAGTTGCACGCCGCCGTGGGTCGTGAAACCGATGATGTCACCGGCATAGGCTTCTTCCACGGCTTCGCGCCGCTGGCTCAAAAAGGTGACCACCGAAGTGGGGCGCAATTCTTTGGCACTTCGTTGCACTTTGAGTTTCATGCCCGGTGCGTATTTGCCCGAAGCCACCCGCACAAACGCAATGCGGTCGCGGTGGTTGGCATCCATATTGGCTTGCACTTTGAACACCACACCGGAGAAACCGCTGTCCTCGGGCTGCACGGTTTTTTCCACCATTTGCTTGTTGACCAGCAAGGAGCTTTGCCGTGCTTGCGGGAAAGGCGCCAAATCGACCAAGGCGTCCAGCACTTCCATCACGCCGAAATTGTTCACGCCTGAACCGAAGAACACCGGTGTTTGCTTGCCTTGCAAAAAAGCCTCGCGGTCAAAAGTTGGCGATGCGCCGGTGGCCAGTTCCATACTGTCCATGGCAGCGGTCCATTCCAGGCCGAAGCGTTGTGACAAATCGGTTTGCTCGGTGAGTGCAATGGTTTCGAAATCCTGCGGCAAACGTTCGCTGCCCGACTCGAACACCGTCATCGCCTGCGTACGCACATTGCTGATGCCGCCGAAACTTTTGCCTTGACCCACCGGCCAGGTCATGGGCACGCAAGGCATGCCGAGTTCACGCTCAACCTCGTCCAGAATGTCCAAAGGGTCGCGCACTTCGCGGTCCATTTTGTTGACAAAGGTGATGATGGGTGTGTCGCGCTGGCGGCAAACTTCAATCAAGCGGCGGGTTTGTGCTTCCACACCGTTGGCCGCGTCAATCACCATCAAGGCCGAGTCCACCGCAGTCAACACACGATAGGTGTCTTCCGAGAAATCTTTGTGTCCCGGCGTGTCCAGCAAATTGATGACGTGCTCGCGGTACAGCATTTGCATGACCGACGAAGCCACCGAAATGCCGCGTTGCTTTTCAATTTCCATCCAGTCGCTGGTGGCGTGTCGCGAGGCTTTGCGCGCTTTGACCGAACCGGCGATTTGAATCGCGCCGGAGAACAGCAATAACTTCTCGGTGAGCGTGGTTTTACCCGCGTCCGGGTGGGAAATGATGGCAAAAGTGCGGCGTCTGCGCACTTCCTCTAAGGCAGTGGTCATGGTGTGTTTAAGGGATAAGTCGGGATCATAGCCCGACAGGAGGCGGCGTCAGAGTTCGCCTTGCTGATGGTCTACTGTGTAAAAACGCACCGTGCGAATCAGCATATTGCGATCAAAAGGCTTGGCCAGCACATGGTTGATGCCCACTTCGCGGCATCGCTTGACAGCGTCTTGCGCGACATTGGCTGTGAGCGCTACCACCGGCACCTCAGAAAAAGGTTTGGCCGCATGCGCTCTGATCTGTTGAACCACTTCGGTGCCGTCTAAGTCAGGCATGATCAAATCGATCAACACCAAATCGTACACACGGGTTTGCATTAAACCCAAAGCCCGCTGCCCGCTTTCTGCTTGATCAATGATGGCGTTGGGAAAACTCCGCAGCAACGTGGTCGTCACCAGCAAGCGGTTGACGTTGTTGTCATCCACCACCAAGAGTTTGAGCGCAGTGTCATCTTGTTGAACCGTTGCGTTGAAAGCGGGGGGCGATTGCAAGGGAGCTTCAGCTTCTGTCAAAGGCAGTTCAACTGTGAATGTTGACCCAAGGCCAGGCGAGCTGACAAGCCGCAATTGACCGCGGTGACTTTTCACCAAACTCATGGTGATGGCCAGACCCAAACCATTGCCGCGCATGGGCTCGCTCAGACGCAACGCTGTTTGTGCATCATGCACTTGAATAAACGGCTGGTAAATCCGCTCTTGCTGTTCGGCGGTCATGCCGATACCGGTGTCTTCAATGCTCACAGACAAGCGCATACCGTCATTTGCATGGACAAGCTGTGCACACATATGCACATGGCCTTTGGGCGTGAACTTGATGGCATTGCCCAGCAGATTGATCAAAATTTGCGACAAACGGTTTTGATCCATGCTGACCCACTCAGGCAAATCATCAGCCAAGGTCAACCGGTAATCCAATTGCATTTCCTGCGCTTGGTGAGACAAGGTGTGGAATGTTTGCTGCAACACCTGCGCGAGATGGATGGTTTGCGGGTTCAAGGTGAGTTGACCCAGACGGATTTGGGAAAAGTCCAATAAATCATTAATGACCGTCAGCAAATGCGCCGCCGCATGTTGTGCGCTGGAAATAAAGCCCATGGACTCTTTGGGTAATGACTTGCTGTCTTGTAGCAAGCCCAAATAACCGATCACTGCGTTTAATGGGGTTCGCATGTCGTGGCTGACCATGGCCAAAAATTTGTCTTTGTGAGAGTCAGCCACTTTCAGCGCCTGTGAGGTTGCTGCTAAACGCCGGTTGGCGCGGTTCATGGCGTGCAAATTTTGTGCATTGGCTGAGTCATACACAAACACCAATATCACTTGCGTGATTTCCAGCACCATGATGCATAAAAAACTGATGGCCAAGTCCTGCCATGCCGCACTTTCTCTCATGGGTAACAGACCATTGATCTGAGCGACAAACATGGCCAGCATGCTGAAAAAACTCACCACCACCCAAAAAATGGCCCATTGCCTGTTCATGCAAAACACCGCGAGCAGCGGCACTAAGCCCATGAACATCATGTAGACAGACGTCAAACCATCGGTCATGCCGGCATTGAACAAAATCAGCGAGATCAAGGTCATTTGGTAAAGCGCGTGTGACCACAGCATCTTCAAGCCGAAACGCCACAACCCTAAGTTCACCGCCAACACACAAGCCGCGGCCAAGCATGACCAGGCGGCTACCGGGTTTGACAGCGTCATCATCAAAAAAGAGATGGGCAGTAAAAAAATGATGGCCGCAGCGGCGTTAATTAAAAAATAAAAATCTCGCGAACTGCGTAACTCAAGCGGCAGTTTTCTTAAAACCCAAAGGTAAAAAAGATAATTTCGGTTGATCATTAGCCAGACAATTCACTATTCAGGGTTAATTAAGTGTATATCTCTGAAGCGGATTTTTTCAAATAGAATATTTACACCGAGGAGCGCTGCAGCAACAGTCCATGTTGTGAGGCTCGGAACCCTTTCCAACTGCGCTCACCCACTGACAACGTGAGGTGAGCACCTCGGTCCCCCAAGTGCTTGCTTTTCTGCGTCAGTGGCCCTGAACTTTTTTGGAGCCTCACTATGAACGCATCTCTCAAACCTACACAAACCACCGATTTCCATGTCGCCGACATGAGCCTGGCCGATTGGGGCCGCAAAGAAATCAAAATCGCCGAAACCGAAATGCCTGGCCTCATGGCAATCCGCCAAGAGTTCGCCAAAGCGCAACCGCTCAAAGGCGCGCGCATTACCGGTTCCCTGCACATGACCATTCAAACAGCAGTGCTGGTTGAAACCCTGCAAGCCTTGGGCGCACAAGTGCGTTGGGCTTCATGCAATATTTTCTCTACCCAAGACCACGCCGCCGCTGCACTGGTTGCTAACGGCACACCGGTGTTTGCCTACAAAGGCGAAACTTTGGATGACTACTGGGATTACACCCACCGCATTTTTGACTTCGGCGCCAAGGGCACTGAAGGCGAAGGCCCCAACATGATTTTGGACGACGGCGGC